>ENA-ORCN01001033-ORCN01001033.1-human-gut-metagenome-genome-assembly--contig:-NODE-1033-length-20953-cov-16.228636_pt1 | contig 20953 bp, 18 predicted proteins | sample MGYA00242984_ERZ507984 | MGnify/ENA primary metagenome ERZ507984 (study PRJEB26167, sample SAMN06115395) | human gut metagenome | host: Homo sapiens | place: China:Hubei | collected 2016-05-19... | reverse complement strand
TGAATATATTTTTGAACCGGATTATGCCGATTCTATGTTTAATTTTAATTTATCGGTAAAAATTTACCGAAGTATTGTTTACTATTAACTATTTGGCGGCATTTCTCTGTGGAAACACAAAGCCGGAATCTTTGGCAAAAGCATTGGTTTATCCACGTATTTTGGGGACGAGTATCAATACAAGTTTTGGACAAAATATCCAAGTTTTCATTTCCCGGCTTGCCGAACTTACTGGAAGCGCATCTGGTATCGACGGTATTGATATTGAATTTGTGGATGCCTTGGATGGTCGGAAAAAATATTGTCAGTGTAAGGCTGGCCCGCAAACCATCAACAAAGACGACATTGCTACCATTTTGGGACATTTTAAACATTTGACTGGTAAAGCCCGCCTTGACCGGTTGCCAATCCAATTGGATGATTTGATTGTAGGTGTTCTCTATGGTGAGCATGAAAGTCTTTCGGCTAATTATCGAACGATTGAATCACATTATCCAGTTTATTGTGGAGCAGAGTTTTGGGAACGTATCACGGGAGATTCTGAATTTTATTATCGCTTGGCTAAAGCCTTCGGTGAAGTGGTTGAAGAAGATGGTATCGACGGTAGCCAACTTCTAAAAAAGAAAATAAAGGAAATCGCTTCCGAAATCCAAATGAAAGGAGGACTTTAATGGGAGTTTTTTTGTCAATAAATAATTTGGCAGATATATTGGGCATTTCTTTAGCGACTGCCAAAAAATGGCGTCAAACGGGTTTATATCCACCACGAATGGATGATCGGGGACGGGAAGGCTTTTATATGGAAGATCTTGTGGGGATACCGTCTGTAAGAGCCATGCTCAAGACTAATTGGGAAAAAGAAAAGCATGTCACCCCTATACGGGATTTTACTTCTATTGAGCTTTTTGCTGGAGGTGGAGGTTTGGCTTTAGGAATGGAAAAGGCTGGATTCAGGCATGTGTTGCTGAATGAATTCGATGCCAATGCTTGCCAGACGCTTCGGCTCAATCGTCCGGAATGGAACGTGGTGGAAGGTGATGTGTCAGGGGTGGATTTCACCCCTTGGAGAGGACAAGTAGATTTCATCAGCGGTGGTTTTCCTTGTCAGGCTTTCTCTTATGCAGGTAAAAAAGGTGGCTTGAACGATACACGTGGTACGCTCTTTTTTCAATTGGCTCGTGCAGTAAGCGAAGTGAGACCCAAGGTTTTTATGGGGGAGAATGTAAAAGGTCTTTTGTCGCATGAAAATGGTGGTACATTGGATGTTATAAAAAATGCCATCCGTGAGTTGGGTTATACGCTGATAGAGCCACGTGTGCTGAAAGCCGTCATGTATCAGGTTCCTCAAAAACGAGAACGTCTTATTCTCGTGGCTATCCGAAATGACTATGCGGATCGGGTTCGCTTTGATTGGCCTTCGCCTTATCGAAGGGTGATGACCTTGAATGACGCTTTCCGTGCAGGTGAACTTTATGATACGGATGTGCCTCCATCACCAGGGCAGGCATACCCTGATGGAAAACGGAAGGTTATGGAGTTGGTGCCAGAAGGAGGTGACTGGCGTGATCTGCCTGTAGAAGTACAGAAACAATATATGGGTGGCAGCTTTTATTTGGGAGGTGGAAAAACAGGTATGGCACGAAGGCTCTCTATGGATGAACCCAGCCTGACGCTGACTTGTGCTCCTGCCCAGAAACAGACCGAACGATGCCATCCTATTGAAACACGCCCTCTCACTGTACGTGAATATGCCCGTATTCAGACATTTCCGGACGATTGGCAATTTGCAGGTACGCTTTCTGCACAATACAAACAGATTGGAAATGCGGTACCCGTCAATTTGGCATGGGCTGTAGGGCGTTCCATCATGCGGCTGATGAACCAGATTGAACGGATTGATCGTGGAGAGCTGGTAGAGAATGAAGAACCTTTTGAAGCTCACGAAAATGATTTGCATTATTTTACTTCTCAAGGCGCGGTAGTACAACTTTCTTTGTTTGAACCAGAAACTCTTTATTTGTCAAAAAACAACTCTTCAATGCTCGTAGGTTCTTGCAGGCAAGGTACGCGGAAATGGATAACTTCACATTTGATGTACAATTATCCCATTACTCAAGAAGAACTGGCGGAACACCCTGAACTTTTTCAGGTGAAACATTTGGCAGTTATGCACAGGAAAACTCCGGTAGGCTATTTCAACGTGACAGGTGTAAAGGTGGTAGATCGTGGTTATTTGCAAGAACAGGGCTATCCGGTAAAGAGTTCCAAGCATAAATCGGATACACAATATATTCTTTATATGTTAGAAAACAATACAGAGGAATGGCCGGATTTTGATTTAGACGATTTTAAGGTTGTAATAGGAAAAGGTGTGAAACGATAATACAAGGGACATGTCATAAACATGAAATTCACAATCTACAAATACGAGCTCGTAAAGACAGGCGAACAGTCGCTTTTCAAGCAGGGAAATATGGACGAGGCAACCGGACAGGACTATCTGGGCAAACTGCTTTCTGTTAAGCAACTCAACCTTTTTCACACATCGGCCAAGACGGGTGATCCGACTCTTTATCCAAATACGGTACTGAAGACGCGGGATGGAGTGACGTTGATGCGCGTGTGCAATGTGAAGCACCTCACGCTGGTGCAGGACTACAAAGAACACAAATTGGAGTCGAATCCTTATTGCCATGTGTTGATAGACAACCGTCCTGGTGTGGGGCAGTTGGCCATCGAACAGTCGGGAGCTTTCGATGGAGAATCGGATAAGGTGCGGGATATCCTGCAAGAATCGCTCCATGCTCAGCTGGCCGATGTAGGGCTGACCATTGAGATACGTGCCAAGGTGCGTGTGATGGATTTCTGGGAAACGGTCGAGGAACAGATGCGCCGCAGGGACGAAAGGGTAAGGCGGGTGATTTTTGATTTTTCCGACCCTGACAAATCAGAACCCATTGATGCGCCTCCGTCTGTGATAGAGCATCTTAGATTCTTAAATAACCTTTCGCAGCTGACAGGTGCGGTGAAAAGTCAGTACAAACTGGAAGCTAAACGGGAGGGTACACTTCGTCTGGATCGTGCGCATGAAGACTTGGCACAGATGGTAGGGCTTTGCTGCAACAACGGTTACCGGATTGCCGTACATTTCAAGCATTTTGGCGTCTTTCATAACGGAGATTGTGAAAAGGCTATGTTCGACATTGAGAAGGAACAGTTACTCAACTTCGTCAATGGGCAGCGCGCTATGAATGGAAACGCCGACGGCGAACCGACCTATGCGCTGGTGAGTTGGCTGGACGATGTACGCGAATATACAAAAGATTATAACGATGCAACGAAGATTGAACATAAAAGAAAGAGAAAGTATAAGAGAGCGGTTTGACGGTGACATGCTTTATCGGCTAGTGGCGGACGTCACCCGTCACTGTGCAAGCCGTGTGCATGTGTTGCGTCTGACTCCCGAAGAAGTGCTGCTGGAGCTATCCGACGTGTTGGATGGCATGAAGGAGGACCCCGACCGGAAACATTACTTGTGTCAGACGACATGGGACATGCTGGCCTATGAAATCCGTGGCGCGGGCATTGATGTGCCCGATGACGAAATGGAAATGTACGTGCAAGGAGTGATGATGACGCTCATTGTATGCTTGGCGCTGGTGGATGCGGCTGCATGCCGTACTCTGGCGATGGGGCTGATGATGGAGTTGGACAATCATGCCCGGCAGTCGGAAATCACTTCATGGCAACAGTGGATCGGTACGCTGGTTTGCCGTATGGGTGAAGATGGGCTTCGGGTGCGAATGAACCGCTACTGGAGTGGAGATTCATATTTGACCGATGAAATCCATGAGGTGCTGGAGGCGGCTGTTTGCAAGGAGGAACCTGGCCGTGGTATGATGCCGGTTATAAAAAATATTATCAATACAGGCGGAGGACCAGCCATCATGGGAGGCAGCTTTTCCGAAGGAGTGGAGTTCAATAATTTGAAGGAAGTAGGACAATGAGTGAAAATAAAATAGAAATTCATACAGAAGGAGGTCCCGTAATAACGGGAGGAACATTTACGGGGGTAGAGTTTGTGACGCACAAGCATGTATATTCCCGTGAATCGGAAGGACCGCCTTTTAATAACAATGAACGAAGAGTAAAGAGAGCCATTGAGCAGCTGCTGGCCGCTACTGACACGAATGGTGGACGGATTTTTACAGAGAAGGCACAATGGTATGCGATATATAAGGTGTTGAGCCAATTGGAAGATTATCCGAGTCAGCGGAAAGCTTTTTGTATGGTTATGGCAGAGATGGGAATGGAAACGGTCGACCCGCCCATCAGTTACGAATCGCTGAAAAAAGTCCAGTTACCCTCTATGCTTGAAACCAGCAAAGTGACTCTTTGGAAAAGTTATCTCCAGTCTGCTGAAGGTGCTCCCCGCAGGCAGATTATGGTAGCTTTGAAATTCATGAGCTTGTTGGAAGCCCAATAACATTCCCCCGAATATTCCCATATTCCCCTGATTATTCCCCTGTCGATGTTTTTCTCGGCAGGGGCTTTTTTATCCCCTAACTTTGCTCCTGCAATCATCGGAAAAACAGATGGTTGCGGGAGTTTTTTGTTTCATTTAAAATTTAGGAGAAAATGAAGAAATTAATGAAAGTAGTGATGCAAGGCGAACCCTTCGCCGTGCAAAGCCAGAAGGCCGAAAGTGGCCAGGTGATGAAGTGCAACATCGTGTTGCAGGAGGTGGGCGGCAAGTACGAGGACACGTACGTGGCAGCCATGCTGGGGCAGCTGGCCTCGTGCAAGTTTTATGCGGGCGAGCTGGTGTATGCTGTCCTCCGCTTCCAGACGCGCGAGTACAACGGGCAGGTGTTTCAAGACATTCTGGCGGTGGACCTTATTAAAATGAAAAATTAAATTTATTAACAACTTGAGTGGAGCGAGGTGAAGGAATCTCCTGGAGAGCAAAGTGGCCACGTTTCTTGCTTCCCTTCTCTCACAAAACTCAAGAAACAATGAACAAAAATATTTTTATAGAAGACGTCCGTATGGACACACAGACGGCCTTCCTGGCCAACGGCAACATCAACATTTATCCCTGTTCGTGGGAAGTAGAGAAAACACCCATCACGCCCGACGGACGGGCATCCTACAAGGGACGTATCACGGTGGAGGAGGACGGACGCACACGCGTAAGCCCTTACAACATCGGCTCGCAGGGTCCTCGCTACATCGAATTGTTTGCTACGGAGCATTGCCAAGTGAAGATGACCCAGCGCGGTCAGATTATCGAGAAATGGAGTTTTCACCCCTCGCTCACGGCGGACGAAATCCGCGCCCTGCGCGACGCGGAGGGGCGGCGCATCGACGCTTACTATGCCAGCCGCAAACTGGAGACGAGATGGTGAATCAATTAAGAATTGATAATTGATAATTGAGAATGAAGAAATAATTATCAATTATCCATTAAAGAATTTTTTCAAGGAAGAATATGACGAACATTTTTACTTGTATCGGGCGGGGGCATGGTGCTCCCGCCCTTCCGGCCACCCGACAGGAGTGGGAGGCCATGCGCCGCGAGCCTTGGCTGGCGGAGATGTGTCGCCGCATCGAGGCGGGCGACGAGAAACTGAAACGGCGGCTGCCCATTTGGACGCCTCATTGCGCCGCCTTCCGAGACAACCACCGCGCGGCGGCGGACGCCCTGAAGCCCCTGCCGCGGCTGATGCTCGACTTCGACGAAAAGGGACATTCGGCCGAGATACTGGAGCGGTCGCTGGCCTTGCAAAAAGAGGGCAAGTGGCAGGTGCTGCTGGTGGAGGAGTCGGTGAGGCGCGGCACGCATGTGCTCATCGTCCTGCCCGACGGCATGACGCCGCAGGAGACGCAACAACGCTTCTCGGCCGACGTGGGCTTTCAGGCGGACGGCGCGCTGAAGGACGTGAGCCGCTGCATCTACATGGTGCCCGAGGACCATACACTGTATGTGGACGAGGAGAGGCTTTTTAATGGAGAATTGAAAATGGAAAATGGAGAATTGGCCGCGGATGACGAGGAGAAAAATTCTCAATTATCCACTATCCATTCTCCATTATTTAAGGGCATTCCCTATTCGGAAATTATCGGACAATGGTTCAAGTTGGCGGGTGGCGAACCCGTGCCGGGTGAGCGCAACGACAAGCTCCACCGCCTGGCCTCGCACCTGCGCTATATCGCCGACAACGACGAGACGTTGATGCTCCAAGTGATGCCCCGCTACGGCCTCTCCGAAGAAGAGATGAAGGGGCTGATACACTCCGCCTGCTCGGCCAGATGGTACTCGATGCCGAAGATGATGCAACAAGCCCTGAATAATGGAGAAATGCCTGCGGATGACGAGGATAATAATTCTCAATTATCCATTCTCAATTCTCCATTGCCCAAACGCCTTCCCGCCCTGATAAAGCTTCTCGTAAGCCGCACGCCCGATGTTTATAAACCAGCCGTGGCGCACGCCGTTTTCCCTGCGCTGGGGGCACACCTGCATCGCGTAAGGTTTAAATATATTGATAACGTGGAGCACGAAGCCACCTTAATGAACGTGCTGATGGCCGGCACGGGCGCAGGAAAAGATTGTATCTCCGAACCCATCAACCGCATCATGACCGACATCCGCCGACGCGACGAGGACAACCTCCGACGTGAGCGGGAGTGGAAGAACGAGGTGACTTCGAAGGGAGCGAACAAGGACAAGCGCCAACGACCCGAAGGCTTGATTATTCAGGAGATTGACGCAGACATGACCAACCCCGCTTTCGTGATGCGCATGGCCGAGGCAGACGGGCACTTCCTCTACACGAAGCTGAACGAAATCGACCAGTTCGACGCCCTTCGTGGAAGCGGACGGGGCGGCCAGCAATTCCAAATCATGTGCCTCGCCTTCGACCCCGGCAATCGCTACGGGCAAACGCGTGTGGGCGTGCAGAGCGTGACGGAGAAGGTGACCATCCGCTTCAACTGGAATGCCGCCACGACCATTCAGAAGGGCAAACGCTATTTCAGCCGCGTGCTGACGGACGGTCCTATCTCGCGCATCAACTTCTGCACCATCCCCGAGCGTGAAATCGGCGCGGACATGCCCGTCTATGGTACCTACGACGCCGCCTTCGATGAGGAACTTCGTCCCTACATCGAAAATCTCGTCAAGGCGCAGGGCTTGATAGATTGCCCGCAGGCTTTCAAATTGGCGCAGACATTGAAAGAAGAGTGTGCCGACTTCGCCCGCCTCTCGCAGAGCCGCGTGTATGAGAACCTGTCTTTCCGTGCCAATGTCATCGCCTGGCTGAAGGCATGCGTACTCTACGTGGCCAACGGCTGCCAATGGGACAAGACTTTCGAAGACTTTATTCGCTGGTCGCTGCAATACGACTTGGCTTGCAAAATGGAGTTCTTCGGGGCGGACATCGAGGAAGCCAACCAACAGGGGATGGTAAGGGATAGACAGCTGCCCGGACGACGTAACCTGCTGGAGCTGCTGCCCGATGAATTTACCTTTCAGGATGCCGTACGGGTTCGTCAGCGGGAAGGATTGGATGCCCAAGGCACTTCTGCTATGCTACGCCAATGGAAGCACAGGCGTTACGTGACATTTGTGACAAATGACAATTACCAAAAACTAAAATTCAGAAGCGATGGAAATGACATTGACAAGAACCGCCAAGCGTAAGGCCTACACGATAGGCCGCCTGGAAATAGACGGAGTGTACTTTTGCGACACGCTGGAGCCTGCGTGGCGCGACCTCGGGCCGGGACGTCCGGGACATAAGATAGCGGGGCGCACGGCCATCCCCGAAGGACGCTATCCGGTGGTCATCACCTGGAGTCCCAAGTTCGGCCAGTGGCTGCCCCTGCTGCTCCACGTGCCTCTGTTCGAGGGTATCCGCATTCATGCGGGCAACACGGCCGCCGACACGTCGGGTTGTATCCTCGTGGGCGAGAATCGCAAGGTGGGGCATGTGTTGAACTCCACGCGCAACGTGAACTTGTTGAAGCGTCGCATCGTCGAGGCCAAGGAGCGGGGCGAGGGCGTGTGGATCACGGTGAAGTGAAGAAACGGGAAAGGCGTCGTCCTGCCGCGGGGCAGGGGGCGCCTGCCTTTTTTATCGGGGCGTCCCCTTCCGACTTTCAGCAGAATTTCCTACCTTTGTTTTCATGAACCGATTTTATACTTCCGTTGAAATGCCCGAGGGGCTGCCGCAATTTTCAGGGCGCGAGCGGCTGCTGCTGATGGGCTCTTGCTTTGCCACGAACATCGGCACGAGGCTGGTGGAGGCGAAGTTTGCCTGCGACGTCAATCCCTACGGGGTGCTCTACAACCCGATGTCCATCTCTGCCGCCTTGCGCGAGGCGTTGGAGGGGAAGGTCTATCGGGCGGACGACTTGCAGGCGTATGGTGGCTTGTGGCACAGCCCGATGCACCACGGCGACTTCTCCGCCCCGACGGCCGAGGAGGCACTGGATCGCATCAACACGCGCCTGGAGGTCCTGCGCGAGGAGCTGAAGGGGCTGGACGTGCTGGTAGCGACGTGGGGGACGGCGTGGGTGTACGAAGACGCGCAGACGGGGTGTATCGTGGGCAACTGCCACAAGAGGCCCGAACGCTGCTTCCGCCGCCGGCGGCTGACGGTGGAAGAGGTGACGGACGACTGGTGCGACCTCGTCAGGCGGCTGAGGGCGGCGAACCCGCGCCTGAGGGTGCTGCTGACCGTGAGCCCCATCCGGCACTTGCGCGACGGGCTGCACGCCAACCAGCTGAGCAAGGCTACCCTGCTGCTGGCCGCCGACAGGCTGGTGGAGGCGATGCCCGACGTCGTGGGCTACTTTCCCGCCTACGAGCTGCTGAACGACGAGCTGCGCGACTACCGCTTCTATGCGGCGGATATGGTGCACCCCTCGGACGTGGCGGTGGACTACGTGTGGCAACGCTTCTGCGAGGCTTGCCTGACGGACGAGGCAAGGCGGGTGATGGACGAATGCGACGCCATTCGTAAAGACTTGGCACACAAACCTTTCCGTCCGGACTCGGATGGCTATAAGAAATTTTTAGAACAAATTTTGTTAAAAATCGACCGACTTAACGAAAAATACCCGTACTTAGACTTCGAAAAAGAGAGAATGACATGTCGTATCCGATTGAACAAATAGCAGAAATGATCGGGGCCCGACGCATAGGCGAGGCTCCGGCTACCATCGACTGGCTGCTGACTGACAGCCGCTCGTTGAACTTCCCCGAAGAAACTTTGTTTTTTGCCCTTCCTGCCAAGCGCAATACGGGGGCGAACTATATACCCGAACTCATCGAACGGGGCGTGCGCTGCTTCGTGGTGAGCGAGGAAGAGTATGAGAATGGAAAATGGAAAATGGAAAATGGAGAATTGAATTTTCTCCTTGTTCCTTCGCCCCTGAAGGCTTTGCAGAAGTTGGCGGAGCTGCACAGGGCGCAGTTCAGCATCCCCGTGGTGGGCATCACGGGCAGTAACGGCAAGACGGTGGTGAAGGAATGGCTCCACCAGCTGCTGGGCGACGACCGTCGCATCGTGCGCTCGCCGCGCAGCTACAATTCGCAGATCGGCGTACCCCTGTCCGTCTGGCAGATGGGGGCGGACGACGAGCTGGCCATCTTCGAGGCGGGCATCTCCGAGCCGGGCGAAATGAGGGCGCTGGAAGCCATCATCAAGCCGACCATCGGTATCCTGACCAACATCGGAGGCGCCCATCAGGAGAACTTCTATTCGTTGCAGGAGAAGTGTATGGAGAAGCTGACGTTCTTCAAGAACTGCGACGTGCTGATCTACAACGGCGACGACGAATTCATCTGCAACTGCGTGGCCAAGTCACTGCTTTCCGCGCGAGAGATAGCGTGGAGTCGCAAGGACCCCGAACGGCCGCTCTTCATCTCGAAGGTGGAGAAGAAGGACGACTGCACGCTGATAGCCTACCGCTATCTGGACATGGACAACCAGTTTACGCTGCCTTTCATCGACGATGCTTCCATCGAAAACTCGCTGAACTGCTTGGCGGCTTGCCTCTACCTGATGCTTCCGCCGCAGAAGATCAAGGAGCGGATGGCGCGGCTGGAGCCGGTGGCCATGCGTCTGGAGGTGAAGGAAGGCAAGAACGGCTGCCTGCTGATCAACGATAGTTATAACAGCGACCTGGGCTCGCTCGACATAGCCCTCGACTTCCAATACCGGCGCTCGCAAGCCAAGGGGCTGAAGCGCACGCTCATCCTGTCCGACATCCTGGAGACGGGACAAAACGCATCGACACTCTATCGGCGCGTGGCCCAGCTGATGAACAGCCGCGGCGTGGAGCGCATCATCGGCGTAGGACCGAACATCTCGTCGTGTGCTTCCTGCTTCGGCATCGAGAAGGCTTTCTATCCCGACACACAGGCACTGCTCAAAGCCATTGCCCGCGGCGAGCTGAAGTTGGAAAAGGAACTGATCCTGATAAAGGGTGCGCGCAAGTTCGGCTTCGACATCCTGAGCGAAAACCTCGAACGGAAGGTGCACGAAACCATTCTGGAGGTGAACCTCGGCGCGATGGTGGCCAACCTGAACTACTACCGCAGCAAGCTGAAGCCTGAGACGAAGATGGTGTGCATGGTGAAGGCATCGGCCTATGGGGCTGGTTCCTACGAGATAGCCAAGACGTTGCAGGAAAGGCACGTAGACTACCTGGCCGTGGCCGTGGCCGACGAAGGGTCGGAACTGCGAAAGGCTGGTATTACGGCCAACATCCTCATCATGAACCCCGAAATGACGGCCTTCAAGACGATGTTCGACTACAAGCTGGAGCCTGAGGTCTATAGCTTCCATCTGCTGGACGCCCTTGTGCGCGAGGCGGAGAAAGAAGGTATCACGAACTTCCCCATCCATATCAAGCTGGACACGGGCATGCACCGTTTGGGCTTCGCGCCCGAAGAGATGCCCGAGCTGGTGAAACGCTTGCGCGGACAGAATGCCGTGCTGGTGCGTTCGGTTTTCTCCCACCTGGTGGGCAGCGACTCTCCTGTGTTCGACAGCTTCACGCGGCGGCAGATAGAGACCTTCGAAGCGGCGGCAAAGGTACTTCAGGACGCTTTCCCCCACAAGATCTTGCGCCACATCTGCAACTCGGCAGGCATCGAACGCTTCCCTGGTGCGCAGTTCGACATGGTGCGTCTGGGCATTGGCCTCTATGGCGTCAGCCCGATAGACAACTCGATACTGGACAACGTCAGCACGCTGAAGACCGCCATCCTGCAGATACACGACGTGCCGCAGGAGGATACTGTGGGCTATAGTCGCAAGGGACATCTGGAGCGTCCTTCACGCATCGCCGCCCTGCCTATAGGCTATGCCGACGGCCTGAACCGACGCCTGGGCAACGGACATGCCTACTGCCTGGTGAACGGACAACGGGCGCCCTACGTGGGCAATATCTGCATGGACGTGTGCATGATCGACGTGACGGACATCGATTGCAAGGAGGGCGACGCGGTGGAAATCTTTGGCGACCACCTGCCTGTGACGGTCCTCTCCGATGTGCTCGAAACCATCCCCTACGAGGTGCTGACGAGCGTGTCTACCCGTGTGAAGCGAGTGTATTATCAGGATTGAGAAACAAGGGGCAAAGCTGTATGGAGAATGGATAATTTTTCTATCTTTGCCCCCAAATAGAATAGAAAAAAAGAAAACCATGACAAACTTACTTTTATTAAGCTTCTTGCCTAGTGGCTCTGAATGGATCATTATTGCAGTTATCATCCTGCTGCTCTTCGGCGGCAAGAAAATCCCCGAACTGATGAAAGGGCTGGGCAAGGGCGTAAAGAGCTTCAAGGAAGGCGTGAACGAAGCCAAGGAAGAAATCAACAAGGCCCAGGAAGATCTCAACGAGCCGGTCAAGGACAAGAAATGACCTGAAGCATGTCGGACGACAAGGAACTGACTTTCTGGGACCATCTGGACGAATTGCGCAAAGTGCTCATCAGGGTGCTTTGTGTGTGGTTCGTATTGGGTGTGGGCTACTTTATGGCTATGCCCTACCTGTTCGACAAGGTGGTGTTGGCTCCCTGCAACAACGACTTTGTCTTCTACGACCTGCTGCGCTACATCGGTGAACGCCTCCAGCTGAAGGACGACTTCTTCACGCAGGAGTTTCACGTGAAGCTGGTCAACATCAACCTGGCAGCTCCTTTCCTGATACACATGTCTACCGCCTTCTGGATGTCGGTAGTGACAGCTGCACCCTATCTTTTCTACGAAATATGGCGTTTTGTCAGTCCCGCTCTCTATCCCCACGAGCTGCGTGGCGTGCGCAAAGCCATGTTGATAGGGGCGGGGATGTTCTTCGTGGGCGTACTGATAGGCTATTTCATGGTCTATCCGCTGACGCTTCGTTTCCTTTCTACCTATCAGCTCAGTTCGCTCATCGAGAACCAGATTTCGCTGAACTCCTACATCGACAACTTCATGATGCTGATTCTCTGCATGGGATTGGCCTTCGAACTGCCTTTGGTGACGTGGTTGTTGTCCTTGTTGGGCATTGTGCACAAGCGCTTGTTGCGCAAGTATCGGCGTCATGCGGTGGTGCTCATCGTCATCGTGGCGGCTGTCATTACGCCTACGGGCGATCCCTTCACACTGGCCGTAGTGGCCATACCGCTCTACCTGCTCTACGAGCTGAGCATTCTGATGATCAAGGACAAACCGGCGGAAGCGGAAGAATAGGCAGATTTTATCTAATTTAACGGACAGCGCATGGCGTTGGTACACTCTTTGCAAGAGGGAGGTCGATTTTTGAATTCGATTGTTTAACCATCTAAAAAGGGAGGAATGCCTTATGGGAGCCGCTGGAAACAAAAAGCCGAAAAAGCCAAAAGATAAGCATCATGTACCCGCTTACGAGAAGGAAGAAGCCTTGAACGAGGCCAGCAAGAAGCCGAGAAATCAGAAGAAGTGAGAAAGGCAGGACAAATTAATGTTCTGGTGTGAATGACACGGATAGCATGATAGGATATCTGTGGAAATCGCTATCTTTGCCTTCATGGAAAATGAAGTGAAGGAATATTACGACCGATTGCTGGATGCTTGCAGGGACGATGTGCCCCTGGAAGTGGCTTACAGACAATTGCGCGAACTGCTGGAGCAACTATGCCGCACACAGATGTCGGACGGCAGTTTGCAGATGACCGACCTTTCCGCCCGCATCAGCTACGTGGCGGCGAAAGTCGGCCTTTCTGTTGTAGAGCAGAATCGCCTACACACTTTTCGCCTGACGTCCAATCGTGTGCTCAATCGCGAAGAAGAGCCTGTGCGCGACAATCTGTTGCGCGACGTGAAGACGCTGGCTTTCTTCGTCAAGCTCCTGACGCGCGAGGATATCCCCGACGCCCTCTACCGCCTCCTGCCTCGCGCCGACGCCACCTACGTGGTGATGCCCGTGGGACGCCGCGTGAAGCGCATGCGCGTGTGCTTTCAATACGCCGACGACACCTACCTCTATGTACAACCCCTCGACACCTTGGCGGACGAATGGCTCAAGGTGCGCTACAACGTGCCCGACGTGAACGAAGAGTTCAGGGAGACGTGTGAACTGTTGTGGCGCCATGCGCAACTCAACCTGCTGGATGTGGTGGTGGACGAGGAGGGAGTGCTGACACCCTCGTTCATCATCTTGGAGCCTGACTACCTGATCGACATCAGCTCGCTGGCCGAATGCTTCAAGGACTATGGGCACCATCCGGCCAACTACATCCTGGCCCGCCTCCAGCCGTCGGACAATACGTGTCCGCTGCTGCTGGGTAACATTGCCAACCTCTTTCTGGACGAATGGATTCATGCAGAGGACGAACCCGACTACCTGGCGTGCATGAAGAAAGCCTTCCGCACCTATCCGCTGGAGCTGGCCGCCTGTGAGGACCTGTGCGAGGCGGCGAAGGAAAGGCAGTTCTTTGCCGATTGCCGCCTGCACTTCGAGAATATCCGTCGGACGGTGAACGAGACCTTTCCTGCCCCCGGCTATGGGCTCGACAAGAGCGATGCCGTGCTCGAGCCGTCGTACATCTGCGAGGCGCTGGGCCTGCAAGGACGCCTCGACTACATGCAGCGCGACATGACGTCGTTCATCGAAATGAAGTCGGGCAAGGCCGACGAATATTCCATCCGCGGCAAGGTGGAGCCGAAGGAGAACAACCGTGTGCAGATGCTCCTCTATCAGGCCGTGCTGGAGTATGCGATGGGGAGGGACCATCGGCGGGTGAAGGCCTACCTGCTCTATACGCGCTATCCGTTGCTCTATCCCGCCCGGCCGTCGTGGGCGATGGTGCGCAGGGTGATGAACGTGCGCAACCGCATTGTCGAGGCGGAGTATGGCATCCAACTACGAAACAACATCGAATATACGGCCTATAAATTCAAGGACCTGCAACCCGACGTACTGAACGAACGCAAGCTGGACGGCAGGTTCTGGCGCGACTACCTGTGTCCACCTATCCAGCGTCTGGCGGAGAAATTGGCCGCCTTGTCGCCGTTGGAGAAAAGCTATTTCTATACGCTCTACAACTTCATCACGAAGGAACTCTATACCTCGAAATCGGGCGACGTAGAGGGATTGAGCCGCACGGGGGCTGCTTCTTTGTGGCTTTCTACCCTCGACGAGAAATGCGAGGCGGGCGAAATCATCTACGACTTGACCATTCAGGACAACCATGCCGCCGACATCCATAAACCCTACCTGCAACTGGCCAGACGGGGTGGCGGGGAAGAAGCGTTGGCCAACTTCCGCGCAGGCGATGCCGTGGTGCTCTACGAGCGCAATTCGGAGCAGGACAACGTGACGAACAAGATGGTGTTCAAAGGCAACGTGGAGTACATCTCCGAACAGACGATCCGCCTCCGCCTGCGTGCTTCGCAACAGAATGCGGGCGTGTTGCCGGCCGATAGCCGCTATGCGGTGGAGCACGACTACATGGACACGACTTTCCGCAGCATGTATCAGGGACTTTCGCTCTTCCTGTCTGCCACGCATGGCCGACGCGACTTGTTGCTGGGGCGTCGTGAACCAGCCTTTGACGAGAGCTTTGACGGGCAGATTCGTGCGGCGGCGGACGATTTCGAACGCATCACCCTGAAGGCTCGGGCGGCTCGCGACTACTTCCTGCTGGTGGGCCCGCCAGGGACGGGAAAGACCTCGCGTGCCTTGCGAGGGATGGTAGAAGCCTTTTATGCGGAGGGAAAACAGATCCTGCTCTTGTCATACACGAACCGAGCGGTCGATGAAATCTGCAAGGCCCTGTCGGCCATCAATCCGCCCATCGACTACATACGTCTCGGCAGCGAACTGGCTTGCGAGGAGACTTATCGTCCGCATCTGATTGAAAATGTGCTGGAAGATTGCGCCAATCGTCGCGCCGTGCAGGAGCGCATCGTGCAGTGCAGGGTGTTTGTAGGGACGGTGGCCACACTCTCGACCAAGGGCGACCTGTTCCGCCTGAAGCGCTTCGACGTGGCGTTGGTAGATGAGGCTACGCAGATATTGGAACCTCAGTTGCTGGGCCTGCTTTGCGCACGAAGCGCGTCGGGCGAAGATGCCATCGGCAAGTTCGTGCTGATAGGCGACCATAAGCAGCTGCCTGCCGTCGTCCAGCAGGCGTCAGAGCATTCGGAAGTGCATGACGAAGAGTTGCGCCAGCTGGGATTGTACAATCTGAAAGACTCGTTGTTCGAGCGCCTTTACCGCCACCTGACAGCACAGGATGAGGCCGATGATGGAAGTGGGGCCGTGGCGGGTCGTTGCCACGACATGTTGCGCCGCCAGGGGCGAATGAACGCCGACGTGGCCCAATTCCCCAACCGCGCTTTCTATGGAGGCCTGCTCGAAGTGCTTGGACTTGACCATCAGCGGGGTGATCTGAAGTTGGCGCCTTGTCTGCGCGACCATCCGCTGGCTTCCGTGCTGACCAGGCGGGTGGCTTTTCTGCCCTCTGTCGTGGATGTTTCCCTGAAGTCGGTCAAGACCAATGCGTCGGAAGCCAGGTTGGCAGCCGCCTTGAGCGAGGCGATCTACAGGCAATATTCGGCTTGCTCGACTTTCGACCCTGCGAAGACGTTGGGCATTATCACGCCCTATCGGAGCCAGATTGCCTTGATCAGGGCTGAGCTTGCCGCCTTGGGGATACCTGCCCTGAACGACGTGGCCGTGGACACTGTAGAGCGCTTTCAGGGCAGCGAGCGGGATGTTATTATTTATTCCTTCTGCGTGAACCGTGCCTACCAGTTGAAGTATCTGGCCAATGTGACCGAAGAGAAAGGAGTGGTGATCGATCGGAAACTGAATGTGGCTTTGACCAGAGCTCGTATGCAGGTGTTCATCATAGGCGTGCCTCAGTTGCTGAATCAGAACCCTATTTATGCGGATTTGCTTCGTTTTTGCAAAAATTAATCGGTGAATGATACAACATATCGAAATATTTGTTATTTTTGCATCACGTTTTTTTCATAGAGATTTAGATTTAAGGTTAGAAGAATTGTGGAAGTCGTGAGACTTCCCTTTTTTTTATCCTTATGGAAATTATCCTCTTGCTTTTCACTATTTTTGAAGGTTTGTAGGACGTTTGTTTATCGTAAAAAAAGAAAGGGGTTGTGTCGCTAATCTGACACAACCCCCTTTTGTTTCTAGGAAACCTATGAGTTAGGGAGGCTAAAGCACTGTTTTGTTTAGTCTATTACGATGGGTTTGTATTTCGGTACCAAGATCTTCATGATGCACCAGCCGATGAGGTAGGCTACAGCGCAGATGCAGAAGATGATGAAGTAGCCGGCGGGCTTTCCTTCAAATCCCATGAACTGCATGGCGGGCTGTGCATATTCGGCGCCTTGTGCCAGCAGGGCTTTGGTCATTTCCACCTCCTGGCCGTCTACGATGGTTGTACCTGCGGCGTAGGTGAACAACATACCCGAACCCTTGTTGATGAGGTAAGAGCCGATACCACCTGCCATACCTCCCAAACCGATGATGGTGGCCACGGCACTGTTGGGGAACATGTCGCTACCTACGGAGTAGATGTTGGCCGACCATGACTGGTGGGCTGCACCTGCAATACCAATGATGATGATGGGGAACCAGTAGGAGTATTCACCCAGCGGCTGGGCGAAGAGGGCCAGCAGCGGGAAGAGGGCGAAAATGAACATGGCACGCATGCGGGCAGCGTAGGGGTTCAAGCCTGTCTTGTTGATGATGATGGTAGGCAGCTTGCCGCCATAGATGGACAGCATGGTGATGGCATAGAGTACGAAAATCAGCAACTGGGCTGTACCGCTGTCTGAGGAGAAACCATAGACGTCCGAGATATAGGCAGGAGTCCAGAAGAGGAAGAACCACCATACACCGTCGGTCATGAATTTACCTACTGCCACGGCCCATGCCTGCGGATATTTCAGGCATTCCCACAAGCTCATCTTTCTTTCTTCTTTCTTGGGAGCGGCTGCGTCTTGTGCAGGTTGCTCTGTCTGCTTGTCCAGGTTGATGTATGCCAGCTCGGCTGCATTGACGCGTGGATTGCCTTCGGGTTTCTTGTACATGAACATCCATAAGCCCATCCAGATGAAGCCCAGGCCACCGATTACGATGAAGGCCATTTCCCAACCGTTTCCTATGCCGACGCTTTGGAAGTAGCGGGCGAGGGGCGGGATGCTGACGGGCGCTATCAGGGCGCCGATGGTAGAGCCTGCGTTGAAGATGGAAGTGGCAAAGGCGCGGTCTTTCTTGGGGAAGTATTCTGCCGTCACTTTAATGGCAGCGGGGAAGTTGCCTGCTTCGCCTACGGCCAGCACGATGCGCGCTGCGATGAAGAAGTAGACGCTGGTGATGGCGATGGTAGAAGCGATGGCTCCTGTGGCCGAAATCATTTCGGCTGCGTTGTGGATACCTACCACATGCTCTGTGGCCCATCCGCACAAGGCATGAAGACAGGCGCCCAACGACCATACGGCGATGGCCCAAAGGTAGCCTTTCTTAGTGCCCATCCAGTCGATAAAACGGCCGGCGAAAAGGTTGGCTATGGCATAAACGAGTGAGAAAATTGCGGTGATGTCTCCGTAGTGTGCGTCTGTCCAATGGAATTCGGGAGCGATAAAGTCTTTCCACGTCAGTGACAGAACCTGACGGTCCAAATAGTTTACTGTAGTAGCGAAAAACAACATGGCACAGATGGTCCATCTGTAATTGGTCATTTTTCCGACGGCATTTTGAATTGTATTCATGATAGTAGATTCTTTTTTTCGATTGCAAAAGTAGAGGTTTTCGTGTCAGTCCTTTGTGCAATAATTGGTAGAAATACTGTATAAAATGACAAAAATGGGCGTAGACCTGTGTTAGCCTACGCCCATTTGCCGTTATCAATTATTTCATGTCTAAATACTTGATTTCGTCTTTGTCGCTATATTTCAGGTTTTCACCACCCATACCCCAGATGAAGCTGTAGTTGCTGGTACCTGCAGCAGCGTGGATGCTCCATTCAGGTGAAGTGATGGCCTGCTCGTTGTGCAGCCATACGAGGCGTTCTTCCTGAGGTTCGCCCATCAGGTGGCAGATAGCGTTACCTTCGGATACGTTGAAGTAGAAGTAAGCCTCCATACGGCGTGTGTGCGTGTGGGCAGGCATGGTGTTCCATACAGAGCCGGGAGCCAATTCGGTCAGACCCATCTGAAGCTGGTTGGTACCGCCGTTCTTCACTCTTTCCAATACATCTTTTACGATGAGCTGGTTCACTACGCGGTCGTTGCTGTCTTCCATCTTGCCATAGTGGTCGGAGATGGCGAGGGCATATTTCTTGGGTTCAGCCTTCTGAGCTTTTACGTCGGTTGTAATCAGCTGGGTAACGTATTGCTTGTAAGCGGGAGCCGAGTTGATGTAGAACTTGGCAGGCTTCGTAGCGTCGTTGCTCTTGAAAGTCACTTCCTTGTTGCCGCAACCTACGTAGAGGGCTTCTTTATATTTCATGGGATATTCCTTGCCGTCAACTGTAACGACGCCGTCACCTCCTACATTGATGACGCCCAGTTCGCGACGCTCGAGGAAGTAAGTGATTTCAGGACCCAGTTCGCGAAAAGTTTCCAGCTTCAGGACCTTGTTGACAGGCATTACACCACCATAGATCAGGCGGTCGTAGAGGGTATAAGTCAGGTTGATTTCATCGGGAGCCATTACTTTCTCCATCATGAAAGAACTGCGCAGACGCTCTGTATCATAGTGCTTTACGTCCAGAGGATGGCAGGCGGTCTGTACTTTGTAATTCATTTGGGCGTTGGCCGAGATGGCGGCGACGCCTAACATCATTGCAATTGCTAACTTTTTCATATTCAGTATATAAACTATTAAATAAAACTTTTTTTCTTATTTAGCTGCTTGTTTGGCTTCTTTCTCGCTGCGGATGATAATGCGACGGTTGATGAGCATCAGGGCGATAGCTATCAGAGCGAGTACAGCACCACCTACATACGAAAGCTTGATGCCGCGGTAGATGGTCCATCCGAATAATGAGGAAGCGAAGTCGAGTGCACCACCCGAGAAGCCTTCAGGAATGTGAGCTGTGGGGTCGTGGGTTTCAGCATATACATTGTTGGCAGCCAAGGTGAAGTCGGGGGCCATGTCGGTCACGAAGTAAAGTCCGACGATGAGCGCTACCAGACCTACGATCAATGTTTTCAGTACGTTACCTTTCGTAAAGGGCAATACCATGGGGAAGAGGTAGAACATACCTGCCAGCGAAGCCAGCGGAAGGAATTGGTTACCAGGCAGGAATACGGCCAGCGCAAGGATAACGGGGATCAGGATAACAGATGCCACGAGGGTAGCGGGATGACCGATAACCAAAGCAGGGCTCATACCGATGTGCACCTTCTTACCATTGAATTTGGTCTTCACCAGCTCGGAAGTCTTTTCAGAGATAGGCTTCAAGCCTTCGATGAAGAGGGAAGTGATGCGAGGGATAAGCTCCATTACGGCACCCATCGTGATACCCAGGAAGAGCACTTTCTTGATGTCCAGCTGGGCAGCCCATCCGATGAGCATACCTACGATAACACCCAATACGAGCGGCTCGCCTATCACACCAAATTTTTTCTTCATGCCGTCGGCGTCAATGTCCAGCTTGGAGAAGCCGGGGATTTTGTCCAGAGCCTTGTTGATGAGGATGGCAAAAGGAACGAAGCTTTGGCAGAAAGGTTGGGGAATGGAGATACCGTTCAGGTCATAATATTTTTGGAATTTCTCGGCTGTGAGGTCAGCACATACCAGTGTGATGACATAGCAGATGATGGCTGCAAAGTAGCCCCATGCCAAGCTTTCGCCCATAACGAAGTAGGCTACAGCGCCGATGAAGGCAAAATGCCAGTAGTTCCACAAGTCAATGTTCACGGTACGAGTGGTCTTTGTGATAAGCATCAGCAGGTTTATGCCCAGACAGATGGGGATGATCAGTGCACCTACGGCCGTGTTGTAGGCTACGGCAGCTGCGGCAGGCCAACCCATGTCGAAAACGTTCAGCTGCAGGTGGTAGAGGTCGGAAATGGCTTTCAGGGGATTGTCGAAGTTGGTAGTCAGCAAGGCGGTAACTACACCCAGGCCCACGAAACCGACTCCTACGCAAAGGCCCGATTTCAGTGCCTTTCCAAATTTCATCCCAATACACAAACCAATAATTGTAAAGATAATAGGCATCATGACCGATGCTCCAAGGCTAATGATATAGCCGAAAACTTGTTCCATTCTCTTTTGTTTTTGATTATGATTAAATTTATGTTTTACAAGAATCTATATGAAATTTCGGTGTCAAATTTAGCTCTTTTATTCATTATTCAAAAAAGAAATTCTTTAATTATTGGAAAAAAGGACGATTTTATACTTTTTTTGTCGTTTGCGTGCACAAAAA
>ENA-ORCN01001028-ORCN01001028.1-human-gut-metagenome-genome-assembly--contig:-NODE-1028-length-21056-cov-13.337004_pt1 | contig 21056 bp, 18 predicted proteins | sample MGYA00242984_ERZ507984 | MGnify/ENA primary metagenome ERZ507984 (study PRJEB26167, sample SAMN06115395) | human gut metagenome | host: Homo sapiens | place: China:Hubei | collected 2016-05-19... | reverse complement strand
GCCCTTCTCGATGAGACTGATTAGAATCTAAATTTTTCCTGTATCTTCTGCATCAACTCATAGAAATTAGGGATATAGACTGTGGCAAGCAATGTATTCAGTGCCATACCGAACACTACGGCAGCTCCCAGTGCAATACGGCTTTCCGCTCCTGCACCCGTAGCAAACAGCAACGGCATCACACCGAATACAAATGCCAGGGATGTCATCAGGATAGGCCGTAAGCGGATATGCCCTGCCTGGAATGCCGCATCACGAATGGAGTTGCCTTGCGCACGGAAATCGCGGGCGAACTCTACAATCAGAATACCATTCTTTGCCGACAGTGCCACAAGCAGGATAATACCGATTTGTGTATAGATGCTGACAGGTGTTCCCATAATGAGACAGCCAATCATCGCTCCCAACAATGCTACCGGAAGCCCGATGACCGCAGCTACCGGGCTCGTCCAACTCTCGTACTGTGCTGCAAGTACCAGGAAGGCAACGAGTAACGCCATTACAAACACAACGGTTGTCGTCGTTCCCGCCTGCGTTTCCTGATAAGCTACTGACGTCCATTCATAACCAAATTCATCGCCCAATTGCTCCTTAAAGAGTGCCTCCATTTGTTGTATCGCCTCTCCGGAACTGCTTCCCGGGGCTACGTTGCAAGTGACGGAGGCAGTGGAATACATATTGTAACGGTTGATCTGGTCCATTCCCAACTGTTCCTCCACCCGCATAAAGGCTGAAAACGGTACCATCTCTCCCGATGCATTCTGTACACTCAACTTCAGTACATCGTCAATGATCCGTTGGGCACGATCCCGTGCACCGAGTTTTACCTGATAAATACGGCCGAACTCAACGAAATCGTTCACATAAGCAGCTCCCATGTAGTAACCTAAGGAAGTGAAGACACTGTTCAGCGGAATACCCATCAATTGCACTTTATCCCGGTCGATGTTCAGGAAATACTGGGGTACATTAGCCTGGTACTGACTGCTGACGGATGCCAATGCAGGTTTGGTGTGATAGGTTGCCATCAGCGTCTCTACGGCATGTTGCATTTCTGTGGCACCGAGGTTATTACGATCTTCCACTTGTAGCTGTAGACCGCCCGTAGCACCGAGTCCGGGAATGGCAGGGGGCACCATGGCAAAAACTTCTGCTTCCTGAATTCCATAAGCCTGCGCATTGAAACGATTTACTACAGACTGGGCCGTATGTTCCTTTCCTTTACGCTCGTCCCAGTTCTTCAAGATGACGAAATAGGTGCCGGAATTACTCTGTTCCCCGCCTCCCATGACAGAGAAGCCGGATATGCCGATATAATTTTTCACTTCGGGATAGCTGTTGAGGATTTCATTGATCTCACGTCCGACAGCTTCTGTGCGTTCCAGACTTGAAGCAGGCGGCAATTGCACCACGGCAAGGAAATACCCGTCATCTTCTTCGGGAATAAAGGTGCTGGGCCACTTCATAAACAGGATCACAGCGAGTGCCGTAAACCCGGCATAAGACAACAGTGCAGCGGCAGGGCGCCGGAGCAACCAACCCACGGTTTTATCATATATCCCTTGTGTTTTGTCGTACACAAAGTTGAAGCCCCGGAAAAGTGGCGACTGTGCAGGTTTTGTGGGCTGTAATATCAAGGCACACAATGCAGGAGTCAGTGTCAGCGAGTTGAAACCGCTTAGCACGGTGCTGGCAGCAATAGTCAGCGCAAACTGCTTATAAAGCTGCCCGGAGATACCGCTGACGAGCATTGTCGGAATAAATACGGCAAGCAACACCAGCACTACGCCCACAATCGGACCGGTGATCTCCCCCATCGCTTGAATGACCGCCTGCCGGGCACTGTACTGCCCTGTATCAAGCAAACGCGTGGAGTTTTCCACTACCACAATGGCGTCATCCACCACAATGGCCACAGCAAGTATCAGTCCGAACAGCGTCAGTGTATTGATGGAGAATCCGAAGAGCGCCATCACTGCCAGAGTACCGATAAGTGATACGGGAATGGTGATACACGGAATGATAACCGCCCGCCAATTTTGTAGGAAAAGGAAGATGACAAGTACCACAAGCAGGGTTGTTTCCAGGAAAGTTACCAGCACTTCGTCTACTGAAGCGTGGATGACGTCCGTCGTATCCAGGGTTACACTGTAATGGATGCCGCTGGGGAACGATTCTGATAGTTCCTGCATCTTCTCTTTCACACCTTTGGATACATCCAGCGAATTGGAACCCGGTTGCTGATAGATGGCAATGGCGGCGGTAGGTTGCCCGTTCAGTCGGGATACGACACTGTAGGATGCGGAGCCAAGGTCGATGTGAGCCACATCACGGAGGCGAAGCACTCTCCCGCCCGCTTCTGTTCGCAAGATAATATTGCCGAACTCTTCGGGAGATGAAAGTCGCCCTTTCACCGTCAGACTGTATTGATAGGCAGGGGCATTGTTGCCGGAAGAGACATTGCCGATGTTAGTGTTGCCCGGAGTAGGATTTCCCGGCAGGGGTTGTCCCACGGCTCCGGCACTGGCTTCTACATTTTGTGATTGAATGGCTTGGTAGACATCGGCTGCCGAAAGATTACGGATACGCAGTGCTGCCGGATCCAGCCAGATACGCATGGAGTAGTCTCCCGCTCCCATCACATTGACAGCGCCTACACCCGGTACGCGTGTCAACTGGTCAACAAGGTTCAGGGTGGCGTAGTTGCTGAGGTATAGTCCGTCATATTCCTTGTTTTCGGAAGTCATGGTGAGGAACATCACGATGTTCGACGACTGCTTTTGAACGGTTACTCCCTGTACCACTACCGGGGTTGGCAATGAAGCCTGTGCCACGCTGACACGGTTTTGGACTTGTACGGTTGCCATGTCGATATCTGTTCCGACGGCAAAAGTAATGGTAAGCGAGTAGGCACCCGATGAGGAGGAATTGGAGGACATATAAAGCATGCCTTCCACTCCGTTTACTTGCTGCTCGATGGGTATACCCACGGTTTGGGCCACTGTTTGCGCGTTGGCACCCGGATAGACGGCGCTGACCTGGACGGTAGGCGGCGTAATGTCCGGATACTGCGCAATGGGGAGTATGCCCAGTGTGACCAGTCCCGCCACCACGATCAGCAGCGCAAGCACAGTAGCAAAGATAGGACGGTTTATGAAGAATTTTGAGAACATGAGCTTAGTATTTAGTTATTTACGATTGGTTATTTGCTGATGGGCTTTACTTTCATCCCTTCCCGCACTTTCATCAGTGCCCGGGTGACGTAGCGTTCCTGTGGCGAGAGTCCGCCGGTTATTTGCCGCAGACTGTCGTCTATCAACTGTCCCACCTCGACGTGGCGATAGCGCACCATATCGGAATCGTTCACTACATACACATATTTTCCCAATTGATCGGTACCGATGGACGCGTCCGGTATCAGTATTGCCTGCGATTCTTTGCCGTATGGCAAGGTGATGCTGACATAAAGTCCGCTTTTCAGTAAACCTTTCGGGTTGTCCAGGCGGGCACGCAGATTCAGAGTTCCGGTGCTCAGGTCTACATTCGGTGCGAAGTAATCGAGTGTGGCAGGATACGGTTGTATGCCGTCTTCCCCCAGGTTAACAGTGATTTGCCGGGGTAGTGTATCTTTTTGCTGTGCGGTTCCTTGTTGCATCAGCATGGCAAGCCACTGGTTATCAGTGATATTGAAGTATGTATATAGCAGGTCATCTTTATAGATCGTGGCAAGGGTGACAGGTTGCAAACTTCCCCCTACATAACTACCTACATCGACTTGATTCCGGCTGACAGTCCCATCAAACGGCGCCCGGACTGTGCAGTAGCCCAGATTTGTGCGTGCTGTATTCAGTGCAGCTTCGGCGTTGCTGACTGCCGCTTGCGAAGTGGCAACATTCGATTTCGACTGTAACACCTGTATCTGGCTTACAGCATCGCTTTTCACAGCTTCCAGCATACGGGCATAGTTGTTCTGGGCATATTCCAGATTGGCTCGGGCGGTGTTTAGTTCCGCTTCCGCCTGTTCTACATTGTCTTGGTAAATAGTGGGTTCGATGACGAACAATACCTGCCCTTTCCTGACTCTGCTTCCCGGAGCATAGGCGATGGTTTGCAGGGTCCCGTTCACCCGTGCCACCAGGTCGAAGTCGCCGATGACGATGTCGTCATCAGACCGCAGAGGTAGGAAGGGATTCGGAAGCGGCATTTCCCGTTTATTGGGCTCTTCCCGCTTTCGATCCCGGATGAAATCCTCACGGTCATCGGCCGGAAGAGGTGCCGGGGCATCGGGACGCTCCGGGCGCCGCCAATGCTGTATCAAGGAACTAATCCCGGAAAAAATACTCCAAAGGAGTATCGATCCGAACATAATAAGACCCAGCGTCTCCCAAAAGTGCAGGTCGGATAAATAGTCGTTCAACATGATTGAAAAATTTTAGATGATGTTATGGTAATTCTGTTCTTGATGTATGCGGTTAATCTCGTCGCGGAATATTTCGAGATGGTGCCGCAGGATATTATCTACATAAGATGTCGCGGTCAGTCGCTCTCCGCCGATTTTTTTCAGGACTTCAAGGATTTTCCGTTTCGTAGGGGCACTGACATAGAGCGAGGCGCGGAGGTCGTAATCCACCCGGACAAGAAATGTTTTTTTGTAGTCGGGCAATGTCATCGAACGTCGCCGTCGTATGTCCGGTACGTGAGCACGCTCCGGCTTCACATCCTGCCTTTCGGATACGACCGTTTCGGAAGGCTGGGAATCGGGATTTGAAGAATCTTCAGGTGCGGCGACAACGGATGCCGGAGCGTCGGAGACGGACGCTGTCTTGAGTGACGGGCGCATACGCGCAAAACAGTTCTTTTTCATTTCAGATAAGGTTTTTGGTGCTTTTTTGTTTGTAAATTCTATTGATGTCGTCTTTGTATAGTTCGAGATGCTGCCGCACGATATTCTCGACATAGGACGTGGCAGTCATATATTCGCTGCCGATTTTCTTAACCACATCCAATACCTTTCGCTTGGTGTCGATACTTACATATAAGGCCGAGCGGACGTGTATATCATGGCGAGTCATATAGGTCTGCTCGAAATCCGGAATGACCATTGTCCGTCGCCGCCGGGGCTCCGGTGCCGGAGCAGGACTATCTTGTGTTTCTTCTCCGGAATCCCGGGCAGCGACCTCCGGTTCTGCCTGCGGCTCTTGCTGCGCAGGATCTTCTATCTCGCGTGTAACTTTCGTCGTGAGGGCAGCTGTCCTGCGATCACCTGTCTTACAAGACCTTCGTCTACTTCGACTTTGGTTTTTTTAGCCATTGTCAGCGGATATTAAGAAGCGTGAGAATTTCTGTTGCGAGGGACTCGATCCGTGCTTCACGGGCAAAAGTCCGTTCCGGCGCCAACAGCGTCGAGCGGCCGACTCCTGCATTGTCCGGAAGCAGCTCCTTGTTGAACTTCGAGCGGTAAGGAATGTGAGTTGTCATAAGCGACAGCCCGAGCTTACGGATAACGGCCTCGTATTGGTCGTAAAGCGGCGTTCGTTCACGACGGTCTATCATCGTCCAGAAAAGATAGACGCTCTGTAAAGTGAGGGCCGGATTCCGGGCAAGGTTAGTAGTGAGGCTCCGGGCAAAGGAGAGCGCACTTTCCATGACGACCTTGTCGGCTTTCAGGGGCACGAAGACAGCGTCCAACGACGCGAGGAGCCGAATAACGCCTTCGGCATTGACCGTTCCCGGCAAGTCGTAGAGAATGATGCGGGGATTGTAGCCGTTTTGCAGCAGCCGCCCGACTTCATCGGGGGCTTCGAGCGGCATGCATTTCAGCAGCGGCCAGAGCTTGCGGCCCGTGGCTTTGAATTGACGTATCAGCAACAGCTTGTGATAATCGTCATGCTCGATGAGCGATAGTTCCCGCTCCCGTTGGGCATGGATCGACCATTGGGGATAGTCGCAGTCCACGACCAACACGTCGTGCCCGACGATGTAATGCAGGTAACTGGCGAGCAGTACCGTGAAGGTTGATTTTCCAACGCCGCCTTTCTGATTGCAGACGGCAATGCTTGCAGGGGTGATGTTCATAATACAGAGTTTAAAAGATTCGACAACTCGCGTTTGGGGATAGTCATTCTATCGAATTTTGCATTTTTGCAGCATTCAGAGATGCACTCTTTCAGAGATTCAGAGTTTATGAATATCTTTTCTTCCGAAAAAGAGAAAGAGCGATTTTAACAACGAATTTCGTCTCGGAACAATCGCCATCGCGCCGACACGATATCCCAACAGGATGATTCGATTTCATGGCTCACAAACGCTTTCTTTTATTCTGTCCCGTCCTGAAAAAGGTTTACAAAAAAGAGTAAATCTTATGCAGCAAACAACGAATTCAGACTTATCACGTCATTATTTACCGCGTCAGTTGCGTCATCTGATTTTACAGGAGTATTTGAGCGGAGTCAAGACGGCTCGCCAACTCTCCGAAGAACATGGTATTCCCATGTCTACGATTCATAAGATGGGTCAGCGCTGGAAAGCGAAAAATAGTTGTAGCTTTGTGAGTACCCCTAATCCTTATCCGATCATGTCCCGCGTTACGAGTGAAGAAGCCAGTGAATTATTATCCGAGAACAAAGCCCTTCGGCGGCGCTTGGAAGAGGCTTTATTACGTCTGGAAGGCTATGAGATCATGGGAGATATCCTCCAAGAAGAATACGGTATCGACCTGCTAAAAAAATCCGCAGCTGGACAGTCCAGCGTCTCAAAGAAAGACACACAGCAATGAGCCTGTCGTTTCTGTGCGGGTTGTTCGGCTATACCCGTCAGGCCTATTATAAACATTTACGGCGTAATAGGGAAGGATCTTTGTCCGACACCCTTCTTTTGGAGCGGGTGGGTTACTACCGGAAACTGATGCCCAGGCTCGGCGGTCGTAAACTGTGGCATTTGCTGCAACAAGACGGATTTCCGGTCAGCCGGGATCGGTTATTTACGCTGCTTTCGGAAAACAATCTTCTGGTCAAACGTCGGAAGAAATACAGCGTTACGACCTGCTCGCGGCACTGGATGCGTAAATATCCGAATCTGATCCGGGGTTTCGACCTCGAGCGGCCGCATCGTTTATGGGTCGGAGATATTACGTACATTTCTTTGAAAGGAGGATTTGCATATCTGGCTTTGATAACGGATGCCTATTCCAAACGGATCGTAGGCTATGATCTGAATACGACATTGGAACGGGACGGAGCGCTCCGTGCACTGAGGATGGCCATAGACCAGACTCCGCAGCAAAAACGGCAAGGGTTAATCCATCATTCGGACAGAGGATGCCAATATTGTTCGAAAGAATATGTGAAATTGCTGACCGATAATGGGATTCGCATCAGCATGACTGAAAAGGGCGATCCGTATGAGAATGCCGTTGCCGAACGGGTGAACGGTATTCTGAAGAGCGAATGGATCGACGAGGAATGTTTTGAAAGTTTTCAGGCAGCAAAAGAACGCATCGACCAGATCGTTATCCTTTACAATTCACTCAGACCTCATGCCAGCTGCGATTGGCTTACGCCCTTGGAAGCGGAACTTAGAACCGGGAAACTCAAACATCATTGGGGCCGAAAGACGGTTGTTCGGAAGGCATATGTAAACTTATATCAGGACAATATTTTTTGAACCAAAATGTTGATCTTTAATTATCAATCACTGTAAACCTTTTTCAGGACGGGACAATCCCCAGAAGGTGAAGAATATCGTCACCGGCTGTCCGGTGGCTGCCGCGCCGTTGGCCAGTACGAAGGTCACCAGCGCTTTGTCCAAATCATCGCTGAACATAATCAGCGTCTTGCCCTTAGCGTCGTGCTCGAGTGGCATCGTGGATGCTCCGGATGAACCTTTTTCGATGATGACCGTATATTTCCCCTTCTCTTCCGAGTTGCTGATGAGCCGATTGCCTGTGGTGTCGCACCATGCTTGCGCATCTCGCGAGAATCCGGCATCGGTAGCGACTATTTCGATCCTTTCGCCTTCGGTGATTGAGTCGATCGCTTGCTTGATTTTCATAACCGGACCGGGGCATTGCAATCCGCATGCGTCTATTCTTAAGGTCTTCATGCGTTTGCTGCCGAGTCGGGTATCCGTATCCATTCGTCTGTCCATAGCGGTTGCGGCAGTCCGGGTTACGATCGGCTCGATCGCCGTCGAATAGGTCTTGTAACCACCCGACAGGTTCTTCACGTTGCGGAATCCGTGTCCTGACAGAATTTTTACCGCCAAGTATCCGCGTAGGCCGACGGCACAATAGACATAGATGGCTTTATTGTGTGGTAATTCGCCGAGCCGGCTGCGGAGTTCCTCGAGCGGAATGTTGACCGACCCGGGAATGGCCCCGAAGGCATGCTCTTCGCGGATGCGCACGTCGAGCAGCAGGATGTCGCTGAGATCGGCTCCTGCAATCTGCCGCCATGTCACTATGGGCATTGCTCCGCTGATAATATTGTTCGCCGTATAGCCCGCGATGGCGATCGGGTCCTTGGCCGAGGAGAAAGGTGGTGCGTAAGTGTGTTCGACTTTCATCAGGTCATATACCGTGCCGCCGTTTTTGATGATTAGTGCAATCTGGTCGATGCGCTTGTCCACTCCTTCGTAGCCAACGCATTGACCTCCGTAGAGTTTGCCGCTTGCTGGGTCGAACGTGAGCTTGATGGTCAGCGGAAGTGCATCGGGATAATATCCGGCGTGCGATGCCGAATGTGTCGTCGAACTGGCATACGGAATACCGGACTGTTTGAGCCGTTTCGCTGCGAGTCCTGTCGAAGCTACTGTCATGTCGAATACCTTGGCAATGGAAGTGCCTATGGCTCCTTCGTATTTTGTCGTATTGCCGAAGACCATATTGTCGGCGGCGATGCGTCCCTGGCGGTTGGCAGGGTTGGCCAAATAGTTCAGCCACGGTTTGCCTGTCAGTGGATGCGGAAATTCAATGGCATTGCCCACTGCGTAAACATCCGTTGCCGAAGTTTGCAGGTAATCGTCTACCCAGATGCCGCCCGTTTCGCCGATCTTCAGTCCGGCGGCCTTGGCCAATGTTGTTTCCGGATGAACCCCGATAGACAGAAGAACTATATCGGTTGTAATGCTTTCTCCGGTAGAGAAGAAAACCTCGATCTTTTCGCCTTGGCGCTCGAATCGTTCGACGCTGCGTTCGAGATAGAGTTTGATACCTTTTTGCGACAGGTGCTGGTGTACATGGGCCGCGATTGAAAAATCGACTGGAGCCATCACCTGATTGCCCATTTCCACGACAGATACTTCGGCTCCCGTGCGGTGCAGGTTCTCGGCCATCTCCAATCCGATGAATCCGGCTCCGACGATGACTGTACTCCCGATTCGGTGCGAAGATATATGCTCTTTGATCCGATCGGTATCTTCGATGTTGCGGAGCGTGAATATGCCTTCGATTTCTATGCCTTTCAAAGGCGGACGCACGGGGGAAGCGCCGGGTGAAAGCAGCATTTTGTCGTAGTTTTCCGTATAGGTGGATCCGTCTGCACGGCGTACTTCGACTCGCTTTTTCGTCGTGTCGATCCCGATTACTTCGTTCTCGACCCGCACGTCGATATTGAAACGTTTGGCAAACGAAGCCGGTGTCTGCATGAACAGTTTCTCCCGTTCGGCGATCGTTCCGCCGATGTAATATGGCAGCCCGCAGTTGGCGTACGAAATGTATTTACCCTTTTCGAGCAGGAAGATTTCGGCTTTCTCGTCTGTCCGGCGAATTCTTGCCGCCGCTGTCGCGCCTCCGGCGACTCCTCCGATAATGATGTGTTTCATGTGGTCTTATTTTTTAATTCATCGAATTCCGTTAAAAATCGGATCTGTATGATTCCGACCGCGACAAAGGTGTGTTTATTTTCTGATAAAACAAATTTCCACTGGAAAATAATTCGTCCTGTTGAGGTCGATTTATTCGGAGCTGTTCGTTTTGCAATCGGCGGGAAGAAAAAATTACTGAAATAAAAAAGATGCTCTCTTGGTTTTATCAAATTAAATTTGTTAAAATGAGGGCAAAAGTTTATTTTTGTAAAGTCGGAACAGGGAAACATGACCGGAATGAAGGAAAACCAGTCAACGAAGGGGACGCTCCGCCGCCGTCGAACCAATAAACAGGTGCAGGCCGATATTCTGTCGGCTGTCGGCCGGATTCTCCAAGAAAAGGATTTTACCCATATCACATTGATGGATATAGCCCGCGAAGCCAAAACGGATCCCAATGTCGTGCTGCGGCAGTTCGGATCTTTGGAACAGGTTTTCGACTGTTACATCCGCACGATTGATTATTGGATGCACGATTTGTTCGGCAACAAAGCCTTGAAACGCGGAGAGCGTTCCGCTTTGGAAAGGATGTTCGCACGAATGACCGATTTTCTTTACAACAGTCCGGAGATGCAGAGACTGCTGGTCTGGGAGATTACCGATGTAAACGATACGACATGCCGTGCCGCCGCAAATCGGGAAACGTACTATCGGGAAGCTTACGAAGCCTATGAACGGCAATTCGCGAGGGGGGGGGGAGAAAACGCCGTTCCGGCAAATCGCATCGTTGCTGATCGCCGGTACTTATTATCTCGTCCTCCATCGGCATACTTCGACATTCGGAGATATGGATTACGATACGCCGGACGGTCCGGTCCGACTGAAAAAAGTATTGCATGAAATTCTGGATATGCTTTACGAACGGTTGGAACGGCCGCAAAGGGTAAGCGAGGCGATTCGCAGACTCAAGGAGCGGGGCGTGGACGAGCAGGTGATTCGTGAATGTTTAAAAGATCTTTAACTATTCTGTACGATGAAATGGTTTTTATGTGCACTCTGCTGTTTGACAGAGGGGTTGTCGGTTTTGCGAGCCCAGATCATGCCGGATTCCTCGGTGCAGATCTGCGCCTATTGGACTCCGGGAGACAAGTATGCCTATGAGGCTCGGGAGGAGAAGTTCAAGATAGATGATCAAGGCGATACGACGCTCGTATACCGACAAAGCGAACGGCGTGTATTCGAAATCCTTTCTCAGACCAAGGACCGTTACAAGATCCGTCTGACATACGGCGATTACATGACCACCGATAAGGAGGACCAGCTGGTGCACGATGCGATCGTGTCGGCCACGGGGCCTTGTGTCGTTGAGTTCGAGACGGATGAAACCGGTTCGTTGCTTGGTATCGCGAACCTCGAAACGCTGGTCGCACAGGCCGAGGCGTCTGTCGAACCCGCCGTGAGGGTTATGTGGGAGACGATACCTTCGGCGGAACGGAAGAATTTCCCGAAAAAGAATTTCCGCAAATATATGGCCCGTACCCTTTCCGATCCATCGGTCGTGATCAATGCCGTGAACGACGATTTGGGGCGCATGTTCTTTTTCCATGGGGCACGGCTCGATTCGACGCAGGTATACGAATTCGACGAGACGTTCGCTCCGCTGTTGGGTGGCCGGGATTCTGTGCGGGGAAAGACTTCGTTCTGGATTGACGGCAGACAGACAGATTCATACAGTGCCGTATGCAATACTTATACGGAAGCGGACGGCAGCAAAATGTTGTCCGCGACACTCGGACAGTTCGTGACGGCGTTCGGCGGAGAAAAGGCGATGACGCAGGCTATGAGAGACTCCATCGCCTCGGGAATGAGCGGCATCCGTTCACGGATGGAGCAGTTTTCTTCAGAAGAGATCCATTTGGATACAGGTTGGCCCCTGCATCTTTTTTTTGAGCGCACGATTTACATCGACAGAGATTTGGAACCGATGGCTGCGGCCATAGTGCGGCGTACGCTGGACATTATTGTCGAAGAAGAGCAAGAGGAAGAAAAACGGTAATTTGATTGTCATGAAACAGTTTCTGCTGTTGCCGATCCTGCTTGCTGCAGTAGCATCCGTACGGGGAGCATCGCTTGTCGAGGGCCGCATTTATCTGAAAAACGGCTCCGTCATCGAATGTGTCGGGGACGACCGGCTGCAGTTACCGAAAAGATTCGGGAAATTGACCATCCTCCGCGATGCTTTCCGGAAGACGAAAGCCAAAGAAATTTTCCAATCCGGAGAAATCGACTCCGTAGTCTGCTGGCATGCACAGTCTCCGGAACATATCCGCAAGTTCATTCCGGCGGAGAGTCCGGGGTGGATGTGGGTCTATCTCGAAACACCGCACATTTGCGTATGCATCTATTCGGAAAAAGGGTATGGCATCGATTCGAACGGAGGTATTCAGGTCTGGCAGAGGCAGGGAACTTTCAGCCAGTCGCGCACGGCCTACTACCTGAAAAAAACAGGCGAGAAGGAGTTCCTGACCGTTGGTGCCGCAAATCGGAATACAAAAGACGTCTTCCAGGAACGCATCGCCCGTTATGTCGGCGATGATCCCGAACTTGCCGAACGTATACGGTTGTCGAGCGCCATCCGCAGCAAAACCATACAGTTGCTGCGCGATTACGATCCGACGAAATATTGATTCAACTTATAAATTTAAACATTATGAAACGGTTTTTACTTTGTACTGCAACTGTGTTGGCCATGTTCGGCAGCATTTCCCAGGCTGACGCCAAAGATCCGGAAGATCAGGAATTCCGGCACGTAGTCGTAACTCTCAAGTCCGGGGAAAAAGTAGAAGGCTATCTCCATCGGGGATGGCATGCGGAGGGCGCTCTGCTGAAACAGGAGAACTATTCGTTCAAAATCACCAAGACGCCCGATGACAAAGAGCCCGTCAAATATACGGCCGATGACGTAGAGAGTGTCGAATATACAGAGACGACGGAGGAAAATCCGGACGGCATTCGCTGGGAGGCCCTCGATATTGCTGCTCCAGGACTCACGAATCGTTACCGCACTTATCACAGACTGGTTTGTGTGAACAAGGCCGGAGCGAATGCAACGACCTATTGGTGGAAGACGTGGACGACGGAACGAGTAGGTAACAGAGACCGCAGGGTGCTGACAACCATATACGGCATACGTTTCCACAATGATCCCGGCCGAATCGTCTATCCGTATATGTATGTCGGTACGATGTTGATGGACAAACTGCATCCCGGGCTGAAGGCATTTTATAAGAAATGGTTTAAAGGTGCCGAAGGCAAAATACGTAAAAAAGAGGCCGAAGAGAACGACGCATGGATACTCGATATGTACGATGCGTATCTGGCAAGCCGGCCCAATGAATGATGATCGATATTCAAATATGCTGAAAACATGAAAAAACTACTGGCGGTTTGGGCGCTTTTACTGGCAGCTGTTTCCGCGAATGCCGCAGATAAGAAATGTCCCGGAACCGTTCATTTTCTGGACGGCCGTACGCTGGAATGTACCAGCATTACGATTCCCGGATGGATCGATGCCGAAGTGTCTGTCCGGGTGCTTTCCGATGGAAAGAATCAAGCCAGGACGTTGGCGGCCGTGGAAATCGCTTATCTTGAACTTTGGCCGGAAAAGAATCCCGAAGCCAAAAACGAACTTTATTGCGTCCCGTTCATCAAGGAAAAAGGGAAAAAGAAGATTCCGGCAGCCCGATGGCTGGTACCGGAATCTTCGGGCAGGCATGTCGCCTTCTTTACCCGTTATCAGACTTACAAAATGTCTAATAAAGGGCTGGTCGGGATTGTAAACCCCAAATTGAATGTAACCGAACCGAGTGCCTATTTTTGGAAATCGGACGAAAAGAGCCCCGTATTCCTCGGCCAGTATCTTTTCTTTCAGAATTCGAACAAGAAAATGATTGCGCTGGTAGAACGCTATTTTGAGGATGATCCTGCCATGTTGGAGCAAATTCGTCAGCGACGTTGGCTCGGCAAAGGAGGCGGGGTTGCGGCGCTGTTTGCTTTCGTTGCGGAGCATTACGTCCCGCAACAGGAGCAGGAGTAGCGGTCGAATAGCATTGAATTGCCATGAATAAGTGCCCGATACTCCTCCTTTTCGTTTTCATGGTGACGGCATGCAGTCCGGAAGGAGAACATGCTCCGTTGCCATCGGAACCGGATGCCATAACCCTTGCGCCCGGTACGCCGTCCGTTAAGGAATTTCCGGCAATGGGCGGTTTGTGGGAGCTGCGATTCTCTGCGACGAAAGCATGGAGTGTTGTGCCGGCCGATCCGGTCCATGCGGAATGGTACCGGATCGAACCGGCGGAGGGAGACGACGGTAATGGGACGGTAAAGGTAACCGTATTGCCGAATATTACCACAGAAAAACGAAGCGCTGAAATAATCATCCGCTCGGGGCGGGCGGAACAGAGATTGTCTTTTGTGCAGCATGCTTCGGATATGGAGCCGTGCGGTGAAGAAGAGGTGCGCCGTTTCCTCGAAAAACTTTATCAGGATACCGGCGGTGACAATTGGCGCTTCCAGGAAAACTGGTGCACGGACAAACCTTTGTCCGAATGGGGATCTTCTGTCAAATACGAAGACGGGAAACTCTCGCTGATTCTCGGCGAAAACAACCTGCACGGAAAAATCGACTTGTCGGGGTGTACGGCGTTGGTGTCGCTTCGCTGCGCGAAAAATTCGCTGACGGAGATTGATGTTTCCGGTTGTCCGCTGTTGGAGGAACTGGACTGTACGAACTGCGGAATTTCCGGTCTGGACGTTTCCGGCTGTTATTCTCTCCGGCGGCTGCTCTGCGGTTACAATAGTCTCACGGAACTCGGTCTGTCGTCCTGTCCTTACCTGACGGAACTGAATGTTCCTTATAACGGGTTGGGGACATTGGACATTTCGTCATGTATGGCCTTGACGGACTTGAACTGCGCCGAAAACCGGTTGGAAAAGTTGGACATGGCAGGACGGGAAGGCCTTCGGATGCTTTTCTGTTATGGCAACCGACTGTCCGTACTGGATTTGTCAAAATGCTCCTCGCTGACGCTTGTGAACTGTGGGGCGAATGAACTGACCCGGCTCGATCTCTCCGGCTGCGAAAAACTCGGCCGGCTCTATTGTTACGACAATCGGCTCGAAACTTTGGACCTGTCTGATTTTGCGCCGCTACTCAGTGAGTTATATTGTTATGGAAATCGGCTGACCGAATTGGATCTGTCCGGAACCGATCGGCTTTCGCAACTCGAATGCTCCTACAACAATCTGCAACGCCTCGACTTGACAGGCTGTAAATCGTTGCGTATCGCGGGATGTGCGCGAAACGCATTGCGCTCGATAAGCCTTTTCGGTTGTGAAATGCTCGGACAATTGGATTGCTCGGGCAACTTGCTGGAGAATATCGATATTTCAGCTTGCCCGTATCTGACCGAATTGATCTGTACCGATAACCTGATTTTATCGGAGATACCGGAGTCGTTCGATCGACTGACTCTTTTCGAACATGATATTCGATACGAATACAGTGTGGAAAAAGATGCTGTCACGGGGCAAGAAAAAATCGTTTATATGGATCGGGGTAAGGGATGGTGGTACTCCGGAGAGCCGGATAAGGGATATCACGGCCGCTGATGTTTTTATTTGAAAAGGACGGGCGAATCGGTTGAGAGCTAAAGGTTATCGACTTTTCGGGTTTATTCGTATCTTTGCTTTCATGGACAGGGGCGAGATTATCATTTATCAGACAGCCGACGGTGAGACCCGTCTGGACGTCCGCATGGAGAACGACAGCGTGTGGCTGACGCAGGCGCAGATGGTAGAGTTGTTCAATTCGACCAAACAGAATGTGAGCCTTCATATAAATAATATCTTTAAAGAGGGCGAGCTCGAGCGAGAGGCAACTGTCAAGGAATACTTGATAGTTCGGCAAGAGGGCAATCGTTCTGTTAGGCGTAAGATTACAGTTTATAATCTGGACGTGATTATCTCTGTCGGATATCGTGTCAAGTCACAGCGCGGAACACAATTCCGTATCTGGGCGAACAAAATTTTGAAAGAGTACCTAATAAAAGGCTATGCCGTCAATACCCAAGCGAAAGCCGAGCAGTTGGAGGAGTTGAAAAAGACTGTTCGCCTGCTCTCCCATGTCTTGGCTGCGAAGGAGGTTACGAAATCCGAGGCGGTCGGGCTACTGCGCGTGATTACGGACTATACTTATGGCCTCGACACGCTCGATCGTTATGACTATCAGCAGTTGGAGGTTGCGGCAACCACGGCGGAGGAACCGTTTCATGCGACGTATGAAAATGCGATGGCGGCATTGCAGGTGTTGCGTGAGAAATTCGGAGGCAGCGAATTGTTCGCTCACGAAAAAGACGAATCGTTCAAAAGCACAATGGGGGCAATTTACCAGACCTTCGGCGGGTGTGATCTCTATCCGAGTGTCGAGGAAAAGGCAGCCAATCTGCTTTACTTGACGGTCAAGAACCACTCGTTCAGTGACGGCAACAAACGCATCGCAGCGTTTCTGTTCCTTTGGTTTTTGGAAAACAATCGGATTCTTTACCGTGCTGATGGTTCGCGCCTTTTGGATAACAATACGCTGGTCGCTCTGACGCTCATGATTGCTGAGAGTCGCACAGAAGAGAAAGATGTAATGACGAAGGTTGTGGTGAACTTGATTAATAAGAACAATTGACACGATAACGGCGTGTCGGATATCGGAAAAGCGATGAAACCTATGAAACCCAGTTATTTTATGAACCGAGTTTTATTGTTCGTATTGTTGTTTGTGGTAGGCAACGGTGCCTTGTCGCAAGAGCGGATAGATACACTCTACTATAGCCGTTCGGGGGTGACGGTGCGGAATCCGGTTTTTGCCGATTATTATCGGCTGGCGCTTTATCCTGCGGATTCGGCGGGGCTCAAAATGTTCAAGGATTTTTATATTTCGGGAGAATTGCGGAGAGAAGGGCATTTTCAGACAATCGATACGCTCGATGATTGCCGGACAGTGTTTGACGGAGACGTTGTTTCCTATTTCAAGAATGGTCACATGTCGGAAAAATCATATTATTCGGGAGGATTGTTGGAAGGCGAATATCGGCAATACGACGAGAATGGAACGTTGAAAACGCGTGCGTTGTATGCCGGCGGCGAATTGTCCGGAACGTACAAGACATACAACGAGGACGGCTCCTGCCGAATGGTGGAATATCGTGCAGGGCTGCCGGTTCATGATTATTATTTGCTGGCGGACGGCAGCGGGAACACGCTTAAATTCCGCATTGCGGACGACATGCCGGTATGGGAATCACCAGCCATAGCGGAGCGCTCGGCCGATTATCGGGACGGTGTGCCCTGGGAAGTCTATTTCAAAAACGGATTGACGATCGCGTTGACGGATGCCATCGTCCGGGATTACGGCAAGTGGCATCGGGTCGATGTGATTATCTCCAACAATTCGTTGACGCCGGTCGAATTCAATCCGGAGACCGATATGACGGCCTATTCCGTAGACGAACACGATGTCGCCACCGATCTGCAGGTCTGGTCTTGCGATAGCTATCTGAAGAAAGTGAACCGGTCGCAGACCTGGGCCGCTGTTTTGATGGGTGTCAGCGAAGGAATGGCTGCTGCCGGCGCAGGTTATTCGACCTCCACGACGACCGGTTACAGCAGCTACGGCGGTTATTCGTCTTATACGACTACGACTTATAATCCCTCTGCGGCCTATCAGGCCAACATGGCCTCACAGCAGCGGATCGCTGATTTCGGTCAGGCCTTGCAGGACGAACAACAGGTCAAAAAGCTGGGATATTTGAAGAAAAACACGATATATCCCGGAGAATCCGTATCCGGATTTGTTCATGTAGCATGGATTAAAGGGGAGCGTGTTGTGTTCATTATCCGGATTGAAGGTGCCGAATACATTTATGAGTGGGGATTTGACAAGAAAAATGCGTTTTTATTGAATAAGAACAACTAAGCTGTATCATTTTTTCTAAAATTTAGTTGAGGAAATAATATCCGCAAGGTCCTGCAAATCGCTATGTGAGCCTTGCGGATATTGTTTTTAAGGTTTATTCCTTTGCGGGAAAGCGAAAAAATGGGAAGATTTTGTACCTTTACCTAAAATATTCTATACAATGGCAGCGATGAATACAGCCGACATCGGCTTTGAAAAGGAAATATGGAAGGCGGCGGATAAGATGCGCGGAAATATTGATGCATCGGAATATAAATCCGTTGTATTGGGACTTATTTTCCTGAAATACATCTCGGACAAATTCGAAGCTAAATATCAACAGCTTGTTGCCGAAGGAGAGGGCTTTGAGGAAGACAAGGATGAGTATTTGAGTAATAAAAATGAGAAGGGTAGTTATGATCCGGTTTTCTATGTCCCTGCGGAAGCCCGTTGGGAAGCTATTGCCATCCATGCACACTCTCCTGAAATTGGAACGATCATCGACAATGCGATGCGGGCAATTGAGAAGGAGAATAAGCGTCTGAAAGATATTCTTCCGAAAAACTTTGCGCGTCCCGAGCTCGACAAACGCCGCTTGGGTGAAGTTGTCGATTTGTTTACAAATATTCGGATGCATGAGCACGGCGATTCGAAGGATATTTTGGGTCGTGCTTACGAATATTGTCTTTCGAAGTTTGCTGAGGCCGAAGGAAAATTGGCAGGTGAATTTTATACTCCGGCTTGTATCGTTAAGACATTGGTGAACGTATTACAACCTTATAAAGGCCGTGTTTACGATCCTTGCTGCGGTTCGGGTGGTATGTTTGTACAGTCTGCACAATTCATCGAGAGCCACTCCGGAAATATCAATAATATATCGGTTTATGGTCAGGATTCCAATCCTACGACATGGAAAATGGCGCAGATGAACTTGGCGATTCGCGGTATCGAGGCCGATCTCGGGCGATATAATGCGGATACCTTTTTCAATGATTGCCATCCGACTCTGAAGGCCGATTTCGTGATGGCCAATCCTCCGTTCAATCTGAGCGATTGGGGGGCGGATAAGCTGGCGGATGATGTGCGTTGGAAATACGGTACACCGCCCAACGGCAATGCCAACTTTGCGTGGATTCAGCATATCATCCACCACCTTGCCCCGACGGGACGTGCGGGCGTTGTGCTGGCCAACGGCTCGCTGTCGAGCCAGAGTGGCGGTGAGGGCGAGATTCGGCGTAAATTGGTAGAGGCTGATTTGGTGGATTGTGTTATCGCTATGCCGCCGCAGTTGTTCTATACTACACAAATTCCCGTGTCGATTTGGTTTTTCAATAAAAACAAGCAACAAAAGGGCAAAACGCTCTTTATCGATGCTCGCAACTTAGGTACAATGGTAACGCGCAAACTGCGCGAATTGACCGATAGTGACACGGTCGATCCGATAAAGCGCGGCGATATTCAGCGCATTGCCGACACCTATAATGCCTATGTTGCTGGAAAATTGGAGAATGAAAAAGGATTTTGTGTGGTTACCTCTGTCGCAGAAATTGCCAAGCAGGATTTTATTCTCACGCCCGGTCGCTATGTGGGCATTGCTGCGCAAGAGGAGGACACCGAACCGTTTGAGGAGAAAATGACACGCTTGACGGGCGAGCTTTCTGGACTATTTGAAAAGTCGCACGAGCTGGAGGCAGAGATCAAAAAACAGTTAGGTAGTATTGGGTATAAATTGTAGCAAATATGGGCTTAATTCTTAATGACTTAAAAAATGCATGTGAATTAGAACATGTATGTGACTATGTAAATAATCGCACAACGAGTAGTATGAATTATATCTCTACGGAAAATATGTTACCCAATAAAGGTGGTATAAGTGAATCTACAATAATACCGCCTGGAACCACAACTGAATATAAAATCGGAGATATTTTGATCTCTAATATTCGGCCATATTTCCAAAAAATATGGTGTGCTGATAGGTGCGGTGGGTGCTCTGCGGATGTCTTGTGTATTCGTGCAAAAGAAAATACAGATAGCAAATATTTATACTATCTGTTGAGCCAGCAAGCGTTTTTCGATTACGTAATGTCGGGAGCAAAAGGGTGTAAAATGCCTCGAGGGGACAAAAAACAGATTATGCAATGGCCTGTAAATATCCCCGCAATAGATGTGCAGAAAAAAGTTGTAGCTATATTATCTTCTCTCGATAATAAGATCAGACTCAATCGACGGATAAATGATAATTTAGCAAGCTAATCGAGGGAAACCTCCTCAACGGAGAGCTCGCCGGACATGAGTTTGGGTAAAAGGGTGTCACGAAGAGATGATAATATCTGATTTTCATTAGAAACCTTGACAATTTCAGCAAAATAGGAATTAACAATTTTTGAATATTGCATAATGATATCTTCAGGAGGAACAATAACCTTAAATCTATCAATATCTGCTTTGCCTAAATGACTAACTGTTGTCCCAACTTTATAACTCTGTACAAATGCTAATTTAGGATAAACAAGAGAATAAATATAATATTTACTCACATAGTCATATTTGGGGACAAACTTACATAATCGTTGATTTAATACACCTTTTTCGCCTCGCCAGATATGCGGAATAAATTCAGCATCCATTCCTGCGATAATGTCCCCACACTCTACATATTCTGTATTAGGTAACACTTCTTTTGTATAATATTGAGGAGTGTATGTTTTCAAATCTCGAATCCGAATTAATGGTAATCCTTGTTTTTTATCGTTAAACAACGCAGATTTATATGGGGCTCCATAGATTACATCAATATAGGAGTATATTGTTCCTGTACTCCATCCCTTCGGAATTAGTCCTAACTCTGAATCAACGAATTTTCCGCCTTTGAATGGTTCAAAATCCACAAACCACGACTTAAACAGCGCTTTGGCCTGCTCCTCTAAATTATCATTTATCTGTTGATTTATATCTATTTTTTTACAGATTGAGTCTAAAATAGAAATGATTCTGTCTTGTTCAGGTAGCGGTGGAATCTTAATGCTTAGCTTGGACAACTCATTAAATGTTATTTGCGGGAATGTACCAGAACGAGTCTCCGCTAACATTTGAAGTTCTGAAATAATCTTATCAGATTGAAGAAAGTAGTAGAGGTATTTGGACTTGACAATATTTTTATTTCGAATAACCATTAATTTGGTCGATGCAATATAATTGATTGGGGCGAAATCAATGTATGCATAGCGTTTGTTTTGTGTACGAA
>ENA-ORCN01001024-ORCN01001024.1-human-gut-metagenome-genome-assembly--contig:-NODE-1024-length-21124-cov-21.977526_pt1 | contig 21124 bp, 18 predicted proteins | sample MGYA00242984_ERZ507984 | MGnify/ENA primary metagenome ERZ507984 (study PRJEB26167, sample SAMN06115395) | human gut metagenome | host: Homo sapiens | place: China:Hubei | collected 2016-05-19... | reverse complement strand
AGAATCCCTGTTGTGTGGCGCTCACCTGGTCGAACTCGTCAATATTGATCAGCGCGAATCGATTCAGGCTTAGTTCGACATCTTTCTTGCGTGAGAAATCGAGGCTGTCCGTATAGTAGGAGCATTCGGAAGGCGGCATGATGCTGCGGCAAAAGGTGGACTTGCGCGTTCCCTGCGCTCCCACCAGCAGGGGCGAAACACTGTTGGCATAGCGCTTGTCCATCCCCCGCCAATGAGCCACCATGTTCAGAAACCAGCGATGGAACAATTCGGGCCAATGCGGATTGTCACAAGGTACGGTCTGCGCCAACGGACGGATGCGGTCGCGTCCGTCCCACTCCGGAAGGTTGAACAAAAAATCCTCCAGCGGATTATACACCGGCACACGATTGGAATACACATAGCGGCTGATATCCCTGTCCCACAGGGGGATACCTTCGGCCTGTGCATCCAGGGCGATGCTGTTCAACGCACGCTTGTCCACCGGCTGAAAGCGGAAGCAGAAGGAATGCCGCTCGCGGAACTCCGCCTCTCCGGTCTGCACGTTAAAGCGAAATTCATAACGTCTTTTCATAAACTCGGCAATGAGGACCGACAATTGCTGCTCACGGCTCAAAGCGCATTTGCTTCCGAAATCCTGACGCCGGCTGTACACATTCCGCACCACCTGACGCACCAGTTCCAACGGTTTGCGTACAAAATGACGGAAACGCGCCCTGCTGACCACCGCTTCCTCCGGAATGCCCGACCGGAAACAGTTCAACGCCAGTTGCGAAAGAAGGGTATCCCAGCTATAGGAGGACTTTTCATCGGCCGGATCGGGCTTATCCAAATCAATGTAAGCCTGCCTCAAGGCCGCCTCGAACAGCATGGAGAGCGCATCTGCCGTTTCATAACTCCCCAAGGCACGTTCCAAAGGACGCTGGCCGGAGACAGCAGGTTCGGTATGCAAGGCCATTTCATCGGGCATCCCCATAGGCTGTGACAGGTAGAACTGCACGGAGTCCGGCCGGTAAAGCACATCGGGGTCATAGGAAAGGCGTGAATATTGTTCCAGGAAAGGTTCCTTGGGACGGATATCGAATGACAACTGGGGCTGGTAGCACTTCACCGCCATGATGTAGGCATGAGCATGAAACGCTTCCGCCTCCGCACGGGTAAGGGGCAGCGTATTGTCGGGTCGGGTGAAAGCCACCAGGATTTTCACCGAATGTCCGCTGGCGCCCATAAAGGCGCACCGCGTCTGCGGCAACTTCCATGCCTCCCGTTTCACCTGCTCCACTTCCGCCCTGCCCGCCAAGGGGCCTACGGTCAGTTCCACCAATCCGTTATAAGCCTTCATGCACTGTCCGCCCTCCGTCTTGCGGAACTCGGCGGCAGGCATCATCTTGGGCAGTTTGTCCGCCGCCTCGCAATGGTCGCCGGGGAGGACATGGCGCAACTGGGTTCTGAACATGGTGACGGGATAGGTTTTCACCTCCTCTTTCATTCTTTCTACCCATGCATCCAGTGTAAGAGTGCTCTGGGTTACATGGTTTCCGCCGTCGCGTACCTGGGTAATCTTTATCATTTATCGTGTATTTATTCGTTTTTTCCAATCTATAAAGATACGGATAAAATCGGGAAACAAAGCAATATACAGGAAGGTTTCTTTCAAAAAAAAGGACGCGAAGGGCACAGGAATTTCCGATAGGGAGGTGAAGCGGAAAGATATTGAAGGAATGCATTCGCGACAGGTATAATCCAGACCATTATATGCTATGATACAATGTATTGCACCATTTGGAACAATGAGTTTTTCTAATAGAAACCATTAATTCTAGCGCATGGTACAACCTGTCTTTACATATAGGAATAAGTTGTTCCACTGATAGGAATAATTTGTTCCATTAGCATGAAACTATTTGTTCCACTGGGCGGAACAAACTGTTCCAACAAGTGGAACAACCCACATCATGCATGTAAAAAGAGGCTGTAGCATATGTGCAAGATTGACAAAAGTCTGTCACCGTATCCGTCACCATCGCAACACGTTGTGATTCAAGTGTATAAGTTACCATGTGACAGATGTGACGGATGTGACAGTTTATTTTCTTTTTTATATGAGGATTGCATACTATCCACGGGATTGTACTAACTCAATAACCATGTTGTTAAAGGAGCTACAGGGGTGCAAAGTAAATTCAGCTATTATTTTGCTTGTAGGGGCGAGGTTTGCTCGCCCGAAAATAGTCTACGTTGCATATTACTCCCAAGATCGTGACCGTTGGTTCGGGCAGGCAAGCCCCACAACCGTCAAGCTAAGGAAAAACATCTACCGTAAAGCATATCCTAATGCCTCACCAAGTTCTTCCAACGAATATCTGCCCGACTGCAATTCTAGTTCCTTGGCGTATCTGGAAGGGTCACCGCTTTCATTCCTGTACAAAATAATCAATCGTCTATCCTTTACCTTCATGCTTATTATATCTTCCTTCCAGAGTACCATATCCTTGTATATCTCATGACAACTCGTACTAAAAATTATAACAACAGGACATACAAATACCAAAAGAGGATAGATGCTAAAACGATGTTCTATAAAACTAGGAGAGAGAACTAAAAAAAGAACTACCACTACTATCTTAACACTAAAGAATCTGCGAAGTTTTATTCCTAAAGGCCGCTTCTTGACCTTTTTGAACTCATATCTGTCACCGGTTATGTATAATGTATCATACCGGAAGTATAATTCTTGGTCTTTCATAATTATATTTTTTTTAAGATTCATACAATCAACTCAACCTTATAACTTTTCATGATTATCCGCATATATATCACCGGATGATAAATGGGAATTTATGTGCCGGTATATTTCTCGGTACGGATGACGCTTCCACCGTAGGGGCAGACCCATGTGTCTGCTCGAAAGCATAAAGTGAATGTTATCAGGCGGACACACGGGTCCGCCCCTACGGTGAAAGCATCTATAAATTAGCATTTGGTGGTATGATTGCGGATAATCATTAACTTTCTTGGCTCTTCAAGCCTGCTTTTAATTATCTGACATTCTCCTCTTTTATACATCGAACATATCTTATGCGTCATTAAGCAACGAATAACGTCGCAATATTTGCGGCAAAAATACTTAATGATTATCGTATCACCAAGCGAAGTCTTATAATGTCTCAAAGAATGCGATGATTTTGGACAAAAAACGTCTGATTAGCTTGATTTGCATCTGCATTCTCGAATCAAATTAGGGATTGTGCATTTGCAATGTCTGCAATTAGTCCCTAATTATCAAATGTTTTATTGAGTTTTTATTTATCATACAATACAATAGGCTGATTAAAGAAGTCATAAACGACATAATATCCTATTAATCAGCCTATAAAAGCGAGTTTCCAATTACATTTTTTTATTCTTTCCGATAACGAATCTCAGTAAAATAAAAAAAAACAGTAAAATAGCAGCAACTAATATTGCAGCAACTTCTCCCCCCTTATTTTGCGGTATCACATACCACAACAGACAATAAGCTATGACTGCACCAATCAACAGAGGAAACAATTTAATCCATTTTTTCCGCATTTGCTCTTTTCATTTTATAACACACAATCGGATATTCTATGATCCATTTCATTCATACAATACCAATTTGGTTTTCATGACTACATTATTCATTAGTTTGACATCGGTAAAATTAGGAATAATACAATGAACCACCTAAAAAGTAAGATAGACAAATAGCAGGCTAAAAAAACATTTTATAAACAATTAGATACCAATAAATTACAAATAGAAGTTCATACAAACGGAGCGTCATCTATAGACAAGAACATCAACGGACACGCATCACAAATAGAGCGTGCCGTATCATTTGCCATAAATTCCTGCATTTTTTTCTTCATCCGGACTATCCACCCCATATTACCACCAAATCTGCTTTCCGTTTTCATACGTAAAAATCCGCTCTTCCTTTCCCTGCGTATGATTATGCAGCCAAAGCAATGCATTCTTGGGTACTTCCACATATACCAATGTGTCGTGTCCGGCTGTTTTTCTACCGAGACTGCACCATTCGTCATTCCAATAGAAAAGTTCATAGTCATCACCAGGTATCACCTCATTACTGTCGTGAACATCAGAAGCTATTTTATTATACTTGGGGTATTTGCGATGTAAGGTGACAGATTCCGTATCGGATAAAATAGGGCGGAGAGAGCGGACTTCGCCTCCTTCATATAAAATGACCGGAGTGGCGAAAGGTTTCAATATTCCCCGTTCGTGAACGACCGGAAGATATGCAATGCCTTTCCCTTCTTCCCTGTAACCGTCTATCTTGTTATCTCCCCAAAGAAGTCCCCTCCCCAGGTTCCGGAAAGTCACGTTCCCATTCCCCGAACTTGCCAAGGCCACCGGTATCCACTGGCTATTATTAAATGTACACAAGTACGCCTGTTTGTTCTTACCGTCCAATGGGAAACTGACATCGGACAAAGGCATATCATATCCTTGTGTCACATCTTCCTCACCGGGAGACCGGTACTGCATTCTATACACTTTAGAAACTTTATAGACCACAAAGTTCTTCCCGTCCGGTCCGTAACCGATATCAACAAAATGTCCGGCAGTGTCTTTCACTACATTCCAACAATGTGCAGAACTCCTGTTGGCCCACGCCTTGACGACATCCGTTGCCGCAGGTATGCCGATAGCACGCAAGGACAAAGTGAGGAAAGCGGTCATGTCATCACAAGTCCCCCATTGCAAACTGTCCATTTCTTCATAACTCATGATATACGGATATTTGGTCATGCCTGCATTATAACGCACCGGATAACGCATGGCAATACTACGGGCTACCTCCTGCGGAGCATTCAACGAATCCAGCCAGTGACCATAACGCTGCAAGGCAGTCCTCCGCCAGTGAGACAGAGGTTCATGAGCCACCCGATAAGGCAATACATAACTACAGAAATCATCAAATGAATAATGCTTTGCCACCCCCCTCCGATTCCATACCTTAAACGCCGATTCTATGTTCTCTATTAAATAGTCACTTGTCATTACTTCTATATCCCTGACTATTTTAATCCGGGATTCGGGTTGGATTTTTGAAATAGAATCGAATACAGCGGCCACAAGCGAACGGGATATTTCCCAACTGACGGGATCCTCCTTATCCAAAGACAACAAAGCCCGTGCGTATGTGTCCGTGGAATCCAATGGTAACACAGCATATTGATCCGGCATATTTTCAATAAGGAAACAAGCTGCCTGATATTTCAACGTATCATCCCGATAGTATGCCAGCACTTTTTCCAGCTCCATCCGATTATCGCCTGCCTCACGCAAAGCACGTTCCAAGGCGGTCTTTTCCGGTAAGCAAGAAAAGAATGCGCTGACGAGAAACAGAAAAGATAAAAGCCTCAACATTTCATATCCGATTAAGGAAACGTAACTCCTTCGGGTACCAAAAACTTCATGGCCGGGACTTCTGCATTCTCCTGAATTTCCGTTGCCTGCTCGGTAACGATAACCATTCCATTGGATGAAGTCTCGTTCTTCAGCGGAATACCTTTCCATATCCATACCGTGGAATAGGTGGTTTGTCCTCCATACACTACCTCCAAAGTGTACTTGGTACACTTCCTGCCCAGTATTTCTTCTGTTCCCACTTCCTTTATCTTGTGCAGTTCACGTACTTCGTCTGTCAGATTCAAATAGTTGACCGGCTTGACGGGCAAAGTTGCTTTATTGGCCACCTTCATATCGAGGTCAATAGAGATAATCTTATCTCCATCGGCTATCGTCCGGATATGTTTCTCCACATTTGCCACGCCTCCCACTTTCATTGTAAGTTCGGACGCCTCCTTTCTGCCGTAATCGTCAAAATACTGCACGCCTTGCACTTTCTGCCCCATAGTGACCGCCTCTTTCTTGAGGATGGCAGACTTGATTCCATACTTCGCCTCTTGGGCGAATGCTGTTGCTGTAGCCGATAGCAACAGAACAGCCAATAAACATTTTACTTTCATTATCGTTTCTTTTTTAAAATAACACTATTTTATAACTTCATTTTTGCTTTTGCCATAAATCCTCCGCTCAGACCAGCATAGTTTCTTCATTTCACATAAATGCCCTCCAATAATCAGCATACATATTCTCTCCTTCCATCATTTCCTCATGCGTACCATAATGACTGACCCTTCCATTCTCAATCAAATAAATATAATCCGCATATTTTTTTAATATGTGTAGCCTATGGGATATGAACAATATGATTTTATCTCTTTTCAGCCGTGATAACAGATCCATAACAAACATTTCCAAATCTCTATCCATAGCAGAAGTCGACTCGTCAAGTATAAGCACAGAGGGATTCTTAACCAAGATGCGCGCAAAAGCTATCAATTGTTTCTGACCACCCGATAAATTTATCCCCTCTTCTCCCACAACCGTATGATAACCTTGAGGCAATCGGGCAATATATTTGTCCACTCCATAGCGGGAACAAACATCTATAATATATTGTGGAGACGTATCCACGCCACTGAGTAACAGATTATCCATCACTGTACCATTAAAAATAAAAACATCTTGCGGAACAACACCTATATTCTCCCTCCATTTTTCTATGGCAGTCCCCCTCAAATCATCCTTCCCATTTAATAAAATTTCCCCTGTCTCCAACTCATATGCTCTCTCCATGATCTTGCAAAATGTCGATTTACCACAACCGCTTTCGCCAATAATAAAAATCATTTTATCCTTAAAAGCCGCAAGAGAAATATTGTCTAAAATTCTTTTCCGTCCTGGAAAACGGAAAGAAATATTCTTAACTTGAATGCTATCCACCCTTCCCGGGGAAAAATCTCCTTCTTTCTTTTCAGAAGGAATACCCACAAACTCAAACATCCGATTAAAAGCAACTTTTGCCTCATTCAATGATACGGACACTAAAGCCAAATTAACAATTGCCGGTGCAATGGATGCCACCAGACTTATCGCAGCCATCAATTCCCCTAATTTCAACCGCCCGGACAAGACAAAGAAACTCCCTATCCCTATCGCCCCTACAATCAGTACAATACTAATAATACCATAAACAACCGATAATTTTATATTCAGCCTTCCTAAATCAAACACCTTGTTTTGAAAGAAACCATATATTGCCTGATTCAGTGCTCCAAACTCATGTTGTCTATTGAAATTCTTTATGGTATCTATTCCCTGCATCGTATTTATAAAATTACTTTCACTGTGCGCATAACTCATCATCACATTACGCTGAGCCCCAACCAACGGAGCATTATATATGCTCACTATCCAAATAAATAGCGGAATACTTATAACCAGCAATAAAGCTATGGGCCAAGAATAATAAAACAACATACTTAAAGTTACAATAGTAACTAAAAAGTCAATAACAATGCTTCCTGCAATGATACTGACTACAGATTGAATGCGGCGTGTATCATTAAGACGTGCTACTAATTCGCCTATTCTGCGCGTATCAAAAAAGAATTTAGGCAAACGTAACAGATGATTATAAAAGAAAGCGATCAGTCTATTATTAAAATCACGGCTCTGGAGAAACAACATATACTGACGGATCGTTCCTAAACCTAATCGTGCCAGCAGCAAGAATGAAACCAGAACTAATCCCAGCCATAAACGTTTATAATCTTTATCAGGGATGATGACATCAATCAATTTTTGAGAAAAAACAGCTGTAGTCATCCCCAAAACAGACATGAGTAATCCTACAAGGATACTTACTCCCAATATGGCATAATCATCTCTCAATAGATGGATGAGCCAAGCTCTTTTCTGTGCTTTAATGTCTTTCTGTAGTATAAAATTGTTTGTACACACAAGAGTAAGACAAGCGTGAGATTTCCATACTTGTTCCAGTTCTTCTGCGGTATAAGTGATTATTCCTTTGGCAGGATCCCCCATAATAAAATATCCATCCTTAAAACCATAACAAACCATATAATGCTCAAATTTTCCATCTAGTACAAGATGAAGGATTACAGGACTTCCATGTTCTTTTAATGAAAGTATATCAGTCTCACAACCTTTTGCATCAAAGCCGACTTGCCCGGCAGCCTGATAAAGCCCAAGCAAAGTAGTGCCTTGTTTTGTCGTACCGCTCAGCTCCCTCAAATATTGCAATGTTGTGCTGCCACCATAATATCGTATTATAGATAGTAAACACGCTACGCCACAATCGGATGCATCATGTTGTAAAACAAATGTTTTATTCAGTTCTTTCATTCTCATAACCATGTATCTATCAGATCTCAATATAAATATTTTACTATCTTTTTTATAGTCACTGCTCCACGAAATATTTTTTTAAGCTTCCCTTTCTTGTCGTATATAATAATAGTAGGAGGTGCCTTTATTTTGAATCTTTCGGCAAATTCACCATGAATGTCTATTGCTATAGTGGCGTTTTTCAATTTATCTATAGGATATTGTAACAAGAAATCTTGCACTTCACTTTCTAATGCATTAGTTATAAAAAGTGCATTAAAATTTTCAATCCTTTTTATTTCTAACATTTCAGACATTTCCATGCTACAAAAATAGCATTCTGGATGGAAATAAATTATTAATAATGGCTTTGAATCTGTATAATACTTCTCCATTGTAAATTTTTCATTATCAATCGTAGATAACTTAATGTCTTTTTCTTGCTTCAAAGAATGTGCTGTAGAATATTTAATTACACCAACAACCACACATATAAACAATATCACAATAAAACATAGCAGCATCGTTCGCAAGCATTTTATATAATTATTCATTCTACTATACATAATACTATAAATACAACAATGATAATGTATAAAATCAATCCTGTACAATACGTTGAAGTAACAAAATTCATGCTATCACGATAGGTTCGATTTGTAGCTACAGACAACAGCATTGATACAAACAAGAAATATAAAAATTCAAATATATTAAAAAGACTTATCGGAATGACCATCCATGCATCTAAACTATCTACATCAAAAAAATATAATAAAGAAGTTTTTTGCATTATGTTCGCAGCAAAATCCGTTCCTGCATACAGAATCAGGCAACAATTTAGAAGTGGAGCCAAAATCAATGCAAAGTCCGCCTTTAAAGAGACATGAAAATAAGTCTTCCAAGTAGTGGTTTTATGGACTCTTTCTAATAGTATATTCCCAATATAAAAACATATACTAACTAAATAGATACGCAAAAGTATCACTAATGGTGTCAAGACAAAAGAAGCAAAACGGTATTCACCAAACTTTGAAAGCAGCCATTCCTTCGTTTTAATATCAACGGCCAACATATTATGTATTTGAGGAACAATAATATATTCTTGTTGTACATACACTATCAGGCAAGAAATTCCCAATATGATTAAAACATAACATTTTACATTCCAGTTAAGGTAATATTGAAGTAGATTACTTTTCATTATCTTTTATAATTTATACACAGCAAAAAAGGAAGAATAAAGCAATTCTAGATTTCAAGATTCTTCCTTCTATTCATGATTTCTTACTTCTTGTAATACTGATTAAATATAAGCAATATTGCTACAACTAAAAGTAATATTGCATTCATATACTGCATTGAAAAGAAAGTTCCATATATTACTATGTAATAGCATAAATTCATGATACACCCAATCAAATAAATCACAAGTATAAGAAATAGATATTGTTTTTTCATAAACCGTTTGTTTTACTAAAAACAACTTCCAATCGTTTGAATTCCACTAAATGATGTGCCAGCTAATGATAATCCATAAGATAATCCAGAAACCCATCCTACAGGTCCAGATCCTAATGAAGCAGCCGACAACACAACTCCTGCAACTCCCATTCCTAAACTTACCAATGCTCCTTTGCAATCACTTTCCAGACCACCATTGACAGATTCCATCTGTTTCAAATTTAGTTCTTTCATAAATAATAATATTAAAAAAAATCCTACTCTATTATGGCTTTTCGGATGCCGCCTTTTTATGTATACTAAGGGTATCCATTAAAATAATTCTTTTATCTATCAAAGATGTATTATATGTATTTTCATATATATTAATTATGTCTAAAGCTTTGCTCTTTAATGAATATTCTGTCAATTCATTCTTGTTTATTAAATTTCTTCTATCAGATAGAGTAATTGGACTATCTAAAGACATTCCTCGTTTATAAAATATATAAGCTTTTATACTATCTCCCTTATTCTCAGCCAACTGTCCTAAAGCATACCAAGGACGGCTTAAACCACACATAACTTCCAATGATTCAATAAATAATTTTTCAGCTTCAATTTTATCTCCCTTGTATAATAATACACTTCCTAATTTAGCCATATTTATAGGATCACCCTTCCTAACAGACAAGATCTTCACCACATTTTCCACTATCTCTATCCAATAACAATAATTATGTTTCTCTAATTTAGCATATATATCCGTCTCTAATAAATAAGGTGCTATTATTAGTGCTTTCACAAACGCCCTTTTTGCTTCAACAAATTGTTTATGGCTCTCACAAAATAAGGCCCATAATAAAACATTTTCTTCCTCATCGGAATTTTCCACTGCTTTTTCAAAGAAACTTTTAGCTTTTAAATATTTCCCATTTAGGGCATATAATAGACCAAGATTAAGACTGAACAAACGATTTTTAGGAGCCATGTTGTTTGCCAAGTGAAAATAAGCTAAAGATTTATCCAATGCTTCTGAAGATACTTTACTCAAAGCCATATAATTACGTAAATTAATAGCCGTATCCGTAGCAGCATAAAGCAATCCCATATTGGCATAATAAACAGGATTCATAGGATTTAACTTTATAGCTTTTTCTATAGTCCGCATCGCCTTCTCAGAATCCGCCATTGTACAAGCCTTATTGTTAAGCTTATTAGCATACGAATAACGAATATGCCAAAAGCCCAACAGCAAAATCATGCAACCAAGCACGCCCTGTACAGCAATTTTATGTTTACTTGAACAACTCATAATTATCTTCTAACGGTTGAACCAAACTAACCATTATCAGGAAACAAAGTATCATCATATTCTCTTTCTGAAAAAAAGAAGAGAATGTAACTTCCCTTACGCCTAATGCCAGCAAAATAGAGAAAAATACAATTGATCTCAATTCTCCTTTTTTCATTTGGTGTATTCCAATGTATATAAGCGACAAAACCAATGCGCCATATACTATAACTCCGACAATGCCTTTTTCAGCCGCGACCTGCAAATAGGTATTGGTAGCATAGGATGTAAATAGTCCTTGCCTTTCCTGTCTATAAGTATCCGAAGCAAGGGCATAGTTACCACCTCCAACTCCTGTTGCCGGAAAAAGTCCGAATATATTAATGGCTTCTTTCCATTTAACAAAACGCCCTGCCGTACTGCGTTGCTGTGAAACGGTATGATTCATAAAACAAGTAATAAGAACAGACTTCCTTTCTGGTAACATACACAACAAAGTGGGCAACCAAACACACAAACAAATAGCCAAGGCCTTTTTCAGCATATCACGTTTATAAATGCAAAAGAAAGTTATCAGCATAGCAAAAAATACGAATAAAGCAATATATGCCCCACGTGAGAAACTGACCAATATAGCAACCAACATTAAAATTTCCATACAGATATAGCATATCTGCTCTTTTCTATAACCCGACTCCAAGATAGATATAATAGGAAAAGGTACTAGGCACAACAACATAGTAGCCCAATTATTGGACAATTGCCCAAAAGGCCGATAATGGCTCCTAAAGTCAGTAAGATTCTCAAAACCTACACTATAAAACCGATCACGATGAAGCAAGAAAAAGAATAACGTAATCAATGATAAAATGCCTGCTACTATGGAAAGTACTTTATACAAAAAAGCGAACTGACTACGAAAACGAATAAAAGTTCGAATAAAAAAGTAAAATGCTATTGATAAAAGAATCTTCAGAGTCGCAGTAATACTATTAGGAATATAAACAGAAGTCAGGCAACAGAGTAACTCTACGGCACATACTGTATACAGAATGTAATCAAAGCAAGATATTTCCCCACTTGTCAAATACACAGCCCCATGTCTAATATCATAAACATAAAAACACACAACAACAGGAAGCATAATAAATATCCATGAAAAGATATCGATAAACCCTATCAGCAAGAATAACCCCATTGACAAAAATGCCACTAAATTAAACTTTTTGTTATGTATCAAACCTCCATTCATAAACTATTCTACATTTATATTTTTTATTAAGGACGTACTATCCACTCCCTCAATTATCTCAGTATATATTCCATCCGAGATACCTGTTTTCAGAAACCGTTTTTCATATTTACTTTTATCAGCTACTATTTCTACAAAAACAGAATCATAGTTAAACTGAAAATATTTCTCTTCCAAAGCCAGCACGTGCTTTTTCCGCTCCACCACTATTTCTGCATTAGCCGTACAACCGGCTTTTATCATTTGCTTATATTCTTCAGGTATAAACAAACCGGCAGTTATTTCAAAACGCGCGACTCCATCCTGCACAATTCCCTTGGGGGCGACAAGACTTAATGCTCCGTCAATAGTTATATTCTTATCCATAAGAACCGATAATGACAGTTCCATCCCTACAGCAAGTTTCAATATATCAGATTCCAATACGTTTCCTTTAAATACTAACGATTGCAGATCTGCCACTCTAGCCACGGTTGTTCCTTCATTCAATGTACCTCTTGCCATCACAGACCCACCCTCTTTTATCGGAAGCTCCAATATAGTACCTGCGTCAGTCGCCGTTATAATATTGGATATTCCCTTTTGATTATATTGCCCTTTCAACATATCCAACTCCGATTCTACGGATTCATATTCGGACAGAAGAACAGCCAAATTACTTTTCTCGCCCTCATACACCTCTTGCGCTATCAACTTTTTTACATATAACTTTTCCGTCCTCTCAAAACTAGCTTCAGCAGTCAAATACCTGGTTTCCGCTATTTCCAATTCCTTTAATAGCCGCCTGTATTCCAACGGATCTTTTACATATCGTATTTGTGCCAATGGCTGTCCTCCCACCACTTCATCTCCAACCTGCACCAACAACTTTTCCAACACACCGGAGATAGTCGATTTTATATCTATTTCTTTAGAGGGCTGTATCACCCCCGGAATAGTAAGTTTGCTCTCAATATCCCGATACTCGGCACGGATAGTAGAAGCGGGTATCTTTCTACCTCCCTTTGCCGCCCGGTAAATGACAAATGCCAGGAATACCAGGATCAAGGATAATATAACAGTTCTTACTACTTTCATTTCAATTTTCTTCTTTTAGAGCTTCTATAGGGTTCAGTTCCGCCGCATATATCGCCGGCCTCAGCCCGGCCAATGTTCCCGCTATCACTAAGATAAATATGGCGGCAACAGCTGTCGGAAAATCCAGTCCCGGTTTTTCCATCATCGGAGTGTCTTCTGAGATGAAAAGTGCTACAACCTTCAGTATCCCCCATCCCAAAACCAACCCTACATATCCGGCTAAAGAAGTAAGAGCTATGGATTCCCATAAAAACATAGCCTTTATCTGCTGTGCCTTGGCACCTACAGACTTGCGGATACCTATTTCACGGGTACGTTCCTTTGCCGACGAATACATGATATTGCCTACTCCTATTACGCCACTGACCAAAGTGCTGATTCCCATAAACCACAGGAACTTGCGAATCATGACAAACAAGTCAGTAAATGCCTTTACCTGTTCCTCCATGCTATTAAAGTAAAAGACTTTATCATCACTTGGGACAAATTGATATTTTCTGGCCATCACATTCCGCACATGGGTATTCACCTCCTTTATTTTGGCTCCTTTCACTGTAGAGAATACAACTGTGCCAAACCGCCCGGCAGTGGCATCAACTTGTTCATAGACCGAGTAAGGCATATAAATGACTCTTGCTCATACGAATTAAGCATCGTATTCTTTATTGTTCCAATCACCCGGAACATCTCCTGCCCCATACGGATATACTTGCCAATGGGATTTTCTTTTCTGAAAAGCATATCCACCACATTTTCACCTATCAATACCACTTTTCGAGCTTCATTCATATCCAAGGCATTCAACATTCTACCATGCTCCACCTCCAACAATTTTATCAAGAAGTAATCAGGATATACCCCTCGCACCTCAAACCAGCCATTCTTCGTGCCGGCATAGACAGCGTTCCAACGCCCCGTTTCGGGCGACAGATGGGTTATCTCGGGTATTCTTGATTTCAACATATTCAAATCTTCTTTTTGAAATTGTATTTTTCTTCCACTAGCCGCTCCTTTATATCCCATTGATGTTTCTGACGCATATACATAAGTCGTGCTTTTAGAGAATCCATTGAAGAGTTTGAACACTCCCCGTTCAAAACCTGAACCTATTCCAACCAAGACTATCAGGATAAAAATCCCCCATGATATGCCTATACCGGTCAGAATAGTACGTGAAGGCTTTCTTTTTACAGACTCGTATATTTCGCACCAAAAATCCATGAACATACAAGATAGCATTTATTATAAAGAGAGCGTATCGGATGCTACGTACTCAAAATAACCATACCAATGTTCGCCGGATGCTGTAACAATTTCCAATGTATAGCTCCCCATTTCCAAATAATCAATAGGTATATTCATCTCACTACCTCGCTGATATCGAGATATGGGGATACGCAACATTTCACTATTTGCACTATTATAGAGGATGATTTCCGCATCCTCTGATAGGGAATGAAAGGAAAAAATTAAAGAAGATTCCAGCAACGCAACTGAACAAGGAGGGATAAGAATACTTCTTGTTTTTCTACTAACTTTTTTTGTTAATGGTATTTGCTCTGATACAGATTCATTTTTCAAAGAGAATCTCTCATTAACCTTAGCCCATACAGTTACAGGATAGATACAACTTGCAACAAGGCTTACCAATAAATACAATACTAATTTGTTTTTCATAGCTACATTATTCGTTTGGTTTACATCAACAAAATTAGGAATAATGCAATTAACCACAAAAAAAGCAAAATAGACAAATAGTGACTTGATACATATTTTACAAACAGCTGCATATCAATATATTACAAGCCATAATTCATCTAGTTCCGACCACTGATATAGACAAGAACATCAACAAGTATACATCACAAATAAAGTTTATCCGCATCATTCGCCATAAATTCCTGTATCTTTTTCTTCATTCTGAGTTTGGCTCTTGAAACAGATTGAGGAGTTATGCACAGAAAAGTGGCAATTGAAGCATGAGGAAAGCCCAACTGTAACAAGCACCACAACTTCCGTTCGGTGGCACTCAGACCCACAGCCTCGACACGGCTTTGAAACATGGGACCGAACAAACGGATGACAAAATACTCTATAGCATCCAATTCCTTTGGAGTTAATGCATGAGCTGTATCGGGATTATCTAAAAGTTGAATAATGAAAGTAACGGTTTCATAATGCCTTCCACTCTCGGTCTTTATATCCTTGTATTTCTTCAGTTCGTCCAGCAAAATCTTATTTTTATCCGCCAACTTGAGATTCTCTTCCTTATTCTTCTGTTGCAATTCCAGCAGATGCCGCCTCATTACCTCATTTTCCGCAGACAGACTTTCATTGTTTTGCGCATAGCGGAAAGACAAGTCCTCTATCTCTTTATTCCGCTTGATATAATCGTGCTGCAAGGTGGTCAAAACGTTTTCATTCTCCTGTATCTGCTGTTGCAGCAACAGAATACGCCGCTCTTTCTTCACTCTCTCACGCTTGTAGACCGACAGGAGGTAGAGCAAGAGCAGAACGACAAGCAATATAGCACCCACCAGCCGCCATTCATTGCGCTGCTTGTTTATGGCAAGCAGTTCCTTTTCGTGGGCAAGTTCTTGATTGTTGTATTTCACCTGGATTTCTTCCAGTTTCACCGTTTGCGTATGCTCATGTATACTGTCAGCATATAGGTCATATTTCTCTCTATAAGCCAAAGCTTTCTTCCAATCCTCACGTTTTTTTGCCACTTCATACAAAGAAAGATAAGCACTGGCCTGCCCATACAAATCGCTATCATTCTTGATTATATATTCTGCATAATATATAGCGGAATCATATTGTTCTTGTTGTACATATACGTTAGACAAAGAATAAAAATAAGAATAATCATCCTTCTCTATATTATCTTTTACCGATAATAATAGTCCCAAGGCTTTTTGATATTCTTTCCGCTCCGAATAGATAATGCCCAAATTACGGACAGCAGTCTGCTTCTCCTCCTTTGAATCAATCAACTCAGCCATTCGTAATCCTTGCAGGGTATAGTGTTCCGCACTATCAAGTTTTGCCAGCAATAAAAAACTATATCCGGCATCCAATAAAGATATGGCATAATTGGTACTGTCCTTTATTTCCTCAAAAGTGCGGACGGCATCTTTATAATACCTCAAACCCTTGGCATACAAGCCTTGTCTGAAATTGGCATTTCCTAGATGCGAATAGCACAAGGCCTTGTATTTAGGCTCATCCAGTTGCTTCATAGCCGTCAGCGCACACAGATAGCAACGAACAGCCGCGTCATATTCTTTCGCCTCACTATATTGCCTTCCCTGATAGAAGAAGGCTTTTGCTTTTTTCAATGAGTCTTCACTATGCCGATAGAATGCCAAAGCCGATGTGATAGGAGCATCGGTTATAGAACGATACGTTTTATCCAAAGCCTGCGTCAGCAAAAGGTTGTAGTATGCTTTCTGCTCCCTGTCTCTGCAATCATCGACAGAAAATTGCTGTAAAAAAAGTAAAGCACTATCAGAATGTCTCTCCATATACGCCTCAGCCTCTCTTAAATAGTCCTGATGAATGGAATGCCGGTTGACACAAGAAACCGATAAGAATAATCCAACAAATAAAATTAGATTTCTCATAATACAAAATTTAAGGTTTATGCAAATATAACGGAATATTTTTTCCCGAAACAAGAATATGCTATAAAAACATATGAAAAGCCGGACAAACATCTCTGTCGCCCGGCTTTCTTAATTATCAAAACAATCAAAGAAGCATCAATTTGCCATTTCAGAAATAAACTTGATGCGGACCAACCGGATTTCATCCTCCGTATAGTCATCACCCAATTCATCCATCGCGTCATCTATTTTGTCTGTTGTAGACTCCTTGAAGTAATCATAAATATCGTTCAAATGGTCTTCATCCATAATTTCCTCCAGGAAGTAATCAATATTCAGCTTGGTTCCTGAATAAACAATAGCCTCCACTTCATCCAATAATTCACCGAACTCCAACCCCTTTGACACTGCAATGTCGTCCAAGGCCACCTTCCGGTCAATAGCCTGAATGATGGATACCTTCAGTTTGGATTTATTGGCCACCGTACGGACACGCAAATCCTCCGGACGCTCTATTTCATTTTCCTCACAATGCTTCTTTATCAATACACAGAACTCCTGGCCATAACGTTTTGCCTTTCCGGCACCTACGCCCGGAATATTCTGCAATTCTTCCAAAGTCACCGGATAAATGGTAGCCATCGCCTCCAAAGAAGGATCCTGGAAAATAACATACGGCGGCACATCCAGTTTCTTGGACAGCTTCTTACGCAAATCCTTCAACATAGAGTAAAGCACGGGGTCTACTGCACAAGAGGCACCTCCCCGAACCGGAGTTTCTTCTTCCTCCTCCTCAAAATCATTGTCTTCAACAATCTTGAAGGATTTCGGTTTTTTCAAGAATTTATGTCCTTCAGGGGTAACCTTCAACAGACCGTAATTCTCTACGTCTTTACTTAAATAACCCGCTATCAAAGCCTGACGAATGACAGCATTCCACATTTTTTCTTCTTCTCCCATGCCTGAACCGAATACTTCCAGTTCTTCATGTTTATGAGCAAGTACTTCTGACGTTTCCTTACCCAAAAGAATATCAATTATATAATCTGCTTTAAAGTTTTCTTTCACTGCTATGATTGCTTCAATCACAGCGCATAATGAATCCTGAGCCTCCACTTGCTTTTTAGGATTTAAACAGTTATCACAATTTCCACAATTCTCCTCTGTATATTCTTCCCCAAAATAATGTAACAATGATTTACGACGGCATATAGAAGACTCTGCGTATGCAGCTGTTTCCAACAGCAACTGTTTACCGATTTCCTGCTCTGCCACGGGCTTTCCCTGCATAAACTTCTCCAGCTTCTGCAAGTCCTTGTTGGAATAGAACGTAATACACTGACCTTCCCCTCCGTCACGACCGGCTCTCCCCGTTTCCTGATAATAACCTTCCAGACTTTTCGGAATATCATAATGTATCACAAAGCGCACATCGGGCTTATCAATTCTATCTTGAGTGCTGGCAGAATCTAAAGTCAATGTTACATTTTCATTTACTAAAATTGTAACTCCTCCAACCATACAGCTTCCTTTATTTACTTGAACTCCTAATGTACCATTTTCGACAACTTGCAAATTACTTGAAGGATTAGGAAATACACCTTCCTTAAAATAAGTTTTTAATAGATTTCTAAAACCTTTTGAATCAGTAGCTCTATCATAAATAGGTGTTCCATCTGATTCATAGCTTTGGACTTGTGAATCAAATGGGAATGCTTGAATATTTTGTGCCATAATAATTACCTCCTTAAATTATTCTTATTTCTAATTACATTTCCTATTTTAATTTCAACGGAAATGTCACCTTGTTTCATTACCTCGTAAATTTCAACAATTCTTGCTTCTAATTGTATGCCATATTCATCAAGAACACAGTCAACTTTTGTACCTAAATCATAGTCTTTCATATATTCATATCCTTGAGGTATAATTTTAAAGTCTACTGTTTGTTCAATGACATAATCCAATGATTTTTCTAAACCTTTTTGAATAAGTTCTTCCTTATATTCTTCTAAAGTTTGTTTTTCATCATCAAATTGTACGTCCCTTTGGTCTATGAATTGTTTATATTTATAATTACCATTTGATAAATCTAAATAAGCCACTATACGATTTTCAGCTTTATCACTTCCTGCAATAATAAAGTAATTTTTATATTTTGATTTGTCAATATTGATTGTAGGGTTTTTAATAGTATCTTGAACTGTTGAAAATGTAACAAATTCATTTCCTTCAGCTGATTGTGTTTTATCCTCTCCTTTATAAATTATAACATTTAATTCATCATTCTCAAAATTGTATACACATTTATAACTCATTTCTTGTGTCTGTAAGGTTTCATAGCATTTATCAGCTAATTCGCTTCCTGTTTCTTGATATTCAATAGTAGAACTTACCAGTCCTTCTTGATGTGTAATCTCTTTGATGGGAATATCTTCTTTGTACTGTCTTATCATATTTTCTACAGTTTGAATGAGTTGTCCACTACCATAGAAAGTAGGATAGATAACTTTATCATTTAATGTTCTTTCTAGAAAATATCCTGATAACTGCACATATTTAGTATCTTCCATTTTTAGCGTCTTTTTGACTTCACCTGTTTCAGGTCTATCTTTGGTATAAATGTATTTAATGTTTGATGAATACTGCTCTATAGGAATTATGATTGTAAAATCTCCATAGGTATAATATTTACGATTCCATTGAATATTTGTTGGTGTCAATAAAGTTAATAATTGGAAATTAGAATCTAAAGCTTTAAATTCCAACATATCTTTGATTATAGTAGATTGTAACCCCTAATAAGTTAGTGCCTTCGTCCGCATTAAACTTAATAGTGTTAGTTCCAATATCAAATTTTAAATCGTAGAAAGAAGAGTCTCTACTGGTTTTTCCAATTATATTAACACCATTTTTCTTAACAGTTGCAGGAGTACTCGTTAAATCAATAATAATAACATCATCTTTATGCATAGTGTCTAGAATTTTAATAAATTTATCATCTTTAAATACGATAGGATTTTTAACGTCTCCTTTGGCTAAAAGCACAATTTTAGGATATGTTTCAACATCACCGTTATTTGATAATTCAACTTCATCCGCAAATTTATAATGACTAAAAATAAATCCTTTGTTGACCCTTGAAATAAATGGGAATCCAAATTTAGGAATTACTGAAGCAATATCTTCCCCAAATTCGTCAACACTCAATAAATAAGGTTGCATACATCTAATAGTAAATTGTAATTCTAATTTTTTATAGATGTTTTTATTTGGTAATGAAAATTTATAAAGATTTCCTTCGCACCACCTAGTTCTTCCTTGATATGTTAAATATACTTTAAATGTATGTTTAACTCCAAAAAAGCTAATGCAAGTATCACGAATAATAGATAATAAATTTTTATTATTCATATAAGCTTTTATTGTTCTATCTTGAATACCAACTCTTTCTGACGATAAAATACCACCGTCCCCAAAAGCTTTATCTTCATATGAAATTGTATTTGTCACATAATCCCAGCCATCTAATCCATCACTAGGAATCATCCATAATGTGTTATCAAGGATGAACTCTTGTCCATCCTCTCTAACTACTCTTACTTTTACATCTTGCCTAGCCATCTATCATCATCCTTCCATTTGATACATTTGTTGTAACCTTAATTCTCTACTCATTTCATCAACTGATGCAATAGGTTGATTGATATTAATTTCTTGATTAAATTTGAATCCTTGAATTGCTAAATCTCCTAAACCATTTGAAATATCCATATTCATAATATGTTGTAACGATTTAACACCATTTAATAATGATGTTTCTATTTGAGACATTGGGTCATCTTCCATGAATCCTTCCACAATACCCATGCTCAAGAATTTACCAACCTCATTCTTCATAACTCTTGAAGGAGAATGAATTCCAAAGAATCCTTTGATTCCACTTAAAATTCCACTGCAAAATCCACTAATTTTACTCAGAATCCAATCTTTAACTGAACTAATACCATTCCATAATCCTTTAATCATATTTTTTCCAATATCAGTTATTCCTTTAATTCCATTATTGAATACGTTAGTGATTGATTTTAAAATAGTTTTTGCATGACCACCAACATTTGAAGCCATTGATTTAATACCATTTCCAATACCTTTAATTATATTGGCACCTAAATTTAACCAATTATAAGCTATGAAAAC
>ENA-ORCN01001022-ORCN01001022.1-human-gut-metagenome-genome-assembly--contig:-NODE-1022-length-21140-cov-7.383848_pt1 | contig 21140 bp, 17 predicted proteins | sample MGYA00242984_ERZ507984 | MGnify/ENA primary metagenome ERZ507984 (study PRJEB26167, sample SAMN06115395) | human gut metagenome | host: Homo sapiens | place: China:Hubei | collected 2016-05-19... | reverse complement strand
ATGCAAGAATATTGATTTTTAGGAAATGCGTCCCGTATGGACGGTATGTACTAAGAGACACCGCAAAGCAGCCACAATAAACAAGATCCCCGATGCCCGCTTGTGCGGGCATCGGGGATCTTCATTGTTACTTTACCGGTAATCGTTCGCCTGCGTGAACACCGGCGGCCAGTAGGGCAGCGGCTCGGCGCCGAGCTTTAGCTTGAAGTCGCAATAGCCGCCGTCCATGCAAGTGTGCTCCCGGAACAGCGGCGCGCCGAGAATGCCGAACATCACGCGGACGAATCTCAGCACAGGCCGAGACAATGGCGCAGCTCGCCGACGCTGTAGAGCGAGCCCCACGCGCAGACGGCGTCCTCGGGACCCGCGAGAGCGAGCGCGGCATCCAGCGCCTCGCCGATGGAGGCGTGCGCCTCGGCGGGGACGCCCTGTGCGCGGACCCACGCGGCCAGCTCGTTTTCGTCCTTAGCGCGATCGCTTTCGGGGCGGACGGTGACGATGGCCTTGGCCAGCGGAAGGACCTCGCCGACCATGCTCTGCCAATCCTTATCGGCGAGCACGCCGATGAGGAAGATGAGCTTTTTTTCGCCGTAGAGCCCGCGCAGCGAGGCGGCAAGCGCCTGCGCGCATTGCGGGTTGTGCCCGCCGTCAATGATGAGGTCGGGGCGGCGGTGCACCAGCTCCAGTCGTCCGGGCCAGCGTGCGGCGGCGAGTCCGTGCGCGACGGCGTCGGCGGAGATATTCCGGCCCTGCGCGCGCAGCGCGTCCACCGTGTCGAGCACGGTCATGGCGTTGCGGAGCTGATAGTCGCCGAGCAGCGGCAGGAGCAGCGGCGCGCTGCCGCAGTAGGTGAAGCGCTGCCCGTCGAGACCGGACGAGAGCAGCGTGAGCTGCGAGGCGTCCGTGACGGTGAGCGGGATCTCCTTTTCCGCACAGACGCGGGCAACGACCTCCCCCACCTCGCGGCTCTGACCGTAGAGCACGGCGCGGCAGCCGGGCTTGAGGATGCCGGATTTCTCCGCGGCGATGGCGGCGAGGGTGCTGCCGAGGATGGCGGTGTGCTCCAGCCCAATGTTGGTGATGACCGCCGCCTCGGGCGTGGGAATGACGTTGGTGGAGTCCAGCCGCCCGCCGAGACCGACCTCGACCACGACGAGGTCACAGCCGGCCTCCGCAAACCAAAGAAAGCCGATGGCGGTCATCAGCTCAAACTCGGTCGGATGCTCCGGAAGCGTGTCCGCTGCGGCGAGCACGCGCTCCGTGAGGCGGTCAAGCGCCGCATCGGGAATGGGCGTGCCGTTCACCTGAAAGCGCTCGTTGAAACGGTAGAGGTGCGGCGAGGTGAACAGTCCCGTGCGGTATCCCGCCGCCGCGAGAACGGAGGCGAGCATCGCGGCGGTCGAGCCCTTGCCGTTCGAGCCGGTGATGTGGACGAATTTGAGGGCTTTTTCGGGGTTTCCCAGCGCGGCGAGCAGAGCGCGGGTGCGCTCCAGCCCCGGCTTGCGGTCGGTCCATGCGTAGGCGTGGACGCGCGCGGCGACGTCTTCTCCGGTCATGCAGCTCCCTCCCTCAGCGGTACATCTGCGCAAGCATCAGCTTCGCGCTGCCCTCGACGGCGAGCTGCGCGGGCGCGTCCTCGATCAGGGCACTTTCGTGCGCGGCGAGCGTCAGCGTTTCCGTGCCCGCGCGGAGCGTGACGCTTCCCTCGCCGCAGAAGAGCAGAGCTGTTTCGCCTGCGTGGAGGGCAAGCGTTTCCGTGCCATGCGGAAAATGCGCGGTGACGCAGCCGCGGCACTGTCCGCGGCGCAGCATAAGGTTGAAGTCTGTGCAGCGGCCCCAGGAGTGGGTATCGTCCGCGCCGGAAAAATCGTGGATCTCGTAGGGGTGGAGCGTCAGTCGTTCCCCGCCGTTGTGCGCGAGGACCATATCACCGCGCAGCGTGGAGATCACGCGGTCATAGGCGGGCAGGGGCGTGAAGTCGGACTCGTCAAGCTCGACGGTCGCGGAGCTCAGCCGCCAAAGAAAATCACGGTCGGCATACACCGCGCCCTTCGGCGCGATGGCGAGCTGGGTGGTCGCGCCGCCGGACCACTGCGTGGTGACGTAATCGGCGGGGGTCAGATGGGTGAGCGTCATAAAAGGACCTTCTTTCTGTCGAAAAGGCTTCGGTACGATGATACCGAAGCCTTTTGCGTTTGGCAAGATAAATTTTAGCCGTCGATCAGCTTGACGATCTCGGCGTAGCACTCGTCGGCCAGAGGCAGCGCGTGCGCGAGCAGCTTCTCGCCGCGGGCGCGGTACTCGGCGGCGAACTCCTGATCCTTCAGCGAGCCGACGTTGATGAGCACGTTGAGCCACGCGCCCTGGATACCGGCCTTGAGGGAGAGGAACGCAACGCCCAGGTCGCTCGCGGAGGTGTCGTTGAAGCGGCCAAGCAGGGAGTGAGCGAGGGTGAGAGTCTCGTCGATGAGCTCCATCATCTCCATGGGCGTCTTGGTGCAGCCCTTAAGACCGTTCTGGATGGCGGCGGAGCGCTCAGCCTTCTGCTCGTCGGTGTCCTTGGGCATACCGAAGGCGGCGGAGACGACGTTGAACGCGTCGGTGTCGCGGTCCATCACGTCGAGCAGACGGGTCTTGAGCTCGTTGCCCTTGGCCTCGACCTCGGCGGCGTGCTCGGCGTACTCGGCGTACTTCTTGCGGCCCTGGGTCAGACCGCCGACCATGGCGGTCAGCGCAGCGCCGATGGCACCGTAGAGCGCAGCGCAGGAGCCGCCGCCCGGCGCGGGCGCGTCGGAGGAAACGATGTCGGCAAAGCCGGTAACGGTCAGTTCAGCAAGTTTCATAGAATTGAATCCCTTTCCTTAGATTGCGTCGCAGACTTTGCCGCCCGCAGGCGGCAAATGAATTGAGATCGTTTTTCGCCGCGACCTGTGCGTGGCGAAAAACACTTCTCGCGGAGCGAGCGTCGAGCCGCCGGCGGCGGCAAGGCGCAGAGCGGAGTGTCGGCCTTCTCAAAAATATGCCAACGGCATATTTTTGAATGTTTACTCCATGTCGATGAGGTGATACTCCATGACCTGCTTCTTGCAGTCGAAGTCCTTGGCCTTGAGGTAGAACTCGGCGCAGTCGATGAGCGCCTTGGCGGGAGTCAGACCGACGATCTCGCTCTCGATGACGCGGGTGCCGTAGCGCTCGGCCAGAGCCTTGATCATTTCATAGGTGACATAGAGCGGGGTATCCTCATAGTTGACCATGTTCATGGAGACCTGCGCGATGCCGCGGTCCTCGAGCATGAAGCCCATGGCCTTGCAGCTGCGGAAGCCGCCGGAGGAGCCGCGGATGACCTTGGCGATCTTCTTGGCGACCTCAACGTCGCTGGTCTCGAGGTTGCAGTTGAACGCGACGAGCGGCATACGGGCGCCGATGGCGGTGATGCCGGCGGTGGGGTGGATCTTGCGCTCGCCGTAGTCGGGCGCCCACTCGGGCTGCAGGAGCTTCTCGGGCATACCCTCGAACTCGCCCTTGCGGCAGGTGGCGAGATTGCGGCGCTCGGGACGGGTGGCGCTGTCCTCATACAGGAAGGAGGGGACCTTCAGCTCGTCCCAGATGCGCTGGGCGACGCGCTTGGACATCTCGACGGCTTCCTCCACGGTCACGTCCATCTGGGGGACGAAGGGGATGACGTCGGTCGCGCCCATGCGCTTGTGCTCGCCGTGGTGCTTGTTCATGTCGATGCGCTCGGTGGCGACCTTCGTGAGCTGGAAGGCGACCTCCTCGATGGCCTCGGGGGAGCCGATGAGGGTGAAAACGCAGCGGTTGTGGTTGCCGTCGGTCTGAGCGTCGAACAGGGTGCAGCCAGGGACGCTCTGCGCGGTCTTGACGAGCTCGTTATAGGTGGCCTCGTCCTTTTCCTTGGAGCAGCTGAAATTGGGGATGCATTCGATCAGTCGTGCCATGATAAGTTTCCTCCGTTTTTGTCAGGTCAGACAATTTCCGGCCTGTATTTTGATGCTTACGCTGTCATTATACCGTGTGCCCGGGCGGGCGTAAACAGGTTTTCTTTCTCTTTTGTTTCGGGGCGCTTAATTTTTTTAAGTAAAGCCGCGCCGGTCAGGATTCCGCGATGAAGCGCTGCACGCAGGGCGCGCCCTGCACATCGTCGCTCCAGACGAGGACGGGGTAGGACTTGGCGGGGATGCCGCGCAGCGGCTTGGCGTAGATGCCGGAGTTCGGGTGCGTCTCGACGATGGAATGCGGCAGGAAGCTGATGCCGAAGCCCGAGCGCACGAGCTGCATCGCCATGGGCGTATCGTAGCACTGGCAGGGCACGTTCGGCTCAAAGCCGCTGCGGCGGCACTCCTTCATCAGATAATCGTTGTAGCCCCAGAGATCGTCCGAGCGCAGCAGGCACATCGGCACGCCGCGCAGCCGCTCGATGGGCACGGCGTCCAGCTCCGGCGCGGGGTCGGTCGCGGCGGTCATGATGAGCTCCAGCGCGTCCTCGCCGAGGATGCGCTCGTGCAGACTGCCGGACTCCTGCGTGGAGCGGCGAAGAAAGAGGACGTGCAGCTCGCCGCGGTCCAGGTCGTTCAAAAGGTCCTGCGGGGAACCGAGACGGATGTAGAATTCGACCTTGGGATAGCGGGTGTGGTACGCCTCCAAATAATGCAGGGTATAGGGCATGGCGGAGTAAATGACGCCGACGTTGATGCGCCCGCCCTCGCCGGCACCGATGCTGCGGACGTTTTCCTCCACGCGCCGGAGATTGAGAAAAAGCGAGCGGCTCTGGCGGTAGAGGGCTTGCCCGGCCTCGGTGAGCTTCATGCCGCGGCTCTCGCGGGCGAAAAGCTGCACGCCGAGCTCGGCTTCAAGCTGGGCGATCTGGCGTGAGATGGGCGGCTGGGCAACGTGCAGGGCGCGGGCGGCGGCAGAAATGCTGCGCCCCTCCGCGACCGCGCAGAAGTATTCAAGCTGGCGAATGGTCATGGAAAGGCGCCTCCTGATGAGCTATACTAAAAAAGTATGATAACAATACAATAGAAGTTCTTTTCATTATAGCAGCTTCTTGCTATAATGCAAGATGTAAAGCAAATTGCACAAGATTCTTTTGAGATAAAACCGAAAATTGAGAGAAATCGAAAAATTTTAGAAAGTGAGGAACACCCCATGATCAATCTCGCTGACGAAGCCATGACGATCAAGCTGGACTACGATCTTCCCGAGTACCCGAAGATGGAATCCTGCTATCGCCGCGCACCCCGCCGCGAATCCCACCTGACCGAGGCCGATAAGGCGCTCGCCATCAAGAACGCTCTGCGCTACATCCACCCCGACCATCACGAGCAGATGGCCAAGGAGTTCGCCGCCGAGCTCGAGGAGCACGGCCGCATCTACGGCTATCGCTTCCGTCCCGAGGGCAAGCTCTACGGCAAGCCCATCGACGAGTACAAGGGCAAGTGCATCGAGGGCCGCGCCATTCAGGTCATGATCGACAACAACCTCGACTTCGACGTTGCGCTCTATCCCTATGAGCTGGTCACCTACGGTGAGACCGGTCAGGTCTGCCAGAACTGGATGCAGTACCGCCTCATCAAGAAGTACCTCGAGGAGCTGACCGACGAGCAGACGCTGGTCGTCATGTCCGGCCATCCTCTGGGCCTGTTCCACTCCCACAAGATGGCGCCCCGCGTCATCATCTCCAACGGCCTGATGGTCGGCACCTTCGACGATCAGGAGAACTTCAACCGCGCCGCCGCGCTCGGCGTCGCCAACTACGGCCAGATGACCGCGGGCGGCTGGATGTACATCGGCCCCCAGGGCATCGTCCACGGCACGTTCAACACGCTGCTCAACGCCGGCCGTCTCAAGCTCGGCATCCCCAACGATAAGGACCTCGCCGGCCGTCTGTTCATCTCCGCGGGCTTAGGCGGCATGAGCGGCGCGCAGGGCAAGGCTGCCGAGATCGCCGGCGCCGCGTCCATCATCGCCGAGGTCGACGATTCCCGTATCGACACCCGCTACACCCAGGGCTGGGTCAGCCACCGCACCGACTCCCTCGAGGAAGCGACCAAGATCGCCCTCGAGCACCAGAAGGCGGGCAAGCCCTGCGCCGTTGCCTACTGCGGCAACATCGTCGATCTGCTCGAGTACCTCTATGAGCACAACGTTCACGTTGACCTCATGAGCGACCAGACCTCCTGCCACGTTCCCTACGACGGCGGCTACTGCCCGCAGGGCCTCACCTTCGCCCAGCGCACCGAGATGCTGGACAAGGACCCCGAGGGCTTCCGCAAGCTCGTTGACAAGACGCTGCAGCATCACTATGAGATGATCTGCAAGTTCCACGAGCGCGGCACCTACTTCTTCGACTACGGCAACAGCTTCCTCAAGGCCGTGTACGATACCGGCGTGAAGAGCATCTGCAAGAACGGCGAGAACGACCTCGACGGCTTCATCTTCCCGTCCTACGTCGAAGACATTCTCGGCCCCTGCCTGTTCGACTTCGGCTACGGCCCGTTCCGTTGGTGCTGCCTGAGCCGCAACCCCGAGGACCTGCACAAGACCGACATGGCGGCTGCCGAGTACATCAAGGCGCACAACCGCCGCTATCAGGACTACGACAACTACGTCTGGGTCCGCGACGCGGAGAAGAATAAGCTGGTCGTCGGCACCCAGTGCCGCATCCTCTATCAGGATGCCATGGGCCGCATGAACCTCGCGCTCAAGTTCAACGAAATGGTCCGCAACGGCGAGATCGGCCCCGTCATCCTTGGCCGTGACCATCACGATACTGGCGGAACCGACGCGCCCTTCCGTGAGACCAGCAACATCAAGGACGGCTCCAACATCATGGCCGAGATGGCGACGCAGTGCTACGCCGGCAACGCCGCGCGCGGCATGAGCTACATCGCGCTGCACAACGGCGGCGGCACCGGCATCGGCCGTGCCATCAACGGCGGCTTCGGCATGGTGCTCGACGGCTCGGAGCGCGTCGATACCATCCTGCGTATGTCCATGCCTTGGGATACCATGGTCGGCGTGGCCCGCCGCAGCTGGGCGCGCAATGAGAACGCCATGACCACCGTGGCCGAGTACAACAAGATGTACGAGGGCCAGGATCACATCACCATGCCGTACCTCGCGGACGACGCCATCGTCGCCGACGCGGTCAAGGGCATGAAGCACTAAAATATTTCAAAAAAGGGGCATAGCAATATGCCCCTTTTTGTGCTATTATCAAAGAAACAAGTCCCTTTACCGTAAGAAAGGAACCGCTTTTATGAAAAAGTTACTGGTCAAAAACATCGGCCTGCTCGCCACGCCCGAGGGCAAAAGCGCCCATCGCGGCAGCGAGCAGGGGAAGATCAAATTCCTCAAGGACGCATGGGTGCTCATTGAGGACGGCGTGATCGCCTCCGTCGGCACCGGCGAGGCTCCCGCAGCCGCGGGGGCGGAGATCGTCGACGCCGAGGGAAAGCTTGTCACGCCGGGTCTCGTGGACGCCCATACGCACCTCATTTTCGGCGGCTGGCGGCAGAACGAGCTGGGCATGAAGCTGCACGGCAAGACCTACCTCGAAATTCAGAACGCCGGCGGCGGCATCCAGTCCACCACCAACGCCACGCGCGGAGCCACCGAGGAGGAGCTGACCGCCAAGGCGGCGAAGGCGCTCGACGAGATGATGGCCTTCGGCACGACCACCTGCGAGGCCAAGAGCGGCTACGGTCTTGCCACCGAGCATGAGCTCAAGGCGCTGCGTGTGATCCGCGACCTCGACGAGCAGCACCCGATGGACATGGTCGCGACCTTCATGGGCGCGCACCTTGTGCCCGCTGAGTACAAAGCCAACCGCGCCGAGTATATCCGCCTTGTGTGTGAGGAGATGATGCCGCTCGTTAAGGAGCAGGGCATCGCGAAGTTCTGCGACGTGTTCTGCGAGGCCGACACCTTTACGGTGGAGGAGTCCCGCCAGGTGCTCGAGGCGGGCCTCAAGTACGGTCTGCGTCCCAAGATCCACGCCGACGAGATCGAGGCCATCGGCGGCAGCCAGCTCGCCGGCGAGCTGGGAGCGATCTCCGCGGAGCATCTGATCGTCTGCCCGCCCGCGGGCATCGAGGCGATGGCAAAGGGCGGCGTGATCGCCTGCCTGCTGCCCGCGACGAGCTTCAACCTCGGCGCGGTGTTCGCGCCCGCGCGCGACATGGTGAACGCGGGTGTGCCCGTCGCGATGGCGACGGACTTCAACCCCGGCTCCTGCCCGTGCCTGAATATGCAGTTCGTCATCAACCTCGGCTGCCTGAAGTATCGGCTCACGCCCGAAGAGGTGCTGACCGCCGTAACGCTCAACGGCGCGGCGGCCATCGACATGGCTGACAAGGTCGGTACGGTCGAGGCGGGCAAGCTCGGCGACCTCGTCATCTGGGACGCGCCGGATCTGGACTACATCTGCTACCGCTTCGGCAGCAACCTTGCCAAGAAGGTCATCAAGCGCGGCCGCGTGATGTAAGGGCAAAGAGGGAGAAAGAGAGAAAGCTATGGATCGAACCGATTATCAGATCCTCAATATCCTGCAGGCGGACAGCCGCTGCACCCTGCGCCACATCGGCGACCAGGTGGGGCTGACGCCGCCCGCCGTCTCCGAGCGCATCCGCCGCATGGAGGAATGCGGCGTGATCCGCAGCTACCGCATCGACATCGACCGCACGCGGCTGGACTGCAACATCACGGGCTTTATCTCCGTGTCGCTCGAGCCGGAGAAGTACGCTGCGTTCTGTGTCTTCTGCGAGCAGAGTCCCGCAGTCATCAGCCACCACCATGTGATCGGCGTGTTCAACGCACTGCTCCAGTTCGCCGTGCGCGACACGAAGGAGCTGGACGCGCTGCTCGCCGAGATCAAGACCTACGGCGACTCCCGCACGTCGGTGGAGCTCAAGACGCTCTTTGACATCAAGGAGATCCCGCTGCCGTAAGAAAAGAGAACAAAAGCGTCCCACCGACGGCGGGACGCTTTTGACATATCAAGAAGGCTCAGACGGCGGCGCGGCGCTGCCGCTTCAGCCACAGCGCGACGCCGAGGTGGACGGTGCAGACCGCCGCGCCGAGCAGGAACACATACTGGGGTCCGACATACTTCCACACCGCGCCGAGCAGGCCCGAGACGGTGACGGCGAGGACATGGTCCACGCTCAGGCCGAAGGAAAGGTTTTCCATCACGTCCGCGGGCGACTCGCTCAGCTCGCGCATGAGCATGACGTGGACGGAATTGAAATGGTCGGTGAGGAAAATGAGGATGTAGGAGGCGAACGCGGCGGCCATGCCGCCCCAGCCGCGCAGCGAGCCGTTCACGATGCCGGAAGCGGCCCACGCGGCGAAGAGAAACACACCGGCGACGCTGGTGGACTCCAGCACGAGCCCCTTCTGCACACCGTATCGATCTAAAAACTTTCCAATGAGCGGGGCGACCCAGCCGCCGCAGAAATAGGCGGCGATGCCGAGCAGCGCCACCGTGTCCGCGCCCATCGAGAGAAGCTCGATGATGACCCACGGGGCAAAGACAAGGCGCATCCGCTTCTGGAAGCCGTAGACGGCGGTGACGATGTAATAGGGCAGGTACCTTCGGCGGACGGGAAGTCTCCTGCGCTCGTTGCTGCGCTTGCGCACATCCAGCGCGGGCAGCGTTTTCCGCAAGCGGCAGAGAAGGGCGAGCGCAACTATGAGAAATACCAGCGCAGCGCAGAACGAGGGGATGACTCCGGTGCGGAAATAGAAAAAGCCGACGCGGAAGCCCACGAACACAAGCGCCGAGGCCAGCATGGAGCCGAGCGTCATCATGCCGCGGTAGCGTCCGAGAAATGTACCCGTCTTGCCCTCGTCGGCGAGATCCATGGCGACGGCGTCGCGGATAGGCATGACCATGTGGTCGCCGAGCGAATAGGTGAAGACGAAGAGCTGCATGACAAAGTAGCCCGGGGAGAAAAGGCCGAGCACGAGCAGGCCGACGCAGTACAGCGCGAAGCCGAGAACCGAGAGCGAGACGTTGCCGAGCGAAGGGAGCGCGGCGATGACGAACACGCCCACAACACCGGGCAGCTCGCGCGGGATCTCCAGCAGGCCGCGCTGAACGGAATCGACCTGAAAAACATCCTTGAAGTAGTTGGAGATGATGGAGCCGCTCAGGCCGTTGGCGAGCGCGAAAAGGAAAAAGGCGGTGAGAAAAAGCCGCCGGGCTCTCTCTTTATCCATGCGTGATACCTCTTGAAAGCAGTGCGTTTTGGCGGGCCGCCGGCCCGCGCGATGATTATATGCCGGAGGAGCAAGGCTGTCAAGAACGTGCAAAAAGCAAAACAGAGATTGCTTTTTGCGCCCGATTCCCATATAATGACAACACATTGCGGACATTCGGCGCCCGCGCTGCGTGGATACGGCGCGGACCGGCGGCGGGCAGACGAACACCGGAAAGGACGGAACAAGATATGATGCGTCTTTGGAGGTGCCTGACGGCACTTGTGCTGGCGCTGCTGCTGACGCTGAGCGTCGGCGCAGCGGGAACGGCGGGCTTTTCCGACGTGCCGGAAAGCCATTGGGCGGCGCAGAGCATCCGGCGCTGCGCGCAGACCGGGCTGCTGCAGGGAGTCGGCGGAGGCAGGTTCGGCCTCGGACGGACGATGACCCGCGCGGCTTACGCCACAGCGCTCTGCCGTCTGATGGGCTGGGAGCTCGCCACGCCGGAGAAGGGCAGCTTTACGGACAATCAGGATACGGCGAAGTGGTATTACAGCGCTATTGAGACGGCCTATGCCCACGGCGCATTGACAGGCGAGAGCCGCCAATGCCGTCCGAATGATGCGATCACTCGCGAGGAGATGGCGAAGATGACCGTGCGCGCGCTGGGGCTCGCCGTGCTGTCGGGTGCGGCGGCGGACGACTGCCCGTTTTCGGACGTCTCCGTGGCGCAGGGCTATGTCGCGCTTGCCTACCGCATGGGCATCATCAAGGGCGTGAGCGCATACAACTTCGAGCCGAAAAAGGAAGCGACGCGCGAGCAGGCGGCTGCCGTGCTGCTGCGCACCTATGACCGGCTGCACGCCGCGATCAAGGTCACGGAAGCGGCGGACGGAAGCGCGCCGTCCGGCTGCGTGACCGCCGGGAGCATCACGGAGGAGTCCGGCAGCGTGCCGGTCAGCCCGCGCGCGCCGATGGAGGCGGTCTACGCGGCGGCGGTCAGGGCGGGCGAGGGCGGCAGCGTGGCGCTGCGCGCCGTGCCGCTGCTGCAGGTGACCCGTGCGGGAGCGGTAACGGACACACGCGAGCTGACCGAGGGCGAGCTGATCGAGCTGCTGTCCGAGGGCACGCTGCGCACGCACCGCTCGGCGCAGCACGAAAGCTCGTGCGGCTACCGCACGGAGAAGGACGGCTCGGTCACGGTCGTATGGTACGAGAGCGAGACGGACATCGCCCAAAAGACGGAGCTGTGCCGCCTGCTGGGCATCGGCAATGTCTATGTGCTGAAATAAAAAAGAAAGGAGACGGCTTCCTGCCGTCTCCTTTTGCGGTTTTGCGTTACAGGTACTTCTGCATCCCGTCGGTCGCAAGACCGGGATCGCCGGAGACCGAAACGGTGAACTTGACGCCGTGATTGTTGCTGAAGCGGTTGAGCCAATCCAAGAAGTCGTCCGCCGCCTGATTGCAGTCGCCGCCGACGATCTTGAAGAGGTTGTCGATGAAGATGTGGGAAATATCGTAATTGCCGGCATACAGGCCGCTGACGAAGCCGCGCAGGCCCTCGTAAGTGGTGATCTGATATTCGTCGGCAGAAATGAGACGAACGTGATAATGGATGTCGAAGGTCATCGTGGACTTGGCCTCGATGCACACCACATTGCCGTTTTCCTCGGCAGCAGAGGCGTTGATAAGCTCGATGAGCTTTTTGGTCTTGCCGGTGCCCTTTTCACCCATGATAAGTCTGACCATAAGAAATCACTCCTTTGCATAACATCCGTACCGCGGCGGTACGGTATCCTTGCGTCAAGCATAGCACAAAATGATCGGCTTTGCAATGCGGAAAGTAAAATTTGCAATTTATTCATTTTGCGCCGTCGCGCGCGGCGCTGCGGTCGTTTTTGCTTATTTTTGAAGCTCCCGGCGCGCAGATCCGCCGCATGGTCGTCACGATGGGCGCTCAGGGCGCGGCATTTGCAACGCTTGACGGCGAGGAGGGCTATTGCCCCGCGAAAAAGGTCGACGTCAAGGATACGACCGGCGCGGGCGACGCGTTCTTTGCCGGGACGGTCATCGGCCAGACCTACGGCAAGACCATGATGGAATCCTGCGAGATCGGCACGCGCCTTGCCGCCTCCGTCATTACAACAGGTGAAAACGTCTGCCCGCGCTATCTGCCGAGCGAATTCGGGCTGGATGCTTCCGCGCCGGACGACGCGCAGCTCGCGCTCGAGCTTTGATCCCGGCCACAAGCAAATACAGCAAAAGCGAGGGACGCTCACGCATCCTCGCTTTTGTGCTTTTTTCACTGCCCGCACATCTGCGCGCGGTTTTCTTCCGCAAGGCGCAGCGCCGCGTCTCGGTCCACACCGTAGACAAAGCGGAACGCATACGGCTTTGTCATCGTAATTGCGGTCACTGTGCCGTCCTTCAGGTAAAACGCAATGTCGCGGACGTCGTAGTTTCCGCCGTCCTGCGGCGTCTGCGGCTGCCAGACGTAGGCGCGGTCGAAGTCATAGGCGGGCTCGCTGTAGCCGCTTTCGTCGCTGTAGCCGTCATAGAGCTCGGACTCGTCTGCCGCGATGCAGTAAAGCGCTTCCGGGTATTCCGTCAGCAGCGCTTTCTCGCTGTCGCCGACCTTGACGCCGCGCGGCGTTCCCACGCCCACCGCGTCGGCGCGCAGGTAGCTGATGACCTCACGCCCCGTTTCAGGGTAGTAGTCCGTCCCGACGACGAGCCGCGCGTCCGCGTCGTAATGGCGCGCAAAGTCATAGGGCAGCATCCCGTCGCTGTCATAGGTCGCATCCTGCGTCTCCCCGTTCGGCTCGTAGTCCGTTCCAAGACTCAAAAATCCGTCCGGCAGCTCCAGCGTAAAGTTCGCGTCCGGCTGCGGCTCGACCGTCAGATCTTCCTCCTGCATCAGGGGCTTATCCAGTGCGCCGTCCGGCGTTTCCTGCTTTTCTCCGCAGCCTGACGCCAAAAGCGTCAGCGCCGCCAACAGCACAGCAAGCAATCGTCCAGTGCTTCTTTTCATGGTTTCTCCTTTCTCACAGCCTTCGGCTCTTACACTTCCTTCATCTTTTCCTCCCGCAGCTTGAGCGCCTCCTCCGCGGACAGCGCGCGGATCTCCGCGCGGCTCTTTTCGCCGAAGTCGAAGCGCTCGGCGACCGTCTCCTCCGGAGTGGAAAAGCCGATGAATACCGTGCCGACGGCGTTGCCGCGCTCGTCGCGCTCAGGACCCGCAACGCCCGTGACGCTGACGGCAAGATCGGCGGTCGTCGCCCTGCGCGCGCCCTCCGCCATCGCGCGGGCAACGGGCGCGGACACCGCGCCGTATTCCTCCAGCATCTCTGCCGGAACGCCGAGCACGCGGTGCTTGACCGTGTCGGTATAGCTCACCACGCCGCCCATGAAGACGAGCGACGCACCCGGCACATCCGTGATGCGCTTGGCGATGAGGCCGCCGGTGCAGCTCTCCGCCGCGGCGAAGGTCATGCCGCGCGCCTTGAGCAGCTCACAGCAGCGCTGTTCGATCAATTTTTCGTTTTCCGCCATAGTAAAGACTTCCTTTCAGAATTTGATGCGTACAAATTCGCGGCCCGCCATCGCGCGGTCGCACAGCGCGTCGATGTCCAGCACGGCCTCCAGCTCGCGCACCTCCTCCACATGGGGCTTGGTCTTGGGATGGCGCGGGGTAAAGACGGTACAGCAGTCCTCATAGGGAAGAATGGACGTGTCGAATGTGCCGATCTTGCGGGAGATGCGGATGATCTCCTCCTTGTCCATGCCGATGAGCGGGCGCAGGACGGGCAGCTCCGCCACATCCTCGCTCGCGCGCAGAGCCTCCATCGTCTGGCTGGCGACCTGCCCGAGACATTCGCCGGTGACGAGCGCCTTGGCGCGCACCTCGTCTGCCACGCGCTGGGCAAGGCGCATCATAAAGCGGCGCATAATGAGCGTAAAATGGTCCTCGGGGCAGTTCATACGAATTTGTTCCTGAATTTCGGTGAACGGCACGATGTGGACGGTCAGCCGCCCGCACCACGGCGTGAGCAGCTGCGCGAGCTCGAGCACCTTTTCCTTGGCGGCGTCGGAGGTGTAGGGCGGGGAGAAGAAATGGACCATTTCGAGCGATACGCCGCGCTTTGCCATCATGTAGGACGCGACGGGCGAGTCGATGCCGCCGGAGAGCAGCGACACGGCGCTGCCGCCCATGCCGATGGGCAGTCCGCCCGCACCCGCCTCGGCGGGTCCGTGGACGTAGGCCGCGTCGTCGCGAATCTCGATGAACACCGTCAGCTCGGGGTCGTGGACGTTGACCGCGCAGCGCGGGAACGCCTGATGCAGCGCGCCGCCGACCTGCTGGGAGAGCTGAATGGAGGTGAGGGGGAAGGTTTTGTCCGCACGCTTGCTCTCGACCTTGAAATCCCGCGCGCGGGCAAATTCCGGGGCGAGGTAATCCTTGGCAGGGCAGGGCGCGGCTGACGGCGATGACGCCGAACACCTGCTTGCAGGCGGCGTAGGCCGCGGCAAGGTCGCTCTCGTCGTTTACCGGCTCGACATAGATGGTGCTTTGCTTGGAATAGATACGGAAATTGCCGCACTTCGCCGTGCGGCGGCGCAGGTTTCCGATCAGTTTGTCCTCAAAGCTGCGGCGGTTGAGGCCCTTGAGGACCACCTCGCCGAGCTTGCACAAGATCATTTCACGCATGGGGGTTCTTCTCCTTATCGTCCGTGCGCTCCGCCGGCTCGGCGGGAGCGCCGGTATTTTTTGCGGTTTCGTTCTCCGCGCGTCTGCCGGAGAGCAGGCCGAGCGTCAGACACAGCGGCTCGACGGCGGCGAGCAGCGCGCCGCCGAAAAGATAGAGGGCGGACTGCGGCGCGGCAAATGCGTTCAGTCCCGCGAGCGCGGGAGCCATCGGCATCCCCCACCACATAGCGATCACATTCCCGGTGCCGAACTCCGGCGCAAGCAGGAAAGCGGCCGCGTTAAGTACATAGAGCACCATCGCGGCATTCCAGCAGAGCTTTTTGTCAAAGGGGTCCTTCGCCGACCGCAGCCCCCAGCCAAAGGCAAACGCCGGTAACCCGATGAACAGCAGTCCCAATACAAGTCCGTAGGGCGAGCGGAACGTAAAGGTCGATGTTGAGCCGGATGCAGCGATAAGCAGCAGGAGGAATGCGGCGCAGAGCGCCAGGTGGGCGAGCAGGATCGTGCCGGAAAGACGCATAGCAGCGTACCTTTTCATCAGCCTTCCCCCCTTAGAATGTCCGTATTGCGGTACTGGATGGCCTCGGCGAGGTGGAAGCTCTCGATCCTCTCGCTGCCGTCGAGGTCGGCGATGGTGCGCGCGACGCGCAGCAGCTTATCGTGGCTGCGGGCGGTGAGCCCGAGACGGTCGAACGCGCCCTTGAGGAGTTTTTCACCCGCGGCGTCGAGACGGCAGAATTCACCGACCATCGGCGCGGTCATGTAGGCATTGCAGGTGATGGGCGTGCCGGCGAAGCGCTTTTTCTGAATGTCCCGCGCGGCGTTGACGCGCTCGCGCACGGCGGCGGAGGACTCCGCCTTTTCGCGGCGGCGCATGGCCTCAAACTCCACCGAGGGGACGCTGACCTGTAAGTCCATGCGGTCGAGCAGCGGGCCGGAAATTTTGGAGACGTATTTCTCCACGTCCTTCTGCGAGCAGCGGCAGCGCCCGGAGGGATGCCCGTACCAGCCGCAGCGGCAGGGGTTCATGGCGCCCACGAGCATGAAGCGGCTCGGCAGCGTGACGCTGCCCGCGGCGCGGGTGATGGTCACCTCGCCGTCCTCGAGCGGAGCGCGGAGAGATTCGAGCACATCGCGGTGGAACTCGGGAAACTCGTCCAAAAACAGCACGCCGTGGTGGGCGAGGGAAATCTCACCGGGAGAGAGCGCCCTGCCGCCGCCGGACATGGCTGCGGCGGAAAGCGTGTGATGCGGAGAGCGGAACGGACGCTGCGTGAGCATGGGGTGCTTGCTGTCGGTCAGTCCCGCGACCGACCAGATCTCGGTGGACTCCAACGCCTCCTCGTGCGTCATGTCGGGGAGGATGGAGGGCAGACGCCGCGCGAGCATGGACTTGCCCGCACCGGGCGAACCGATGAGAAGCACGTTGTGGGAACCTGCGGCGGCGATCTCCAGCGCGCGCTTGACGTTCTCCTGCCCCATGACGTCGGCGAAATCGGGGACGCTGTCCGCCTCGACCGTCGGCTCCCAGCGCTGCGCGGGGGCAAGCCGTTCCTCGCCGCGCAGATGGCGCAGAAGCTGCGGCGCGTTCTCCACGCCGTAGACGGTCAGGCCGTCGGCCAGCGTCGCCTCGGCGGCGTTCGCCGCGGGGACATAAAGGGTCTTCACGCCCGCACGCGCCGCGGCCATCGCCATCGGCAGCACACCGCTGATGGGGCGCAGCGCGCCGGTGAGCGACAGCTCGCCGATGAACGCGGAGGCCGGGTCCGGCGCGTCGATCTCACCCTCGCCCGCGAGGATGCCGAGCAGCAGCGGAAGATCGTAGACCGTGCCCTCTTTCTTCAGGTTCGCGGGCGCGAGGTTGACCGTGATGCGGCTGACGGGGAACTTCGCTCCGCAGTTTTTGATCGCCGCGCGGACACGCTCGCGCGCCTCCTTCACCGCCGTGTCGCCGAGGCCGACCACGTCGAACGCGGGAAGCCCGCCCGAGAGGAAGCACTCCACCGTGACCTCATAACCGGAAATGCCCTGCAAACCGAGGGAACGCACCGTTGTGACCATACGCTGCCGTCCTTTCCTTGCCTGTTTTCTTATTTTCAGTTTACCACAGTTTGCCGCATAAGGCAAGCGCGGCGCGGGGCGCGGAGGGGAAAGGAATGATATCCTGCAAAACAGGAGTTAATATTAAATATTTTGAATATTTAATTGCATAAATGTGGAGAGTCTAACCAAATGTAAATAATATCCTGCAAAAAAATGAATGTTTTTTGCGAAAGTGACGTTTACAGCGGGTGAAAATCGTGCTATGATGATAGCGTCAGTTTTTGCGTAATGACGCGAAAAACGCCGCTCCCCGGCGGCGAATATAACAGGAGGTTTCATTTATGGCAAGAAAAATGAAGTCCATGGACGGTAATAACGCTGCCGCGCATGTATCCTATGCGTTCAGCGAAGTTGCCGCGATTTACCCCATCACCCCCTCGAGCCCCATGGCCGACTTTGTTGACCAGTGGAGCGCCAACGGATTGAAGAACATCTTCGGCACCCGCGTGAAGGTCGTCGAGATGCAGTCCGAGGCCGGCGCGGCCGGCGCGGTGCACGGCTCCCTCGGCACCGGCGCTCTGACGACCACCTACACGGCGTCTCAGGGCCTGCTGCTGATGATCCCCAATATGTACAAGATCGCCGCCGAGCAGCTCCCCTGCGTGTTCCATGTTTCCGCGCGTACCGTTTCCACCCACGCGCTGAACATCTTCGGTGACCATTCCGACGTGATGGCCTGCCGCCAGACCGGCTTTGCCATGCTCTGCGAGGGCAACGTGCAGGAGGTCATGGACCTCAGCCCCGTCGCCCATCTTGCGGCGCTGACCGGTAAGGTCCCCTTCATCAACTTCTTCGACGGCTTCCGCACCAGCCACGAGATCCAGAAGATCGCGGTCTGGGATTATAAGGACCTCGCCGAGATGTGCGACATGGACGCCGTCAAGGCCTTCCGTGAGCACGCCCTGAATCCCGAGCATCCCCATATGCGCGGCTCCCACGAGAACGGCGATACCTTCTTCCAGCATCGTGAAGCCTGCAACCAGTATTATGACGCGCTGCCCGAGGTCGTTGAGTCCTACATGGATAAAATCAACGCCAAGCTCGGCACCGACTATAAGCTGTTCAACTACTACGGCGCGCCCGACGCTGACCGCGTCATCATCGCGATGGGTTCCATCAACGACGTTGCTGAGGAAGTCATCGACTACATGAACGCGCACGGCGAGAAGGTCGGCCTGGTCAAGGTCCGCCTGTACCGTCCGTTCTGCGCAGACAAGCTGGTTGCGGCTATCCCGGCTACCGCCAAGAAGATCGCAGTCCTCGACCGCACGAAGGAGCCCGGCTCTCTGGGCGAGCCTTTGTACATGGACGTTGTGACCGCTCTGGCCAACGCAGGCGTCAAGGCGACCATCATCGGCGGCCGTTACGGCCTCGGTTCCAAGGATACGCCTCCTGCTTCCATCTTCGCCGTTTACAACGAGCTGAAGAAGGATGAGCCGAAGCACGAGTTTACCATCGGCATCGTCGACGACGTGACGAACCTGTCCCTCGAAGAGGACAAGAACTGCCCGAACACCGCCGCGGAAGGCACCATCGAGTGCAAGTTCTGGGGTCTGGGCGGCGACGGCACCGTCGGCGCGAACAAGAACTCCATTAAGATCATCGGCGACCATACCGACAAGTATGTGCAGGCCTACTTCCAGTACGACTCCAAGAAGACCGGCGGCGTCACCATCAGCCATCTGCGCTTCGGTGACAAGCCCATCAAGAGCCCGTACTACATCAACAAGGCCGACTTCGTTGCCTGCCACAACCCGTCCTACATCACGAAGGGCTTCCCCATTGTCCGTGACGTCAAGCCGGGCGGCGTGTTCATGATCAACTGTCAGTGGACGCCGGAAGAGCTGGCCCATCATCTGGATGCCGCTTCCAAGCGCTACATTGCCAAGAACAACATTCAGCTCTACACCATCAACGCCATCGATCTGGCGCAGTCCATCGGCATGGGCAAGCGCACCAACACCATCCTTCAGTCCGCGTTCTTCTCGCTGGCAAAGGTCCTGCCGGAAGCGGACGCCATCCAGTACATGAAGGAAAAGGCCACACAGTCCTACTCCAAGAAGGGCATGGACGTCGTCGAGATGAACCACAAGGCCATCGACGCCGGCGCTACCGCCTATGTGAAGATCGACGTTCCCGCTGCCTGGGCCAACGCAGAAGACGTTGTCGCCCAGCACAACCTCGAGGGCAAGCCTGAACTGGTCAAGCAGGTCAAGAACATCCTCTTCCCGGTCGACAAGATGGACGGCGATTCCCTGCCCGTCTCCACGTTCGTCGATCATGTCGACGGCCAGTTCGAGCTGGGCGCTGCCGCTTACGAAAAGCGCGGCGTTGCCGTTGCCGTTCCGGAATGGGATTCTGCAAAGTGCATCCAGTGCGGCAACTGCGCATATGTCTGCCCGCACGCCACCATCCGCACGGTCGCTCTGACCGATGAGGAAGCCAAGAACGCACCCGCAGCCGCCAAGATCGTCCCGGTCAAGGCCGGCAAGGGCAAGGGCGTTTATCAGTTCACAATGGCCATCTCTCCGCTCGACTGCATGGGCTGCGGCGTCTGCGTCGGTGCCTGCCCCGAAAAGGTACAGGCCATCAAGATGGTTCCGCAGGAAACGCAGCTGGATCAGCAGGACGTTTTCGATTACTGCGTGAACAAGGTCTCCGAGAAGAAGGAGCTTCAGACTGCCGACGTCAAGGGCAGCCAGTTCCGCAAGCCGCTGCTTGAGTTCTCCGGCTCCTGCGCAGGCTGCGCCGAGACGAGCTACGCACGCCTCGTCACCCAGCTGTTTGGCGACAAGATGTATATCTCCAACGCCACCGGCTGCTCCTCCATCTGGGGCAACCCGGGCGCTACCAACCCGTACTGCACGAATGCTGAGGGCAAGGGCCCCGCATGGTGCAACTCCCTGTTCGAGGACAACGCGGAGCACGGCTTCGGCATGTACCTCGGCCAGAAGGCCATCCGCGACAGCCTGATTGAGAAGACCAAGGCCCTCATCGCTGTTGAGTGGACGAACGCCGACCTCAAGGCCGCTGCGCAGAAGTACCTCGACACTGTCAACGATCTCGAAGCCAATGCTGCCGCCACCAAGGCGTATGTCGCGGCTCTGGAAGAGAACGTTACGACCGTCGACGAGCTGGCACAGGTCCCGCAGTTTGCCGAGCACGCTGCCGAACTCAAGGCCAAGGGCGAAAAGTACTGCGACTGCGACGCCTGCGCACTTGGCGCAGACATCCTGTCCAAGAAGGATTACCTCAGCAAGAAGTCCGTCTGGATCTTCGGCGGCGACGGCTGGGCTTACGACATCGGCTTCGGCGGTGTCGACCATGTCCTCGCCTCCGGTGAAGACGTCAACATCTTCGTCTTCGATACCGAGGTCTACTCCAACACCGGCGGACAGGCTTCCAAGGCTTCCAACATCGGTCAGGTCGCACAGTTTGCGGCTGCCGGTAAGGAGACCAAGTCCAAGTCTCTGGCAGAGATCGCCATGTCCTACGGCTATGTCTACGTCGCGCAGGTCGCCATGGGCGCAAACGCCGCGCAGACGCTGAAGGCCATCCAGGAGGCCGAGGCCTACCACGGCCCGTCCCTCATCATCGGCTATGCACCGTGCGAGATGCACTCCATCAAGGGCGGTATGCAGAACTGCCAGAAGGAAATGAAGAAAGCTGTTGACTGCGGCTACTGGAATATGTTCCGCTTCAACCCGGCTGCGGAGAAGAAGTTCACGCTGGACTCCAAGGCTCCCGCCGGCGGCTATCAGGAATTCCTGATGAACGAGGCCCGCTACAGCCGTCTGACCCGCGAGTTCCCGGAGCGTGCAACCGTTCTGTTCGCAAAGAACGAGGAGAACGCCAAGGAGCGCTACGAGCACCTGCTCAAGCTGGTCGAAATGTACGACAAATAATCTCCCCAAGCATCAAGAAGGACGGTACCGCAAGGTACCGTCCTTTTCACGTTTCGATCGGTTATGCATCAGGTGTCGCGGCAAGTGCAGCCTTTACCATCGGGAGTTTTTCCTCTGACAGCTCGGTCAGCGGAAGCCGCGGAAGCCCGACCGGGAAGCCCTCCAGTTCCAGCGCTTTTTTAACCGGGATGGGGTTCACCTCG
>ENA-ORCN01001008-ORCN01001008.1-human-gut-metagenome-genome-assembly--contig:-NODE-1008-length-21374-cov-10.406771_pt1 | contig 21374 bp, 18 predicted proteins | sample MGYA00242984_ERZ507984 | MGnify/ENA primary metagenome ERZ507984 (study PRJEB26167, sample SAMN06115395) | human gut metagenome | host: Homo sapiens | place: China:Hubei | collected 2016-05-19... | reverse complement strand
AATATAGGTATGGGCACCCTGATAGGTGGTAAGACGAACGCTGTCACAATTAGAGAATACCGTCACATCGGCACCGCCTACGCGGTCTGGACGGGCATCGGGGCTGTGGGCACGGCGCTGCTCGGCATCGTTCTTTTCGGCGAATCGGCATCCCCGGCGCGCCTTCTGTGCATCGGGCTGATCCTCGCGGGCATCGCCGGGCTGAAACTGCTTTCCGATGCATAACGGCATATTGTGAATGAACAAGGGTGAAACGGTATGGCACGCATTCTGATCATCGACGACGAGGACCCCATCCGGTTCTCGCTCCGGGGCATTTTGGAGGACGAAGGGTACGAAGTGCTTGAGGCCGCCACCGCCGAGGAAGGGCTTGAGGTCGCCGACGCGGAACGTCCGGATCTCGTTTTCCTCGACATCTGGCTGCCCGGCATGGACGGCCTCACCGCGCAGGCGCGCCTCAAGGGGAACCATCCCGATCTGCCCGTCGTGATGATCTCGGGGCACGGAACCATCGAGACCGCCGTAAGCGCCATCCAGCAAGGGGCCTACGATTTCATCGAAAAGCCCCTTTCGCTGGAAAAGGTCGTCATCGTCGCGGCCCGCGCCCTTGAAGCGGGCTCCCTGCGCCGTGAAAATCAGGTGCTCCGTACCGTTTTGCCCGAACAGGACGAACTCATCGGCCAATCCCCGGTCATGCTCAAATTCCAGGAACTGCTGGCCCGCGTCGCCCCCACGGACGTGTGGGTACTGCTCACCGGGGAAAACGGCACGGGCAAGGAACTCGCCGCCCGCGCCCTGCACGCCGGGAGCCGGCGCGCCGATGCGCCCATGATCGCGGTGAACTGCGCCGCCATCCCCGAAGAACTCATCGAAAGCGAGTTGTTCGGGCATGAAAAGGGCGCGTTCACCAGCGCGGATCAGGCCCGGGCCGGACGCTTCGAAATGGCGAACAACGGCACGCTGTTCCTCGACGAAATCGGGGACATGAGCCTGAAGACGCAGGCCAAGATCCTCCGCATCCTTCAAGAGCAGTCCTTCGAGCGCGTGGGCGGCACGCGGACCATCAAGGTGGATGTGCGGGTCATCGCCGCAACGAACAAAAACCTTGAGGAGGCCATTGCCGCCGGGACATTCCGCGAAGACCTGTACTACCGGCTCCGCGTGGTCCCGCTGCACCTGCCCCCCCTGCGCGAGCGCGGGGGAGACCTCGATCTGTTGCTGGCGGCCTTCACGGAACGCCTGTGCCGCGTGCACGCCTGCAAAGCGCCCGTCTACGCGCCGGAAACGATGGAACGCCTCCGCCGTTACCCGTGGCCCGGCAACGTGCGCGAACTGCGCAATTTCGCGGAGCGCATGGTGATCCTCTTTGGCGGCAAGACTGTCCTCCCCGTGGATCTCCCGCCGGAAATGACCCCGCAGGGCAAGCCGGAGCCGTCTGCCGAGGCAGCTTCCGCCGCCTGCGAACCCGCGTTCCTGCCGCAATCCGCGGTGCTGGACCCGGATCTTGATTTCAAGAAGGCCCGGGCCGTGTTCGAGGCCCGCTATCTTGAGGCGAAACTCCACGAATGCGGCGGCAACATCACAAGGCTCGCCGAGACCATCGGCCTTGAGCGCAGCTACCTGCACCGCAAGTTGAAAGGATACGGGATTTCTTCGGAGTAGCGCCCCCGTTGCCCATGTTTCGGCAATGAGGAAAAAAGGCTCCACCGGAGCCTACAAACACAAAAGCCTTAGGAAAGAACAGGACGGGGTTTAAGGCGGGGAGAGAAAAGCCCTTTCTCTGGGAGTTTTTCTCTCCCTTCCCCAAGGCCTCTTCCCAAAGGAGCGTTTACAATGGAATTGCGTTTTCAGGCCGGAGGGCCGGAAAGTTGGTCGGCGGACGCGGTGATCGTGTTCCTGTCGGAAGACGAGAAACTGGAAAAAGCCTACCCCGAACTGCTGGACGCCGCGCCGTGGATGTCCATCGCGCCGGGAATGCGCGACTTCCACGGGAAAAAAGGCGAAATGGGCCTCCTCTACGGCCCTCCCGCGCACCCTCTGTCCCGCGCCGTCGTGGTCGGCCTCGGCAAGCTCGACGCACTGACGTATGCGGAAACGCTTGAGGAACTCCGCAAGGGCGCCGGAGCCGCAGCCCTCCGCTGCCGCGAACTTGGCGTGGACACGCTGGCCCTCCCCGTTTCCGGGCTGGCCCGCTTCAACGCCGATGTCGAGCGCACCATTGAAGAAATCGTCTGCGCCGCCATGCTTGGCCTGTGGCGCAACAAGGCGTTCAAGTCCAAAGAGCCCGAAGACGCCGATCCGCGCTGGCTGGCCCTCCTGTTCTGCGACGCCAACGTGCCGGACTTCCCCCGCCTTGCCGCCCGGCGCGGCGAGACCCATGCCGAAGCCGTCATCCTCGCCCGCAACCTCGCCAACACCCCGGCCAACAGCCTCACGCCGGAAGACATGGCTGAAGAAGCCCGCAAGCTCGCCCGCCGCCACGACATGAACTGCGAAGTGCTCGAACGCGAGGACATCGTTTCCCTCGGCATGGGCGCGTTCGCCGCCGTCGCCGCCGGTTCCGTCAACGATCCGCGCCTGATCATCCTTGAGCACGCCCCCGCCGGGCACGCCGACGAAGCTCCGCTCATAGTGGTGGGCAAGGGCATCACCTTCGACAGCGGCGGGATCTCCATCAAGCCCGCCGCCGGGATGTGGGAAATGAAGGGCGACATGGGCGGCGCGGCTGCGGTCATGGGCCTGTTCGAAGCCCTCGGCCAGCTCGAAACGCCCCGCCGCGTCATCGGCCTTATGGCTTGCGCCGAGAACATGCCCGACGCCCGCGCGACCCGGCCCGGCGACGTGGTGAAGACCCTCAGCGGCAAGACCGTGGAGATCGTCAACACCGACGCCGAGGGGCGCCTTGTGCTTTGCGACGCCCTGACCTACGCGCAGCAGCGCTGGAACCCTTCCATGATCGTGGACGTGGCGACCCTCACGGGCGCGTGCGTCGTGGCCCTCGGCGACGACGTGGCGGGCCTGTTCTGCCAGGACGCCACCCTTGCCCAGCGCATCAAGGATTTCGGCGACATCGTGGGCGAGCCCTACTGGCCCCTGCCCCTCTGGGACCGCTATTTTGAACTGCTCAAGAGCGAAACCGCCGACTTCGCCAACGCCGGAGCACGGGCGGGCGGGGCGAGCAGCGCCGCCGTATTCCTCAAGCAGTTCATCACCTTCGACGGGAGCTGGGCGCATCTCGACATCGCCGGGCCCGGATTCGTCACCCGCAGAATCCCCAACTGCCCCGCGGGCGGCACCGGTTTCGCCGTCCGCACGCTGATCGAGTTGGCGGAGAACAAGTAAATTGCATTGAAAAGGGGCGGGGAAACCTTTCTGAAGGAAAGTTTCCCCGCCCCCACCCCCTCCCCCCGTTCCCAAGCGTCCGTAAGGGGGATGAGGGCAAGGCAGCGCCTTTCCCGGCGCTGTTTTCTTTACAAGGAGCGAAGCAATGGGAATGAAAGACAGGTTCCGCGCAGATCGGGACTTCATTGACGGCGTGCTGAACGACGCCGACGACATGGTGGTTGCCCTGAACGACGGCGACGGGGCCCCGTATGCCTTTCCGGTGAATTTTGTCCTGCTGGGCGACGCGCTGTACATCCATACCGCGTTCACCGGAAAGAAAATGGACTTGATCCGCAAGAACCCGCGCGTGGGGTTCTCCGCCTATGTGGATGTCCGCATCATCCGCGAGAAGGCCACAACCACGTTCCGCAGCGTTTGCGGGACCGGGACGGCGGCCATCGTCGAGGACAAGGAGGAAAAACGCACCGCGCTCGATGCCATCACTGTGCGCTACAAATCCTTGTGCCCGCGCCCCGCCCCCGATTCCATGATCAACCGGGTCGCCATCATCCGCATCGACATCGACTCGCTCATGGGGAAATACGCCCCCGGCAAAGAGGAAGCGCTCAAAGCATGAACCCTCCGCCAGCGCATCAGACCTTGCCCCTCGTCACGGAGCGCCTGTGGACCCGTCTCTGGACAGAGGCGGATCGCGCCGCTTTCCGCCGTATGAACGCCGATCCCCGCGTCATGAAGTTCTTTCCGTCCACACTCTCCGAAGCCGAAAGCGACGCACTTCTGGCCCGAATTCAGGCACATCAGGAGGAGCACGGCTTTACGTTCTGGGCTGTGGAGGACAAAAACACCGGAAGTCTCGCCGGACTCACCGGGCTTGCACGGGTGGCCTTTGACGCGCCGTTCACGCCCTGCGTGGAAATCGGCTGGCGGTTCCTGCCCGAATACTGGGGCACGGGATACGCCCTCGAAGCCGCCCGCAGCGTGATGGGCTACGCCTTCAAGGTTCTGAAGCTTCCCGAAGTCGTCGCCTTCACCACGGAAACCAACCTGCCGTCACAGGGCCTCATGCGGCGGCTCGGGATGCTCCACAACCCCGCCGAGGATTTCGATCATCCCGCGCTGCCGCCGGATCACCCGCTCCATCGCCATGTGCTCTACAGGATGCTGAAAGACTTCTGGGAGTGACGCCCCCCGAACCTGAGGTTTGCCTCAGCGTGCTCCCTTTTCCACAGCTCCCCATGCCAACCCCCACACAAAAACCCGCCCGAACGGACATCGCTCAGGCGGGTCTCCTTCCCTCTACCGGGAAAACCGGCAACAGGGATTCAATAAACGTAAAAGTCTTTGGAGAGGAAAGGGAGGGGGTTGGGGAGGGGAAGGAGCACCTTTCTCCAGAAAGGTTGTCCTTCCCCTCCCCAATCTTTCACAATCCCACTACTTCCCTTCAGCCTCGATCTCTTCGCGGACGTAGTTCACGAGTCCGCCCTTGTCGATGAGGTTCTGCATGACGGGGGACAGCGCGGGCACCTTGATGGTTTCGCCGGTAGTCAGGTTCTTGATCACGCCCTCTTCGGGGCTGACTTCGAGCTTGTCGCCGTCCTTGATCTTGTTCACGTCGTCGCCGATTTCCAGCAGCAACAGCCCCATGTTGAAGGCGTTGCGGTAGAAGATGCGGGCGAAGCTGTGCGCGATGACGGCCTTCATGCCCGCGCCGAGGATGGCGATGGGAGCGTGCTCGCGGGAAGAACCGCAACCGAAGTTGCGCTCGGCCACGAGGATGTCGCCCACCTGCACACGCTTGACCCAGCCGTGCTCAAGGCCTTCCATGCAGTTTTCGCCGAGCTTCTTGGGATCGGTCGTCACAAGGAAACGGGCCGGGATGATGGCGTCGGTATCGATATGTTCGCCGACTTTATGCGATACACCAGTGAAAGGCATATGTTTCTCCTGTAGTACTCTCGCTAGAAAAATCCACGGGGGTCCGCACGCTCCAAAGGGATGCGGCGGAACCGAGGCGGCCGGGCGGAACCGCTCCGGTACGCCTCGCACTCCGGGCCGCCTTGAGAGGCAACCCGACCGGACGGCATTACAACTTTTCGGGGCTGGTGATCACGCCGGTGACGGCGGAAGCCGCAGCCGTACAGGGGCTGGCAAGATACACTTCGGCTTCGAGGCTGCCCATGCGGCCGCGGAAGTTGCGGTTGGTGGTGGCGATGCAACGCTCGCCGTCGCCAAGAATGCCCATGTGCCCGCCGAGGCAGGGGCCGCAGGTGGGCGGGCCGACGATGCAGCCGGCATCGCTAAAGATGTCGAAAAGCCCTTCCTTCATGGCCTGACGCCAGATGGTGGGCGTCGCGGGCAGGACGATGCAGCGCACGCCCTTGGCGACCTTGCGGCCCTTGAGCACTTCGGCGGCGTCGCGCATGTCGGAGATGCGACCGTTGGTGCAGGAGCCGATGACCACCTGATTGACGGTCACGTCCTTCACTTCGGAAACGGGCTTCGTGTTTTCGGGCAGGTGCGGGCAGGACACCTGCGGCTCCATGTTGCTCACATCGATGCGTACGATCCTTTCATACGTCGCACCGGCGTCCGCTGCAATGAGTTTCGCATCGGGGCTGTTGTGATCGCGGCAATAGGCGAGCGTTTTCTCGTCGGACGGAAACAGGCCGCACTTGCCGCCCGCTTCAATCGCCATATTGGAGATGCAGAGGCGCGCTTCGACGTCGAGTTCGGAGAGGGTTTCGCCGCCGAATTCCAGCGCCTTGTACAGGGCGCCGTCCACGCCGATGTCGCCGATAAGCCGCAGGATCAGGTCCTTGCCGCGCAGCCATTTGGGCATCTTGCCTTCAAATTCCACGCGGATGGTCGGGGGCACCTTGAACCACAGCCTGCCGAGCGCCATACCGGCGGCGACGTCCGTGGAGCCGAGGCCGGTCGCAAACGCGCCGAGGCCGCCGTAGGTGCAGGTGTGGCTGTCCGCGCCGATCACGAGATCGCCGGGCTTCACAAGGCCCTGTTCGGGCAGGAGGGCGTGCTCGACGCCGCAGTCACCGCCTTCATAATAGTGGGTAACGCCCATTTCCTGCGCGAACTTGCGGGTCACCATCACCTGATTGGCGGAATCGATGTCCTTCTGCGGGGTGAAGTGGTCCATCACCAGAAAGACGCGATCCTTGTCGAACACCTTGGCCGCGCCCATCGCCCGGAAGGACTTGATGGCGAGCGGTCCGGTGATGTCGTTGGCGAGCACGCCGGAAAGATGGCAGTTGACGATTTGCCCGGCTTCACGGACTTCTTCATCCGTGTGGGCCTGAAGGATTTTCTGGGCAAGAGTATGAGGCATGGGACGGCTCCAGAAGGTAAAAGGTTTCCCGACCGACGGGCGAAAACGCCATTCCGCGTTTCCTCATCAATCGGAATCGTTACAACATTTTTTCGACCGAAAGACCAGCGCCCGGCAGACCGAGACATTCGCTTCTGCAATGAAAGCCGTATTTCAATTATCTGAAATTCAAAATGAATTTTTAGGAAATCATCGAAACGGAGAATGTCTCGCAAACCGCTTCACCCCGGAAACCGGGGCTGCGCAGGGAAAGCGCGGCGCTGCCCATCAGCCCGGCTAAGGGGCGGAAGCCGGAGGAACGGCCCGTTATGGCTTTCCCCCGGCTCCGCGCCTCAGTTGCACGTATTGATGGCCGGTTCGCCGGTGGCTTCCTGCGTGCGGAGGGCGTCGCGTTCCTTGTGATCGAGACGGTTCAGGGCATCGATGTAGGCCTTGGCGCTGGCGACGATGATGTCCGGGTCGGAACCGCGGCCCGTGGCGCTGTATTCACCCTCGCGCAGGCGCACGGTCACTTCGCCCTGCGCGTCCGTGCCGCCGGTGATGGCGTTGATGCTGAACTGCTCCAGATCAGGGGCGCGGCTTACAATCTGGGAAATGACGTTGAAGGTCGCGTCGATGGGACCGGCGCCGAACCCGGCGCGGCGCATTTCCTCTTCCCCGGCCTGGATGACCACGGCGGCGGTAGCGGGCATGGAGGAACCCATCGTCGTCTGCACGGACACGTTGCCCAAGCGGTAGCGATCCGGCAGGCGGTAGACTTCGGAGAAGACCAGCGCTTCGAGGTCTTCGTCATGCACGTTGGCCTTCTTGTCCGCGAGATCCTTGACGGCGGCGAACACCACGTTGACCTGCTCGTCGTCCAGACGGTAGCCCAGTTCCTCAAGGCGGGTACGCACGGCGTTGCGGCCGGAATGCTTGCCGATGACGAGGTCCGTGGACTTGCGGCCGATGGACTGGGGCGTCATGATTTCGTAGGTTTCGCGGTTCTTCAACATGCCGTCCTGATGGATGCCGGACTCATGCGCAAAGGCGTTGCTGCCCACGATGGCCTTGTTGGCGGCGATGGGGCGGCCGATGATGAGCGACAGCAGGCGGCAGGCCGGATAGAGTTGCTCGTTCTGGATGCCGCAGTCCACGCCGTACACGTCGGGGCGGACCTTCATCGCCATGACGATTTCTTCCAGAGAGGCATTGCCCGCGCGTTCGCCGATGCCGCAAAGGGTCACTTCGGCCTGACGGGCACCGTTCTGGATGGCGCTCAGACTGTTGGCGACGGCGAGCCCAAGGTCGTCGTGACAGTGCACGCTGAACACGGCCTTGTGGGAATTCGGGGTGTTTTCGATGACGTATTTGATCAGCTTGCCGTATTCGTCGGGCTGGGCATAGCCGACGGTGTCGGGGACGTTGATGGTGGTGGCCCCGGCGTTGATGACCTCGGTGAACACGCGGACGAGGAAATCAGGATTGGAACGCGAGGCGTCTTCGGCGGAAAATTCCACGTTGTTGGTGTATTTGGCGGCATGGCGCACGGCGGCGACGGCCATTTCCACGACCTGATCCGGGGTCTTGCGGAGCTTGTACTCCATGTGGATGGGCGACGTGGCGAGGAAGACGTGGATACGCGGGTTGCGCGCCCCGTTCAGCGCCTGCCATGCGCGGTCGATGTCGTTCTTGTTGCAACGGGCGAGCGCGGCGACCTGCACGTCGGTGACGGCGTTGGCGATGGCATGAACGGCTTCAAAGTCGCCCACGCTGGAGGCCGGGAAACCGGCTTCGATGACGTCCACGCCAAGGCTTTCCAGCTGACGCGCCATACGGAGCTTTTCCTGGAGGTTCATGGTAGCGCCGGGGGACTGCTCGCCATCGCGGAGCGTCGTGTCGAAAATAATGACGCGATTGGACATGGGATTCTCCTTGGAGTCTTTCAGCCGGAAACAGTCCGTCTCAGTCCCGACGCCGCCCGATGCGACTTCTTCTAACTATACGGTTTTATTACTGTTTTCCGTGAAAAAGATCTCATATACAGAAGGGAGGGACAGGGAACCGCTCTAATCAGGTTCCCTTCCCTCCCCTGGATCAAAGCGCCATCTACCGTTAATTCTGCGTAAGGCTCCCTAGGAGCTGCCGGTTGCGGCGGGGCAGAATGATGTAGGTGTAGATGGGGCCGGACAGAAGGTAGATCGCGCCCAACAGGAACCCGAAGACAACGGGCTGAGACAAGATAAGCACGAACACAAGCAAAGCGGAGATCATGGAGCTGAAGGCATGTGTCTTCAAGAAGCCGTATTCCTTGAACGAGAAATAGCGCACGCGGCTGACCATGAGCAGGGCCATCACAAAGGTGACGACCAGCCCGAGGAACGGCGTGCGGGCTTCCAACCATGACGGGAGATAGGAGGAAAAGAGGATGAACATGGCGACGGCGCACCCGGCGGCCGGGCAAGGGAGCCCGACGAAGAACTTCTTGCTCACCGTGGTGACGCAGACGTTGAAACGCGCCAGGCGCAGGGCTGTGCAGGCCACATAGAGGAAGGCCACGCCGATGCCGAGCTTGCCGTAGCCTTCGAGCACCCACATCCACGAGGTGAACGCGGGAGCGACGCCGAAAGCGACGAGGTCGGCCAACGAGTCATACTGGATGCCGAATTCGCTGGCCGTGTTGGTCAAACGGGCGACTTTCCCGTCCAGGCCGTCCATGAGGGCGCTGAACAGGATAGCGAGGGCACTGCCTTCGATATTGCCCTGCACCGCGAGGAGCATGGCAAGAAAGCCCGTAAACAGGCTGGCAGTGGTAAAAAGGTTCGGGAGGATATACACTCCCCGCCGAACGGGTTTTTCTTCTTGCATAATAAGGTACCTGTGGGAATCCTGCGAGCAGATTCCGGCCGCGTCGAAGAGGCGCTAGGCCTGAAATTTTCTGGCCAGGATGCTTTCTCCTGCCGCGACCACATCACCGTTGGCAACGACAGCACTATAGTCAGGAGGAAGATAGAGGTCAACCCGAGAGCCGAAACGGATCATGCCGTAGCGTTCGCCGCGGGCGAGGGTGTCGCCCTCTTCCACGCGGCAGACGATCCGCCGGGCGATGAGCCCCGCCACCTGCACCATAACCCATGACCGCCCGCCGTCGTCGCGCACAAGGTACGCGCAGCGTTCGTTGTCCGTGGACGCCTTGTCGAGCGCGGCGTTGAAGAACTTGCCGGGGAAATAGCGGATGGCCTCCACCCGTCCGGCGACGGGCGAACGGTTGACGTGCACATTGAACACATTCATGAAAATACTGATGCAGGGCCGGACCTCTCCCGTGATGGGATCGGCTTTCGGCTCCACGCGGATCACCCGGCCGTCGGCGGGGCTGACGGCGATGTCATCCTCCGAGGGCACCACACGCTCGGGGTCCCGGAAAAAATGCCCGGAAAACCACGTGAGCACAAGAAAAACCAGCGCCAGCGGCCAAAAACGCAACGCCGCGAACGCCAGCGCCGTCAGCGCGAGCAGAAAGAGAAACGGCAGCCCTTCCGGCGCCACACCGATATTGCCTTTTCGCATCTGTCATCCTTCACTTTATGGCCGGGGAACGGCTGCCCTTCCCGGCCCAACAAGGTTAAACGTGATTTTCGGATCATGACCGAAAAAGGCCACGGATGCAACCCTGCATCGCCGCTTCGCATACGGCCCGGCTAGTCCCGCCAGAACTCGGGGATGAACAGCACGAGGATGGCGTAAATCTCCAGACGGCCCAGCAACATGCACAATGTCAGAACCCATTTGGAAAGCGTCGGGACATGGCTGAAGTTGTCCACCGGCCCCACGCTGCCGAGCCCCGGCCCCACGTTGGAAATGCAGGTCAGCGTCGCCGTGAACGCGCTCACCAGATCCATATCCTGCACGGTCAGGACAATCGTACCCACTGTGGTAACAATAAGATACAACAGGAAAAAGCCAACCACCCCCGAGATGACCTCAACGGGCACGGACTTCCCGGCGATCTTGAGATGGCGCACGGAATGGGGGTGCAGCAGACGGAAGATTTCCAGATACGCCAGCCGGAACAGCATCACGAGGCGCATGACCTTGACGCCGCCGCCCGTGGACCCAGCGCAGCCGCCCATCAGCATGAACATCAAAATAATGACCAGTGTAATGGAGGGCCAGAGGTTGAAGTTTTCCGAAACAAACCCCGTGGTCGTACAAACGGAGACAAGCTGGAACACCGCCGCCCGCGTGACCGCCTCGAATTCCGAGAACGAGCGCATCCCAAACAGGCCGTGCTCCACGAGCCCCGCCACGATGACCGCCGAGCCGAGGATGAGCAGCACGGTATAAAAACGGCATTCCCGATCGCGCAGGTAGACCTTGACCACGCCCCTCAGCGCCTGTGCGTGCAGGGAAAAATTGATGCCCGCGATGAACATGAAAAAAATCAATATCCACTGGATGGACGCCTGCGGGTACGCCGCGATGGAGTTGTTCTTGGTCGAGAAGCCGCCCGTCGCCACGGTCGAAAAGCTGTGGTTGAGCGCGTCGAACCAATCCATGCCCGCGATGTACAGCAGCACGGTCAGCACAATCGTCATCAGGCAGTAGACCCGCCAAAGCGTAAGGGCGGTGTCCTGCATCCTCGGCGTGAGCTTGTCGGGGCTCGGCCCCGTCACCTCGGCCCGGTACAGCTGCATCCCGCCGACGCCGAGCAGCGGCAGCACGATCAGCGAGAGCAGGATGATCCCGAGGCCGCCGATCCAGTGGGTCAGGCTGCGCCACATGAGCAGGCCGTGCGGCAGGCCCTCGATATCTGCAAAAATCGTCGCGCCCGTGGTCGTGAAGCCCGACGCGGCCTCAAAAACCGCATCCGTCACCGAGGCCGTCGACGTCAGCACGAACGGCAGCCCGCCCGCGAAGCTCGCCACGATCCAGCAGATGCCCACCACGGCGAACCCATCGCGCAAGGTCAGGTTCAGGGGCGTCTGCGAACGGTTGGTATACGCCAGCGCGAGCCCGCCGCCCACCATGATCGCCAGCGACGAGAGCAGGCCGAGGAACGCCCCGTCCCCATACCACAGCGACACCCCGAGCGGCAGCACCAGCGACGTGCCCACGCACACCAGCAGCACTCCCACGATGAACAGAACCGAACGTATTTGCATGGCTGACCCTTTTGGTGAGGGAAGATTGGGGAGGGGAAGGGGTGCCTTTCTCGAGAAAGGCACCCCTTCCCCTCCCCAACCCCCTCCCTATCCCCTTCAAAGACTTTTGACCTTATCGAATCCCTGTTTCCAGCCTTCCCGGAAATGGGGAAGCTTTTTTTTGAAGCGGACACCCGTGGAGCCGCAGTGACGGGCCCGGATGAAACGGGCATGGGCTGAAGACTGCCGGCTCTGATGTGCTGAAAAACCCTGCCCGCAATACGTGTTCCTTACGGCAGACGCAAGAGCGCGTCCCGAAGCTACCTTAAACGGACTGCAACCGCTGATAAAAAACAGGCATGGGGGGGACGAGGAGCGGTGTGCCCTTCACCCGGCAAGGCGTCATTCCTTCTTTTTCGAAACGATGCCCTCAAGCTTGCTCATCTTCTCGCGGAGGCTGAGCAGAACAATGCGATCCTGCGGCTGGATGACGGTCTGGCCGGAAGGGATGAACGCCTCGCCGCTCCGGATGACCCCGAGCAGAAGTATCCCCTTGGGCAGGCCAAGCTCATACACACGCTTCCCGGCGACAAGGGATTCCTCATCCACCAGAGCCTCAAGCATTTCAGCGGCGTCGCCGCCCACGGAGACGCTGGAAAGCACCTTGCCTTGCCGGATATACTGCAAAATACTGTTCACGGCGGACAAGCGGGGGCTCACGCTGTGCGCGATGCCGATGGCTTCCACGAGGGGGAGGTAGGCGGCCTTGTTCACGCGGGCCACGGTTTCCTTCACGCCGAGGGATTTCGCCAGCAGGCAGGACAGGATGTTCGATTCCTCGTCGCCCGTCACCGCGATGAAGGCGTCCATCTGATCAATATGCTCTTCCTGCAGGAGGGACTTGTCCGTGCCGTCGCCGTGCAGGACCAGCGTACCCTGCAGCTGGTCCGCCAGCTGTTCGCAGCGGTCCTCGCTGATGTCGATAAGTTTGGTGTCCACGCCCTTGTTCTCAAGGAGCCGCGCCAGACGCAGGCCGATGTTCCCGCCGCCCACGATGCAGGCCGTGCCGAGGCTGCCCCGCGTCTTGTGCAGCGCCCGCAGCAGTGCCCGCTGGCTGGTGGGCTTGTAGGCGAAATAGACGGTGTCCCCCGCCTTGATGACGTCGGAGCCGGAAGGGACGATGAGCTTCTGTCCACGGGCGATGGCCCCGACCATGATGCCGTCGTCCTGCACGATCTCCCGGAAACGGGTCAGCGGCTGCTCAATGAGCGGGCCGCTCTCCACGCGCATCCCGACCATACGGATGAACCCGTCGGCGAGCTGGCCGTACTCCACGGCTCCGGGCAGCGTGAGAAGGCGCTCGATAGAGCGGACGATCTCCTGCTCCGGGTTGATGAGCATACTGATTTGCAGGGACCCGCTGCCGAGCAGCTGGGGATAGGCGGTGTACTCTTCCGTGCGTATGCGTGCCAGTTTCATGGCTTTCGGGGCGATGGTGTTGGCGAACAGGCAGGCGACGATATTGGTTTCGTCGCTGTCGGTCACGGCCAGAAAAATAGCGGCGTCGCCCGCCCCCGCATTCTTGAGAACCGATGGGATGGAGCCGGACCCGAGCACGGTCTGCACGTCCATGTTGTCTTCTATCCTGCGGAGCTTGTCCGGGTTCTGGTCAATAACCACAACCTGCTTCTGCTCTTCGGACAGGCGTTGCGCAATGTGGAACCCCACTTCCCCCGCTCCCACGATGACGATCTTGAGTTCTTCAACCTTCTGGGGAGCACGACGAAACAGCATAAAGCCTCCAACAACGCCTATAGGATGGATTTTGCTCTGAAACAACAGTTCATCGCAAGGATTCAGACTACCGCAGTGTAGCGTAAAACATCCCGGGGGAAAACTAGAAAAAGCGCCCGCAACCCGCATGAGCACTCGCCAACCCGACCTTTACGCTTGCCTTCTCAACGCAGCCATTTTAAAAGAATGTACTATTCATCTTTCTGCTTTTATGGAGCCTCCACTGCTATGGACATCCCTCTTCTTCCGGACATCGTCGCCATTTTCTGCCTTTCCATCGGCGTCCTGCTCGTCTGCCACCAGATCAAAATCCCGCCCATCGTGGGGTTCCTGCTGACCGGCGTCCTGTGCGGCCCCACGGCCCTGGGGCTCGTCCAGAACCCCCACGCGGTCGAACTGCTGGCGGAGATCGGCGTGGTCCTGCTGCTGTTCTCCATCGGCCTTGAAATGTCCGGCGAAGAACTCATGCGCCTGAAACGCCCGGTGTTCGTCGGCGGCACGGCGCAGGTGGTGCTGACCGTCGGCGCGTTCATGTGCCTTGGCGTGCTCACGGGCCAGACGTGGCAGCAAAGCATGATGTACGGCTTCCTCGCCTCCCTGTCCTCCACCGCCATCGTGCTCAGCCGCCTCCAGCAGAAGGCGCAGTCCGAATCCCCGCAGGGCAGGCTCGACTTTTCCGTGCTCATCTTTCAGGACATCGCCGTCGTCCCCATGATGCTCGCCATCCCGATCCTCGCCGGGCAGGGGGACACGGACCTCGGGGGGATGCTCATCTCCGCCGGGCGGACGCTGGTGATCCTCGTAGGCGGATGGGTCCTCGCCCGCCATGTGGTCCCCCGCATCATGCAGCTCGTGCTCCGCACCCGGAGCAAGGAACTCATGCTCATGACCGTGCTCGGCCTGTGCTTCGCCATCGCCCTCGGCACGGCCTCGCTCGGCCTCTCCCTCGCCCTCGGCGCGTTCCTCGCCGGGCTCCTGCTCTCCGGATCGGAATACAGCCTCAACGTCCTCGAAGGCATCCTCCCCTTCAAGGACGTCTTCACCAGCCTGTTCTTCATCTCCGTGGGTATGCTGCTCGACGTGGGCTTCCTCGTGCACCATCTGGACAAGGTGTTCCTCTTCGCGGCCCTGCTCATCTTCCTGAAATCCATCCTGTCCCTGCCGCCCATGCTGCTGGTGGGGTACCCCCTGCGCGTCTCCATCCTCGCCGCCATGAGCCTCGCGCAGATCGGGGAATTCTCCTTCGTGCTGGCCCGTTCCGCCGTGAACAGCGGCCTCATGGACAACGACGGCTACCAGATGTTCCTCGCGGCGAGCATCGTGACCATGATGCTGACCCCCACGGTCATGGAAATCGCGCCCAAGGTCGCCTCCTTCGTGAGCCGCCACATGCACATGCCCGTCGATGAGGAAGCCGCCGCCCAGAAGGACGAATCCCTCAAGGATCATTTGATCATCGTAGGCTTCGGCGTGGGCGGCAAGCATCTGGCCCGCACGGCGCGCGAGGCGGGCATCCCCTACGTCATCCTTGAAATGAATCCCGATACCGTGTCGCGCTACGGCGGCAAGGAACCCATCCACGGCGGCGACGCCTCCAAGCCCCTCGTGCTGGAACACTTCGGCATCCAGAGCGCGCGCGTCATCGCCGTCGTGATTTCCGACCCCTCCGCCGTCCGGGCCATTACCGCCGTGGCCCGCAAGCTCAACCCCAAAGTGCACATCGTGGTCCGTACCCGCTTCCTCGGCGAAGTGGACGCCCTCCGGCGGCTTGGGGCCGACGACGTCATCCCCGAGGATTTCGAAACGTCCATCGAAATCTTCTCCCGCGTGCTCGGGCACTACCTCGTCCCGCGCCAGACCATCGAACGGTTCGTGAACAGCATCCGGCACGAATACTACAACATGGCCCGCCAGCTCCGCATGACCGGCATGGATCTGCCCTCCCTCGCTGATGAGGTCCTCACCGGCCTTGAAGTGGTGGCCTGCAAGGTCGAACCCGGCTGCGCCCTCGACGGCAAACGCCTGATGGATACCTCGCTCCGCAAGAAATACGGCGTCACCGTCGTCGGCATCCGCCACGCCGGGCAGATCATCCCGTCGCCCGGCGGGGACGCCTTCCTCCACGGCGACGATACGGTGTTCCTCTTCGCCTCCCCCGCCTCCCTCACGACCGTCATGCCCTTCTTCCGCACCGATCCCGAACCCGAGAAGGCCGAAGATTTGTAGGGACGGCATACCTCCGCAACAACTAAAAAAATCCAGACATATTGCAGCAAAAAATACGGCATCCCCGAGAACGGTGACTCCGGGAAACTTCCAACAAGGCCCGGGCCGCCAAGCCGCCGCTACCGCGGCCCGCCCCGTTTACGAAAGTCTTTGAAGGAAAAGGGGTGGGGTTTGGGGAGGGGGAAGGGAAACGTGGGGGCGCTCCCCCCTTCTGAAGAAAGTTTCCCTTTCCCCTCCCCAATCTTCACCTCCCCCCACACCTCCAGAGCTTGCGTGCGGAAACGGGCGGGTTTATAGTTGCAGGCTGGCGGCGGCCTGCGGGCCGGAGCCGGGACGTTGTAAAGCATTCCACCGGCAAGGCCGGCTGTCGGGCATCTCCCCAGAGAGGCGAGCGGCCCCAAAACATAGAGGGATATTTGATGAAAACGGCACAGGAAATACGGGCTATGATGCGCGGGGGCAATGCCACGATCGGTACGTGGCTCCAGTTCCCTTCGGCGGACGTTGCGGAAGTGATGGGCGCATCCGGTTACGACTGGGTGGCGGTGGACATGGAACACGGCGCGTTCACGCGGGCCATCCTGCCGGACGTGTTCCGCGCCATCGAGCGGGGCGGCTCCACGCCTTTCGCGCGCATCGCGCAGGCTGAACTGCGGCCCATCAAGGACGCGCTGGACTCCGGCGCGCAGGGGCTCGTCTTCCCCATGATCGAATCCCGCGAGCAGCTTGACCGGGCCATCAGTCTCTCGCTGTACCCCGACGCGGGCGGCAGCCGGGGCGTGGGCTATTCCCGCGCCAACATGTACGGCAGGGATTTCGATCCCTATCGCGTGGACGTGGCGAAGGACATCCTCCTTGTCGCGCAGATCGAACACATCCGCGCCGTGGAACAGCTCGACGCCATCCTGTCCCATCCCCGCCTCGACGCCATCATGGTCGGCCCATACGACCTCTCCGGCTCGATGGGCCTCACCGGGCAGTTCGATCACCCCGATTTCGTCGCCGTGATGGACCGCATCAACGAAGCCTGCAAGCGCCACAACATGCCCATGGGCAACCATGTCGTGCAGCCCGAGCCCGAACGCCTCGCCAAGTGCATCGCCGACGGCTACCGGTTCATCGCCTACGGCATCGACGCGGTGTTCCTTCTCCACGGCTGCGCCTGCCCGAAACGGTAAAAAACTGGGGCGGGGAAGGGAACCCTTTGAAAAGGGCTTCCCTTCCCCGCCCCAGACCCCACCCCTTCCCTCCTAAACTTTTCGGTTTTGGGACGGGGAATAGACAAGGAAATGTGCATGAAAATCGTTTTCTTCGGCGGTTCCGGCTTTTTGGGATCGCACGTATGCGACAAGCTTTCCGATGCGGGCCATGATGTCACCATCGTCGACCTGCGCCCCTCCCCATACCTGCGCCCGGACCAGAAGATGGTCACGGGGAGCCTGCTGGACGAGGATCTGGTCAATACTGTCGTGAGCGGCGCGGACGCCGTGTTCGACTTCGCGGGCCTCGCCGACATCGGGGAATCCAACCAGAAGCCCGTGGAAACCGCGCGCATCAACGTCCTCGGCAACGTCATCCTGCTCGAAGCCTGCCGCAAGGCCGGGGTCAAGCGCTACGTCTTCGCCAGCACGCTCTACGTGTACGGCAAGTCCGGCGGCTTCTACCGGTGCAGCAAACAGGCGTGCGAACTGTATATCGAAAATTATCACGATATGTTCGGCCTCGAATACACGATCCTGCGCTACGGTTCGCTCTACGGCCCTCGCGCCGACCGCCGCAACGCGATCAACCGTTTCGTGGCCGAAGCGCTGGAAAAGGGCACGATCACCTATTACGGCGCGCCCACGGCCCTGCGCGAGTACATCCACGTCGAGGACGCCGCCCTCAGCACGGTGGAAATCCTCGGCCCGGAATACGCCAACCAGAACATCGTGCTCACCGGCAACCAGCCCATGCAGGTGGGCGACCTGTTCCGCATGATCGAGGAAATGCTCGGCAAGCCCATTGAAATCAAGTACCAGCACGACCCCAACAGCGGGCACTACCAGATCACGCCGTACGCCTTCATGCCCAAGGTGGGCCGCAAGATGACCCCGCACCTGTCCACCGAACTCGGACAGGGCGTGCTCAAGGTCATGGAAGAAATCCATCAGGAACTGCACCCGGACCTCAAGGAGCTCGGCGGGTATCTGATGGTGGACAAAGCCGACTAACCGACACCGCTCAGGAGACGCCTCATGAATATCATCGCCATTATCCCCGCCCGCATGGGCTCCAGCCGCTTCCCCGGCAAGCCCCTTGCCGACATCCACGGCATCCCGATGGTCGGCCATGTGACCATCCGCACCGCCATGTGCAAAGAACTGTCCTCCACGTGGATCGCCACCTGCGATCAGGTCGTGATGGACTACGCCGCCTCCGCCGGGCTCAAGGCCGTGATGACCGCCGACACGCATGTCCGCTGCACGACCCGTACCGCCGAAGCCATGCTCAAGATTGAGGAAATGACCGGGCAGCGCGCCGACATCGTGGTTATGGTGCAGGGCGACGAACCCATGATCACCCCCGATATGATCGACGCCGCCGTCGAGCCCATGCTCAAGGATCCGTCCATCAACGTCGTGAACCTCATGGCCGACCTCGCCACCGAGGAAGAATTTGAAGATCCCAACGAAGTGAAGGTCGTCACCGACCTGAACGGCGACGCCCTCTACTTCTCCCGCGAGCCCATCCCGTCCCGCCGCAAGGGGACCCCTCACGTGCCCATGCACAAACAGGTCTGCATCATCCCCTTCCGCCGCGACTACCTGCTCAAATTCAACGCGATGGACGAGTGCCCTCTGGAAATCATCGAATCCGTCGACATGATGCGCATTCTCGAACACGGCGAAAAGGTCCGCATGGTCCCCACCGACAAGCGGACCCTCAGCGTCGACACGCAGGAAGACCTCGAACGCGTCCGTGAAATGATGAAGGACGACGCCCTGCGTATCAGCTACACGAAGTAACGGGAAGTTGAGGAAGAAGGAACCGGGGGAGGAGAGAAGGGGCCCTTTGAAAGTGTCTCCTGTTCCCCTCCGCCGCCCTCCCCTCATCCTCCCAAACGTTTCAACTGGTGGGGAGGCCGCGCGGCGGCTTTCCCCTTTTTATTCACATCAGCCTGCCTTTTCAGAATCCGCCGGGGGACGCACGCCAAGGACGAAACCGCGGCTTCCCCCCGCTCATCATCCAACCATAGCCGGGTCAAGGGGGCGCTGCCCCCTTGCGGGTGTAGGGCGGCGCCCTGCCCGCCGGAGGCATATTACCATGAAACACTTCCTCGAAGAGCTCATCATTGCGGCGCTGGCGTGGATCCCGACGGCCGCGGGCATGGGCGCGCGCCTGCTCCTGTGGCGCCCTCTGTTCAAACGCTGCGGCAGGGCCCGGTTCGGCACAGGCATCGCCATGCAGGGCTGCAAAAACATGAGCCTCGCGGACGGCGTGCGCATCGGCAGGGGCTGCCAGCTCTATGCCGAGGGCGGGACGCTGGACATGGGCGAGGACGCGGCCCTGAGCCCCGGCGTGACCGTGGACGCCTCGGGCGGGCTCATCCGCATCGGCAAACAGGTGGCCATCGGCCCCGGAACCGTTTTGCGCGCCGCCAACCATTGTTTTGATAGCCTTGAAAAGCCTATCATGCTACAGGGTCACCTGTACGGAGAAATCGTCATCGAGGATAACGTCTGGATCGCGGCGAACTGCACCATCACCCCCGGAACCCGCATCGGGCACGGGGCCGTGGTCGGGGCGGGCGCTGTGGTCACGCGCGACGTGGAGCCCTACGCCATCGTGGGCGGCGTTCCCGCGCGCGTCATCGGCAGCCGTCGCAAGGATTGATTGCCCAACGTCGCCCCGCACGCCGGAACGGCGTTTCCCATCCAGCCAAAAGGATGTTTCGCCATGAAAATCGCCATCACCACATCTTCTTTCGCCCGATACAGCGACGAGCCGCTGAAGCTGCTCGAACAGGCGGGCGTCGAATACGTCATGAACGATAAGGGCCGCGCCCTGACGGAAGAGGAAGCCATCCAGGTACTGGAAGGCTGCCACGGGGTCGCCGCCGGAACCGAACCGCTCACCAAAAAGGTCATGGACGCCCTGCCCGACCTCAAGGTCATATCGCGCTGCGGCACGGGCATGGACAACGTGGACCGCGCCTACGCCGCCGAAAAGGGCATTGAAGTCCGCAATACGCCGGACGGCCCCACGCTGGCTGTCGCGGAGTTGACATTGGGTCTCATCCTCACCCTGCTCCGCCAGGTGCCGCATCAGGACCGCGAACTGCGCTCCGGCGTCTGGAAGAAGCGCATGGGCAACCTCCTGCACGGCAAGAACGTGGGCATCGTGGGCTTCGGCAAGATCGGCCAGGCCGTGGCGCACCTCCTCGAACCGTTCGGCGTGAACGTCGGCTACCATGATCCCTTTGCCGACGTCCCCGGCTATACGCGCCTTGAGCTCGACGACCTGATGGGCTGGGCGGACGTCATTACCCTGCATTGCCCCAAGACGGAAAACGGCGCCCCGCTGCTCGATCTTGGCCGCCTCTCCCTGATGCGCCCCGGCAGCATCATCCTGAACATCGCCCGCGGCGGCCTCATCGACGAAAAGGCCCTCCTCGGCCTGCTCACCGCCGGGCATCTGGCGGGCGCGGCCCTCGACTGCTTCACCAAGGAGCCCTACGACGGCCCGCTCAAGGAGATGGACAACGTCATCCTGACCCCGCACATCGGCTCTTATGCCAAGGAAGCGCGGATCATCATGGAAACGGACACCATCAAGAACCTGCTCGACGTCCTGTTCCCCGGAGCCTAAGCGTATGGCCCTTTCGCTCATCGTTTTCGACTGCGACGGCGTCATCCTCGAATCCGTGGACGCCAAGACCAAAGCCTTCGCACAGGTGGCGGAGCCGCTCGGCGCGGAAGCCCGCGACCGTCTCGTCCTCTACCATACCCTGCACGGCGGGGTGAGCCGCCGCGAAAAATTCGCATGGCTCTACCGCGGGGTGTTCCACCGGGAAATCACGCCCGAGGAAATGGAGGACTGCTGCGCCCGGTTCGTTTCCTGTGCGCTGGACAACGTCCTGAACGCGCCCCTCGTGCCCGGCGTCATGGATGTCCTTGAACGCTGGCACGGGCGCGTGCCCATGTACGTCTGCTCCGGCACGCCGCAGGAAGAGCTCCAGTCCGTTCTGGAGCAACGCGGCCTCGCCCGCTATTTCACCGGCATCTGCGGGACGCCGCCCGCCAAGGCGGAACTGCTCAAGGGCATTGTCCGCAAGGAGCGCATAGATCCCGCCGACGCGGTCATGGTCGGTGATGCCACCACGGATAGCGACGCCGCCGAAGCCGCCGAGACGCTGTTTTACGGGCGCGGCCCCTTCTTTGAGAATACCGCCTACCCCCACGGTTCCGATCTGACCGGACTCAACCGCTGGCTGGAAGAACTCGCGGGGAAGGAGTAAAAGATTGGAGGGGGAAGGGGAAACTTTCTGAAGAAAGTTTCCC
>ENA-ORCN01001007-ORCN01001007.1-human-gut-metagenome-genome-assembly--contig:-NODE-1007-length-21376-cov-19.640547_pt1 | contig 21376 bp, 21 predicted proteins | sample MGYA00242984_ERZ507984 | MGnify/ENA primary metagenome ERZ507984 (study PRJEB26167, sample SAMN06115395) | human gut metagenome | host: Homo sapiens | place: China:Hubei | collected 2016-05-19... | reverse complement strand
CATCAAGTAAATAAAGTAGTTTTTACGTGCCTTTCTCATACTCGTTATACAGAAATAATATTAATGAAAATATAACAAATAAAGCTGTTAAAGAGTTCATCAACCAAAAACCTTTTTCATACCTTTGCTCTACAAATTTCATGAAGATGTCCGAACGCAAAATAATACATATCGATATGGATGCATTCTACGCATCGGTAGAACAGCGTGACAACCCCGAATTATGTGGAAAACCGCTTGCTGTGGGACACGCTGAAGAACGAGGTGTGGTAGCTGCTGCCAGTTACGAAGCCCGTCGTTACGGAGTACATTCCGCCATGTCATCACAAAAAGCTAAAAGACTTTGCCCAGAACTGATTTTTGTTCCAGGGCGGATGAATGTATATAAAGCTGTATCCCGGCAGATACACGATATCTTTCATACCTATACAGATATCATAGAGCCTCTGTCACTAGACGAAGCCTTTCTGGATGTAACTGAAAATAAAGCAGGCTTTTCACTTGCTATAGATATAGCCAAAGATATAAAAAAGCGTATCCGCAAAGAATTGGGATTGATAGCTTCAGCCGGGGTTTCTTATAACAAGTTTCTAGCCAAAATAGCATCGGATTACCGCAAACCCGACGGATTATGTACAATACATCCCGACCAAGCATTGGATTTCATCGCCCATCTTCCCATCGAATCTTTTTGGGGAGTAGGTCCGGTCACAGCCAAAAAAATGCACGCATTAGGTATTCATAATGGTACCCAATTACAAGCCTGCACTTTAGAAATGCTTACCCGACAGTTTGGCAAAGCAGGTAATCTATATTACGATTTTGCACGAGGCATAGACCTCCGTCCTGTAGAACCCATAAGAATCCGTAAGTCCGTAGGATGCGAACATACATTGGAAAAAGACATTTCTCTTCATTCTTCCGCCATCATTGAACTATATCATGTAGTCACCGAATTGCTAGAAAGACTGAAACGCACTAATTTCAGTGGTAATACACTTACTTTAAAAATAAAATTCCATGACTTTAACCAAATAACCCGCAGCATCACTCAAGACAGTGAACTGACAAGCATGGATAAAATTCTTCCTTTAGCAAAAAAATTACTGAAAGAAATTGATTATGAAAGCCACCCCATCCGCCTTATCGGACTATCCGTATCTAATCCAAAAGAAGAAAAAGAAGAAATAAAAAAACAATGGGAACAACTTTCATTGGAATTTAAAGAGTGGGATGATTAAGGTACTGGATAAATGAATCAATATAAGATTCCATTGTTTCAAACCCTTTCACTCCATTCTTTAATTCTAATCCATAATATATTCCCGCCAGCAAACCTGTCAATGCTCCTACCGCATCACTTGACTTACCTGAGTTTATAGCCGAAAATACGCACTCCTTATAACTATTTCCTGCCATAAACCAATTGACCACTGACTCCACCGTATCTACAACAAAGCTTCCATTACAAAGATTTTGCCTGTTAACCTCCACATCACATCTCTGCTCAGCCTGCTGTAATGCCTGTCCTTTATCTTCATACTCCAACAGGCAACGAATAAACTCAATAAAAAACCAAGTATACTTAAAGCTATAACGACTATTATGAGTAATCTTAATAAAAGGAAAAATCTCCTCTTTAGATAAAGGCGAAAAAGCCAAAACACAACATCCCATCAAACTACGGTTGCCGCTATTAGAATCCGAAGACACTCCCCTGAAATTTTTCATGATTGCTTTTTGGGTTACCTGATCAATATCAAACTCAATGTTTTCTCCTGTATACTTTCTATTAAAATACCAATCTCTTAAATTCTGCTGATAAAGTTCCAAATTACAACGACTGTCCAAAGCACATAATAACATCGAAGTATTTCCTGAACATTTGTCTCCCCGAAGATAAGATTTTGTCCACATAGGTTTAAATGTCCCTTTTCCTTTTCCCCTGTAAGGCATTCCCAACCAATCTCCTAATATAAATCCCGTTAGTCCTGTTTTAATTCTTTTCATGGCATGTGTTTAATTACAAAGTACAAAAATAATAAAAAGAGAAACAAAACCTTGCCTTCCGCTGTTAAATTCATAATTAATGGGTATTGATAAGTATGTATGCTACAACTAATTTTGCCACCAACAGAAAATGTATTACCGGGTAATAAAGAAAGGAGAACAAATGAAAAGAATCGTATTACTCCGCCATGGAGAAAGTACTTGGAACAAAGACAACCGTTTTACAGGATGGACAGATGTAGATTTAACCGAAAAAGGTATCGCTGATGCCAACCAAGCAGGTATACTCTTAAAAGAAAAAGGATTTCATTTTGATAAAGCTTACACTTCTTTTTTAAAGCGTGCGGTCAAAACATTAAACTGTGTCCTAGATAAAATGGATCAAGACTGGATACCTGTAGAGAAAAGTTGGCGCCTAAATGAGAAACATTATGGCGCATTGCAAGGATTAAACAAAAGCGAAACAGCTTCTAAATACGGAGAAGAACAAGTCTTGATATGGCGCCGTAGTTTTAACGTAGCTCCCAACGCCCTACCGGAAGATGATCCGCGCAATCCGAAAACAGATACCCGTTATAAAGAAGTTCCTGACAAAGATCTTCCACGTACCGAATCTCTGAAAGAAACAGTAGAACGTATATTACCTTATTGGAAATGCATCATCTTCCCCAATCTAGCTACAGCAAACGAACTGCTGGTAGTAGCTCACGGAAACAGCCTCAGAGGAATTATTAAATATTTGAAACATATACCGGATGAGGAAATTGTAGGTCTTAATCTACCTACTGCTGTTCCGTATGTATTCGAGTTTGATAATGACCTGAATTTGAAGAAAGACTACTTTTTGGGAGATCCGGAAAAAATAAAAAAACTAATGGAAGCTGTAGCCGATCAAGGAAAAACCAACCCCGATGGCAGGAAATAATTTTCCTGCGCTGTCCGAAACCTCCATCACAGAATGGAGAATACATCAAAATAGTGTTTTCAATAGTGCATTCAAACGCAATCATACGCTTTTATACTAGAAAGAAAACATTATGGATAAAAGATTATTAATCAATTAAAGAAAAAAGAGTATGAGTAAAATAACAAATTTATTGGGTGACCAAGCAGCATTTTATTTAGAGCACACCTGTAGAACTATAGATAAATCATTAATCCATATCCCTTCTTCAAGCACCATTGATGATACTTGGATATCATCAGACCGCAATATTCGTACCCTGAGCAGTATTCAAACCCTGTTAGGACACGGGCGACTTGCAAATACAGGGTATGTATCTATTCTTCCTGTAGACCAAGGCATAGAACATACAGCAGGAGCCTCATTTGCTCCCAATCCACTTTACTTTGATCCGGAAAATATTGTAAAACTCGCTATTGAGGGGGGCTGTAATGCCGTAGCCTCTACTTTCGGAGTATTAGGTTCCGTTGCCCGCAAATACGCCCACAAGATTCCTTTTATTGCCAAACTAAATCACAATGAATTATTGACTTATCCCAATTCTTACGACCAAGTGATGTTTGGTACTGTAAAAGAAGCCTGGAATATGGGGGCCGTAGCAGTAGGTGCCACTATCTATTTCGGTTCTGAACAGAGCCGCAGACAACTGGTTGAAATAGCGGAAGCTTTTGAATATGCCCACGAACTAGGCATGGCTACTATTTTATGGTGTTACTTACGTAACAATGCTTTTAAAAAAGACGGTGTAGATTATCATGCAGCAGCCGATTTGACCGGACAAGCCAATCATTTGGGAGTTACTATCAAGGCAGATATTGTAAAACAGAAATTACCGGTCAATAACGGTGGCTTTACAGCCATTAAATTCGGAAAGACAAATGATAAAGTTTATACCGAACTGACTTCAGAACATCCTATCGACCTCTGTCGCTATCAAGTAGCCAATGGATACATGGGACGTGTAGGATTAATCAACTCTGGAGGTGAATCTCATGGCAGTTCTGATCTAAAAGACGCAGTAATAACAGCAATCGTCAATAAACGTGCCGGAGGTATGGGTCTCATAAGTGGACGTAAAGCCTTTCAAAAACCAATGAAAGACGGAATTGAATTGTTAAATACCATTCAAGATGTTTATTTGGATTCAAGCATCACTATAGCTTAACTTTCACTATATGTCCGGGCCGGGAACAAAACAACCACCTTTCCATGTTCCCGGCTTTTTTATACTCTCCGGCCTCCTTTTTTAAGTAGCAACCTTCAAGTATTAAGATAATATTCCTACCTTTGCAATCCGATACACATTATTATATTATATAAGGTATGATGCAAATAAAAGTAACGGCACCCGCTCAAATACATACAACTATCCAGCTACCCTCTTCCAAGAGTATCAGCAACCGTGCATTGATAATCAATGCACTGGGAAATAGAATATTCCAACTTGAGAACCTATCTGACTGCGATGATACCCAAGTAATGATTCACGCCTTAAATGACGGCAAAAATACCATAGACATTATGGCAGCCGGAACAGCCATGCGCTTTCTTACTGCTTATTTGTCCGTCACTCCGGGAACACGGATCATCACTGGTACACAACGTATGCAACAACGTCCTATCCAGGTGTTGGTCAATGCTTTACGTGAGCTTGGAGCAGAAATTGAATACATAATCAATGACGGATATCCTCCTCTGCGTATCACCGGGCACAAACTGCAGAAAGATACCATCAGCCTGCCGGGTAATGTCAGTTCTCAATATATCTCAGCCTTATTGATGATTGCCCCTATACTAAGTAACGGACTGACCCTTACACTGACAGGAGAAATCATATCCCGCCCTTATATCAACCTTACCCTGCAGCTGATGAACGATTTTGGTGCTAGAGCCAAATGGCTCAATGAATATCAACTAAAAGTTGAGCCGCAACCCTACCAATCCATACCTTTCTACGTGGAAAGTGATTGGAGCGCAGCTTCATATTGGTATCAGATAGCCGCTCTTTCCAACAAAGCGGAAATCATCTTACCGGGATTATTCGAAACAAGCTATCAAGGAGACAGTAAAGTGGCTGAAATTTTCCAGTTACTAGGAATCGAAAGTATTTATGGAAATAAAACGGTAACATTGAAAAAGACCGATAAAATAACCGAACGGCTGGATTATGATTTCATCAACCAACCGGATTTGGCACAAACGTTTGTCGTCACTTGTGCGTTAATGAATATTCCCTTCCGCTTCTCAGGCTTACAAAGTTTGAAGATTAAAGAAACAGACCGTATGGCAGCCTTGATACAAGAAATGGGAAAGCTAGGATATATACTTCATGAAACAGATGATCGTATTCTGTCTTGGGAAGGTGAACGATGTGAAATGACCGCTGATGTTGCCATTGACACTTATGAGGACCACCGTATGGCTATGGCATTCGCTCCGGCTTGTGTAGTAATGCCCGAAATCCGGATTAACAATCCACAGGTCGTTTCAAAATCCTATCCTTACTATTGGGAAGATTTAAAGAAAGCTGGTTTTATAATAGAGGAGGTATAAAGTTATGCTCATACTTATTATTGGTCTGATTATTTTGGCAGGTATCGCCATGACAGTGGGAGTTTTACACAACCGCCAGATACAAAAAAAGATAGAAAGCGGAGAATTGAAGGCTGCTCCCGAAATAGTGGAAGCAGACGCTGAATGTTGTGGGCAACATGAAATTTGTGAAAAAGAAAGCCTGCTTGCCGCTGTCAGCAAAAAAATAGAATATTATGATGACGAGGAACTGGACCGCTTTCGCGGCCGTCCCTCAAATGGTTATAATGAAGAAGAAGTGGAAGAATTTCGGGAAATCATGTACACTTGTAAAGAAGATGAAGTAGCCGGATGGAGCCGTAGCCTGCAATTGCGTGGAATAGAACTGCCGGACGAGTTGAAAGACGAGCTTTTCCTGATTGTAGGTGAACGAAGATTCAAATAATCTGCCTACACCAAGCAAAGTCTCCATTTGAATAAAAACCACTGAAAAAAATATGGATATATTAGAACTTTTGCATTATACTTTCTTCCAACATGCCTTGCTAGGAAGCTTATTTGCCAGCATTGCCTGTGGTATTATCGGAACATACATTGTGACGCGCCGTTTGGTATTCATCAGTGGAGGAATTACCCACGCCTCTTTTGGAGGTATCGGCCTAGGATTATACGCAGGCATCTCTCCTCTATTATCTGCTGCAATCTTCTCCGTACTCTCTTCCTTTGGGGTAGAATGGTTAAGCAAACGGAAAGATATGCGCGAAGATTCCGCTATCGCCGTGTTTTGGACTTTCGGTATGGCAGTAGGTATTATCTTTAGCTTTCTAGCTCCAGGATTCACTCCCGATTTATCCGCCTTTCTGTTCGGCAACATTCTGACCATTACGCCCACAGATATTCTGTTACTTGCCATTCTTTCCGTGCTGCTGATACTATTCTTCACTTTATTTCTGAATCCTATCATTTGCATCGCTTTCGACCGGGAATTTGCCCGTTCCCAACGTATACCGGTAGCTTTATTTGAATATATTCTGATGATGTTCATCGCACTGACCATCGTATCATGTCTCCGCATGGTAGGTATAGTACTTGCCATTTCCCTGCTGACTTTACCGCAAATGACCGCCAATTTATTTACCCATAGTTTCAAGAAAATTATCTGGTGGTCCGTCATCACCGGTTATGCAGGTTGTTTAGGTGGACTGTTCATTTCTTATAAATTACAAGTTCCTTCAGGTGCAGCAATAATCTTTTTTTCAATCCTCATCTATACTTTTTGCAAAATGGGGAAAAGCATGTACCTTTGCAAACAAAAGAAACTCAATCAAACCAATGGATATGGAAATTAAAATCAATTCTTTAGACTCTATCCACGAAGCTGCCAAACAATTCATCGCAGCTATGGGTGATAATACCGTTTTTGCTTTCTACGGAAAGATGGGAGCCGGTAAAACAACATTTATCAAAGCTGTATGCGAAGAGCTGGGGGTAACAGATGTCATCAACTCGCCAACTTTTGCCATTGTCAACGAATACCGTTCGGATGAAACCGGTGAACTTATTTGCCATTTTGATTTCTATCGTATCAAGAAACTGGACGAAGTATACGACATGGGATATGAGGATTATTTCTATAGCGGTGCCCTCTGCTTCATCGAATGGCCGGAACTGATAGAAGAACTTTTGCCTGGCAATGCTGTAAAAGTCGAGATTGAAGAATCTGAAGATGGAAGCCGCATCATGCACTTTGAAGCTGAATAAAAGAAAAATATTCACTGTAGGGACGAACAAAATCTGCCCCTACAGCCAAATTCATTAAATTATGGGAATGCATTATCTGATCCAAGCCATATTCGTATTGGTAGGACTATTGTCCGTTCTGGCAGCCTTATTTAATTGGGAGTGGTTCTTTACCGCACACAACACACAGTTCATTGTCAGTAATGCAGGGCGTCAGCGTGCACGACTTTTCTATGCTATATTAGGACTATTAATGATAGCTACAGGCATTTATTTCTTTTTGAATGTACAAGGCATCGTATAAACACATAGTGAACAAAATCTGTGGATATTACATTCCCCTATCCACAGACATAAAACAAGTTTTTAGGAAAGAGCAGGATTTCCACCCGCCCCCTGTTATAACAAAAATCCAAATCAATCTACAATTTCAGCCAACAGCCCCCTAGTTTCATCAAGATCAAATTCAGTAGGATCAAAATTATACCCCAACCATTCTTTATATTCACGCGCAGCTTTAGAGCGAGGCTTTTCTAAAGCTTTCAGCATTTTCCTATACCCCCATATGCCATTACAATCTTCTGGCGGACAAGCATTTTCACCATCCAACAAGGCTATAACCGGAATTTCCTCTTTCTTATAGGACTGGCAGGATTCTAATATAATTTCATGTATCCAACTATCACCGAAATCATATTCATACTTAATTTTTGATCCCTTACGACTTAATAATTCACCTAAAGAAAGCATACCGGAATCAAACTGTTTGGGTACACCCTCAAAAAAACAGTCATCTGCCCGATCTTTGGGAGGAAGATAATAAGTGTTCCCCTTAATAAAACGATGCAAATGATAACCATCCCATCCCATTGCCACTTCTACCACCTCAGAAAATCTTTCCAAACAAATATTCGAAGGGACCTCCAATATGCGCCAGACTAATGGTTCAGAGTCTTTCAACTCTATTTTTATTCTAAATTTTTTAGCAGGCTGATCCTCCATATAAAGCGGATCATCATAAATCTCCTCATCTTCTTCCTCGTCAGTAGCAACCTCGAAAACTTCAACTAAATAATCCTCTACCCGTTCCATTTCCAACCCATGCATTTCCGCATAAGGCATTTTTTTCTTTAGTTCATTAATACTTGGAATACCATAAGGTTTAATATGATAAGTCCGATAAATCTTTTGCAAAATAGGTAAAGTTTCTACCCCGCGAATATCCATCATGCAAGCTGTAACATGATCAAGCAGCAAAGTAGAACAAATATCATTCTTCTGCTCTTTCAGTACATCAAAATAATAACTCAACAAATTACCAAACCAATCCATCACTTCCTCTCTTCTGTCAGGATGAGTTATCACAATATGAGCAACAGCTTCAATCACTCTATATTTAGACATAGGAAGCAGTCCGGGCTCTTTCATAAAGTCCATCAAAACATCTAATTGATTCTGTCCCAATTGATAGGTAATGGCAGACAACATTGTTTCATACAAATAACCGAAATAAAAATCATAAAAATCCAAATCTTGCCGCAGCACTTCCAAAACAATATCCAAACAATGTTCCATACGAAAATGCTCCATTATTCCTAATGCATACCACATTCTATATGAATAACATTTTTCGGGCATTTTCCGATATACGACAAAGATATTAAAGATAAAATTGCGGAGATCTCGTTCCAATGTTTCTTGTGGAATAACAGCACAAGAAGAGTAGATTTCAGCCGGTGACAGACTACTCATATCATCCATCGTCCACAAAGGCATCAGATAAGATGCGATCGGCTGCGCAATCAATCTATAATCGGGACACTGATGATGATAATAAATATGAGACAGTTCTTCATCTACCTGATTCGCTCCATCATTAAACAATTCAAATGCAATTTCTTGTTCTTCCGGGGTCAATAAAGACATGATATCCTCCAAAAGACCAGGCAGGAATTGGGAATTTTTCTTTTTAGCCATTAAGCAATGTTTTTATAGTTAAAATGAGCATGAGTGTTTTTACAAAGGTATTCTATTATTTTCTTTTACAAAAGAAATAAGAGAGCTAATAGTAGATACTACCTTGTTTTCAAGTATAAAAAAATGCGCATCCCCTACATAGAGATACGCATCTTTTATTTTATTATGAGACTTTCTTCTTAATCCACTTGTCCCAATGAATTCCCATATTCCATTTCCCCTTGGACTACAAAGAATACATCATCGGGGTCATAAGGCCCCATTCCGTCTTTCTTGGCTTCCTTGACTATGTAATTCACAATTTCATCTTGATCAATGTTAATGTATCCCTCTTCATCAGGTTGTACATCAAGGCATCCGCTGGAGGTATAGTAATCCACAATCACATCAAGGATATAATATAAATCATCCTCCGTGAATTTATCTTTCAAATCCTGAGGCAGATAATTTTTGATAAACTCTATAGTTTTTTGATCATCCTCATCTTCCAATAAGAAATCGTCTTCCATTCCCATAGTCGTATATATTAAAGGGGTGAATATTCTTTTTATTACAGTAAAGCTTTTATTTTTTCTTCCAGCTGAGCTTTGGTCACTGCACCTACAGTCTTATCTTTCACTTCACCGTCCTTGATAAAAAGAACAGTAGGAATGTTACGTACACCAAATTTACCGGTCAGTTCGTCGTTATCATCCACGTCGCACTTTCCAATTATTACCTGATCCTTATATTCTTCTGCCAAAGCTTCAACATCCGGAGCTATTTTTTTACAAGGACCACACCATGTTGCCCAAAAGTCCACTACTACAGGCTTGCCTGATGCCAGCAATTCTTCAAAATTGCTATCTTTAATTTCTAGTGCCATAATTATTATACTTAGTTATTTAAAATGTTAGCGCAAATATACTAATTAATTTTGTAAGAGAGCTGTGGTTGGCTCTTTAAATAAGTCATGATCTCTTTTTGAACTGAAATTTTCATAGTACGTGATATCAGATTGACATACATTTGTCCATCCTCATCCATCACATGAAAATAAAGTTCTGCATTACCGGGATGTGCCTTGATTAAGGCTGAAAACTCCGTTATCAGCTCTTCATCCAATGCAGACAAAGGAGCTGAAACTGTAAGTTTCTCAATAATCTTTTCCTTTACTTCCGGTAACAACTCAATAGTACTTATCTTCACCTCCCATTCTTCCTGCCGCCATTGTTTTGGCTGACATTTCCCTCGCATAAATAAAAACATACCGGTCATAAAAAAGTTCTTCTTCTCTACCCATTCATTACCGAAGAAAGCAAATTCTGCTGAGCCCGAATAATCTTCCACTTTAGCAATACCGTATGGTTTTCCCGTCTTGGTATACCCCTCACGCACTCCAGTCACAATCCCTCCCATGGTTAAGTCTCTGTTCTGCAAAGGGGTTAAATCGGCAAGTTCCGCCATGTGGACATTGCATACATTCTCTAATATAACAGCATACTCATCCAACGGATGGGCAGAAAGATAGATACCTACCAAATCACGTTCCTTATTCAAACGTTCCAAATCCCCCCATGCAGGAGACGGAATGATTTCGGGAGTAGCAATATCCACCTGATTCTCACCTCCAAACAAAGAATTTGCAGCTGCGGCTTTATCCATCTGATACTTATTCCCATAACGTACCAACACTTCGGTAAATGTTTCATCTTTAGCGTTCTTTACAAAGAAATCTTCACGCTTTATTCCTGTGAAACTATCAAAAGCACCTGCCAAAGCCAAGTTTTCTATATTCTTACGATTGCAAGCCGAAAGATTTACACGCTGTACAAAATCGAAAATATCTTTATATTCTCCATTTCTCTCACGTTCTTCAAGGATAGACTGCACAGCACTTTCCCCCACTCCCTTAATGGCTCCCAGTCCAAAACGGATATCCCCTTTACGATTCACAGAAAACTTCAGATAACTTTCATTCACATCAGGTCCCTTGGTCATGATACCAGTCGCCTTACTCTCGTCCATCAATTTAGTAATTTCCGTGATATTCGAAATATTCCGGCTCATCGTAGCCGCCATATATTCCGCCGGATAGTTTGCTTTCAGAAAAGCTGTCTGATAAGCCACCCACGAATAACAAGTAGCATGAGATTTATTGAATGCATAAGAAGCGAACTTTTCCCAGTCCGTCCAAATCTTCTCAAGTACTTTGGGATCATGACCGTTCTTCCGTCCGCCTTCAATAAACTTAGGCTTCATATGGTCTAGTTTGTCCCTCAGTTTTTTACCCATTGCTTTACGCAAGGCATCGGATTCGCCACGAGTAAAATCCGCCAGCAAACGTGACAAAAGCATGACCTGCTCCTGATATACCGTAATACCATATGTATCTTTCAAATATTTCTCCATAATAGGAATATCATACTCAATAGGCTTACGGCCATGCTTACGGTCGATAAAGTCCGGAATGTAATCCATAGGTCCCGGACGATAAAGAGCATTCATCGCAATCAAATCCTCAAAAGTGCTAGGTTCCAATTCCCGCAAATATTTCTGCATACCGGCAGATTCGAACTGGAATGTACCAATCGTCCGTCCTTCACTATAAAGAGCATAAGTAGGAGGATCCGAAATGTCAACCTCGTCAATATCCAAGATAATCCCCTTACTATGCTTGATATTTTCAATCGCCTCTTTGATAATAGAAAGGGTCTTCAGACCCAAAAAGTCCATCTTGATCAATCCAGTATCTTCAATAACTGAACCTTCATACTGGGTCACCAGCATTTTTTCACCGGTTTCCTTATCATCTGCCGTACTTACAGGCACCCAGTCCGTTATATCATCTCGACATATAATAGTACCGCACGCATGCACACCTGTATTACGGACATTCCCCTCCAACATCTTTGCATACTTTATCGTATCACGCAAAATAGGATCGGGTGAGACTTCCGCTGCCTGTAGTTCGGGAACATAAGCTATGGCATTAGGCAAATTCATTTTTTTATCAGGAATCTTATCCGGAACCAACTTACACAAACGGTCGGACTCCGATAAAGGTAATTTCTGTACACGGGCTACATCCTTGATTGCCAGCTTGGTTGCCATCGTACCGTATGTAATGATATGCGCCACCTTTTCCTGACCATATTTTTCAGTTACCCAATTCAATACTCGTCCACGACCATCATCATCAAAATCCACATCAATATCAGGCAAAGAAATACGGTCGGGATTCAGGAAACGTTCGAACAGCAAATCGTATGCAATAGGGTCTATTTTAGTGATACCCAAACAATATGCTACGGCAGAACCTGCCGCCGATCCACGTCCCGGTCCCACAGACACATCCAATTCTTCACGCGCGGCACGAATAAAATCCTGCACAATCAAGAAGTAACCGGGAAAACCCATCGTCTTCATAATATGAAGTTCGAATTTGATCCGTTCCTGCACTTCCTCACTCAATACTTCTCCATAACGCTTATGCGCACCTTCCAACGCTAATTTCTTCAGATAATCAGCTTCCAGTTTAATACGATAGAGTTTGTCATAGCCACCCAGTTTCTCTATTTTGGCTTTAGCGGCCTCCTCACTCATTACCACGTTACCGTTTTCATCTTGAGTGAACTCATCAAACAAGTCCTTTTCTGTATATTTCTTCCGATATCCCTCTTCTGTTCCAAAATCTTCAGGAATAGCAAAAGTAGGCATAATCGGTGCATGATCTATACTATAAAATTCCACCTGATCACAAATATCCACCGTATTTGAAAGAGCCTCGGGAACATCAGCGAAAACTTCATTCATCTCGGCACGTGTCTTCATCCACTCTTGCTTTGAATAGAGCATACGGTTAGGATCATCCAAATCCTTACCCGTACTCAGACAGATCAGCCTGTCGTGTGCTTCAGCATTCTCTTCATCTACAAAGTGAACGTCATTGGTACAAACCAGCTTGACATTGAATTTTTTAGAATACTCTATCAGCTTTTCGTTAGCAATTTGCTGCAATTTATAAGCTTCATGGTTCGCACGAGGAACCGTCGCTTTATGACGTTGCAATTCCAAATAGAAATCATCTCCGAATACACGTTTATACCATTGGATAGCTTCCTCAGCCTCTTCATATTTTCCAGCTATGATATTTCTAGGAACCTCTCCGGCAATACACGCAGTACAGACAATCAACCCTTCATGGTATTTTTCCAATTCCACACGGTCAGTACGCGGACGCATATAGAACCCTTCCGTCCATGCCTTTGATACTAATTTTATGAGGTTGTGGTATCCTTTTTCATTTTTAGCAAGCACAACCAAGTGATAACCACTTTGATCGGGTTTTCCTTCTTTGTTGAATAAACGACGGCGCGCCACATACATCTCACAACCGAAAATCGGTTTAAACAGTTTTTCCTTTGCCGTTTGCGTGCCGTCCTTGCGGTTTGCCTCCGTTTTCCGTGTCGTCCCTGCCGTTTTTCCTCGATTGGTTGCGGCTGTCCGTACGCTTCCCCCTTTTTTCCGCTTTCGGGCTTTGGTGCGTTGTTCCGGCTTCTCCCTCCGTTTTTCCCATTTTCCGGCCCACACTCTTTCCTCTCGCGGTGAAACATGATGACACTTGATGAAATAGATAGCCTAACGCGTTGAAATATAGTCATTTATCAAAATTATGCCTATATATTTGCGGTGACAACAACAATTATCAACGCTAAAAACTCAAAGTTATGGCAAAGAAAAACGTGAGGGACGAACCCCTCAAACCGCAAGTCACCGAGAACGAGCAGATGAGTGACATCGTCCTTATCCTCGACAAGATGGAGCTGCTCCTCCAGGCGGTCAGCAAGCTCGACAAGGACGGCAGGTACGAAACAGTGCCGGCAGACAAGGAGCACCGCAACTCCTTCCTCAAAATCGACCGCTACGCGAACATGTTCGAGAATTTCCTGAAGAACTTCTGGAGCCAGCTCAAGGACCCGACACGCTTCGGCATCCTTTCCATCAAGGAAGACACGCTGGACGACCCGAAAGTGCGGCAGGCCGTCGAAGACCTCGCCGCCGGAAAAAAGACAGACGCGGTGGAGGAATTCCTCAAACAGTACGAGATTGTCCCCCGCGACAAGGAAAACCAAAGTATCAACCATCAAAATCAAGAAGAAATGGCAAACTAAATCCACAAACAGCAAACACATTATCCATACCTTTATAATAGGCTAGTCCCTCGTTCATATAAGACAGGAAATTTTGTGCCACTATTATGTCATCCTCCAAGAATATAAAAGTATCATAAGTAAGCAATACCTCCTCTATCGCTGATTTAATCGATTCATGTGCTCCTAAGTTTTTCTCTCTAAACAGCAAACGAACCTCTTTAAAACCAGATATCGAAGATGCATATTTACGAACGTCATTTATTCGGGATTGGTGCTCGGACTTATAAGCTGCATCAGATACGATATACAACAGGGATTCAGCCGCTAATCTATTGTTTAACAATGCCTTTATATTCCTTTTCAAATGATCCAAACGATCATATACAGAAACAATGATAGGTGCGTAATTACCTTCTGACATATAAGTTATTTTGTAAATTTTAATAATTTTTTGCTTCGATCTCGCAATCTTCTTACCGGTACTCCAGCATAAATGCCCCATGAAGCCAAGGATTGATTAACAAAACTCATTGCTCCCACGACACTACCCTCCGCAACTGTTAAGCTCGGCATTACTACGCAAGAAGCCCCCACTTGAACATATTTTTGCAAAACAACCGGACCTCCCATCACATGTGTCATTTCTACCGGACACATTGGCCCAATCAGATAATCTCCTCCAAAATCATCAACAGCACTATAAATTGTAGTCCTTGCCGATACACCTGAATAATCTTCAATTGTGATTCCCATACCTCCATATAAAGCCACGTAAGCGGAAATATGAACTTGAGAACCAATTCCAATACAACCGGACAGGATACAAAAGTCATCAATCCTCACATTATCTCCAATCGATATCATAGCGGGAGAATAGATACTAGCCTTACGGCTCAACAGTACATTCTTGCCTATGGTAGCAAAACCTATATGTTCTAATTCAGATCGTGAATAAAAAGAATCCATAAACATCTTACTCTATTATTTGACCTATCACTCGCTCTACATCATCCTCACTCAAAGCATGGTGCATAGGCAAACAAATCACCCGCTCAGCCATCTTATACGCTTCTGGTAAATTATCCTTTCCTGCTGAATCCAATCCCCGATAAGTAGAGAACGTACTGATTAACGGATAAAAATAACGTCTTCCATAAACTCCTGCATTTTTCATCTTCTCATATAATGTATCACGACTCATACCATACATCCTTTCATCTATAAATATAGGAAAATAAGAATAATTAGCCTTAACCCCCTCTTTATCTTCAAAAAGATGAATGCCCGGGACCTCCTTTAGCGCCTCCCTATAACGTCTCGCCACTCGCTTTCGAGATTCTATAGCGACATCTACATGTTTCAGAGCCATCAGCCCATAAGCCGAACGTACCTCATCCATTTTCCCATTGATACCCGGAGCCACTACCGTTGTCTCATTAGCGAAACCAAAGTTCTTAATGTAATCAATGCGCTGTTTTGTCTCCGCATCATGACAAACCAAAGCCCCCCCTTCTATTGTATTATAAACCTTCGTAGCATGAAAGCTCAATGTAGCCATATCGCCAGCTGCAATAACAGATAACCATTTTCCCCAAAAACCAAGCACGTCAAATAAAGTAAAACAAGCACCTAATAAAATTAGTGATATTGCAATACCTGTCAATCCTGTGAAATATAACTTACGCCTTCCTACTTTATCAACAAGATACACAGATAGAGCAGTAAAAAGTAAATTAATTATACCAACCCCAACCGAAGCTCCAATTGCAGAAATTTTACTATCAAAGCCAGCCATTAAAAAAATCTTAGGGCTATAATATATTACAGTATTGATTCCTACAAACTGTTGAAAAAACATTATACCAACACATATTATTAACGCATTCCGTAGCCAAGGTTTGAACAAATCCTTATAACGTGACCTTTCTTTAGAACCTTGAATAATCTCTCTTTTGATCAACTCATAAGCCTGATCTACCGAATTTGCTTTTCTACCAGTTGAAGAACTGCTAAACCTTCCTTTTCTCTACCATTAATTAATAGCCAGCGAGGAGATTCTGGCATAAAATACATACCTATCAACAATATAATTGCTGGAATTATCCCCACATAAAACATTTGTCGCCAACAGTCAGCATTCATCTCATCTGCAAAATACAAATCTGACAAATAGGAAACTAATACTCCCAATGTTATCATAAGCTGAAACATAGACACTAATGCTCCACGAATTTTAGCCGGAGAAATTTCTGCAATATAAAGTGGAACAGCAAAAGACGACACACCAATAGCAATACCTAAAAGGAAACGAGCTAAAATTAAATTCAATGGATTAAAAGCACACCCAGACCATATTGCTCCAATTGCAAAAATAACAGCTGAAAGCAATATAACCTTTCTACGTCCCAAACCATCCGTAACCTTACCACAAAACAAGGCACCAACAATAGCTCCAACAAGTCCTGCTGTAGTTATCATTTCAATAGTTCCATTATCAATACCAAAATCCTCTTGCAAAAAAGGAATTGCGCCAGATATAACACCTGTATCGAATCCGAAAAGCAATCCTCCTGTAGCCGCAATTACAGCTATCACATAAATTTGAATCGGATTTCCATTTTGTCTTATACGTCTCATCTTCATAATTGATTAAGGTACAAAATTCTTCCAGACAGCCTCTTTCAGTTGCGGCAAAGGAACATACATAAACGTTTCTGGTTTTTCTTCAAAGATTTCATAAATACTTTTGCCTGGTTTTATGCCTAATTCTGTATAATCATTAGGATTCTTGACTATTAGGTTAGAAGTGTTATATAGTGGATTCGCTTTCCATTCTATTTTATTATCAACAAATATCGGAAACCAAGCTATTCCTCCATGATTACGTACTCCTTCATAAACAAAGCCATAATCACGATCACACCACGCTCCAAATGTAAGCGGACACTCCGGATTTGCACTGATTGTTGCATGTGTCCAATAAGGAGGTACAATAACAACATCACCAGCTTTGGCATAAACAGCAAAACAATGTCCTGGATTATCTTCTGCATATTCCTGCATATAAACGATGGCTTCTCCAGACCAAATCTCATAAACCTCAGGTGTAGACCAATTACTAAAAGCTGAGACTTTATGTATATGCCCTTGACTACGAACAGGTTCATCGCCTAAACGCCCTGCAGCATAAGTAACAACTCCATATAGCAAATGCATCTTCTCCAATAAATCCTTGTGTTGCTTCTTGCCCACATCCATAGCAATCGAATAAACGATTTCCGGACCATCACAATTTGGATTCATCAGACTTTTACGAATATCATTGAGCATTCTATTCTCTACTTCCGGACCGAATACATTTTCTCCGTATATAAACCCCATCGGTGAAAAGGTAGGGATTACCTCAATACCTGGATTAAAAAAATCTTTCTTACAATTTATCATTTCCGTATATAAGCTTTAATAGTTGCACATTCCTGTCCCTCCGACTCACCATAAGGACGTATAGTATAAGCCCCCACAGCTGCAGGAATAATAAAAGTCTCTGCATAATGAATAATAAATGGAGCAAAAGCTTCAGATGGACTTTCAACAATCGCTTCACGTCCTTTTACAAGATTCAAAACCTGAACTGAACCATTGGTATTATGAGATACTTTTTTGGTAAACCAATGCCGACGAGTTTCGATAAATTCACGTTCATGAAGTCCCGTGCTCTCTTCCTGCCATCCATCACCCTCAGCAATAGGTATAAAGCAATTGATAGCCTCCTTCTTTACCCAATTTTCCGTACGATCCCACTGAATAACATGTTTCCCATGTTCTATATTAATCGGGCGAGGACGTCCATCAAGCCCAACTCGTCCCCAATCCCAAAGTTTAAACGTAAAAATATAAGGAGTAGCACTAATTTCCAGAACCATACTGTTTGAACCTGAACAATGTATAGTTCCTGGAGGTATCAGTATGTGATCATGTTTTTTAACCGGATATATACCTACATATTTTTCAGCATCAAAAACACCGCTCTTTTGAGCTTGACACAAATCATTAATCATAACTTCAGGATCTACACCTTCCTTCACCCCCAAATAGACACGAGCATCTTCTTCTGCATCTAAAATATAATAACTTTCTTCTTGGGTATAGTGCATTCCAAATTTTTCTTGAATATATTCTATAAGAGGGTGCACTTGAAGACTTAAATTTCCTCCCTGCATCGTATCTAAAAAATCAAAACGAATAGGAAATTCATCACCAAATCGTCCATATACGTTAGCACCTAGTAATTGAACAGGATGTGTAAATACTAAGTCAATAGAAGGAATTTCAAAATATACTTCTCCAAAACCTAAATAAAGACCATTTTCTTCCGGCACACAATCAAAACACCATGCATAATTTACCGCTTCCTTATCAAGATCACAGACTTCTTTCATCCATTGCCCTCCCCATGGGCCCTGATCAAAATAAGGAACAACGCGAAAAGGTCGTGAAGCTGCTATCTCAAGTCCTTTAAATAAAGCCTTCGCAGGAACCATTTTAGGTTTTCCGGCCTTATTAGTATCAATAAAGACATCTATCTTTTTTAAGAGTTGTTTTTTCCATCTGTCACAAATACGCCAATCAACAAAAAAAGCATGTTTATATTGTAATGAAGCACGCTGCTCTTTATTGTCAAAACCGATATTGGCAATTTCATTACGACGAAAACGGAGTTGTATTTCCCAACGAGCCATATCAAGATATGTAAGAAGGCAAGCATCTTGCCAAATAAAAGAAGCTCCCACCCCGTAAACAATAACCAATTCAGACGATGAAGCAACAATCCGACTACGCATATCATTTACTTTGCTTTCATCAAAATAAACATCCATAGCATAACGAGTCATATATCCAAAAATTTCATCATCTGTAACATCATCTTTAATGATATCAAATAGAGCATCTTGCTCTTTCATAGCCAACATAGACTCGAAAATGCAAGCTTCCGGAAAATAAAGCTTCAAAGCTTCCAACACCTCACAATCATGTACTCCCTGATAGCATTCCAGCACCAATATTTTAGTATCCCGCTTCTGTAACATGGTACGTAATTGTAAAGCTATATCCTTCCAACCAGTCACGCAGCTATTTTCTTCCCCAGGAACTTGAACTACAGGAAATTTATCATAATTTGATTTTGTATTATCTTGTAAATACCTATTCATAATTAACAGAAAAAACTATTATTCAAATAATACTCTGCAGCAAGTAATGCTGCATTATCACCCAAACTCGAAGAAACAATCTCAACCTTATTGTCCGGACACCAGGCTAATGCATCTACTTTACTTTGCACATAAGGTAAAATTTTCTCCTTACTATTCATTACACCACCTCCTAAAATCACTATCTGAGGATCATAAGCATGAATATAGTTCACTATGGCAGCACTCCATGCATCCATGCATTCCCTAACTATAATCTCAGCATCTGCATTTCCCAAAGCACTCAACTCAAATATTCTCTTAAAACCAAGGCGAGACTCTTTTATCCGGAACTCTTCACTTATTAAATTATTCTCAGATATAATTATAGGCAAAAAATAAGAAGAGGCATACGCTTCTACACATCCTATATTGCCACAAGTACATCGACGTCCCTTATAGTCAATAATAAAATGCCCACCTAACGAACCGGCCCTGAAATGCTGTCCGTACAAGGGTCTGCCTCCAATAATTACGCCAGTACCGATACCTGTACCGATAGTCATCATCACCACATTCTCATACCCCTTAGCAGCACCGAATTTCCACTCACCAACAACAGCAGCACGAGCATCATTATCAATAACCAAAGGAACATTCCAATGCCTATAGCACCACTCCTGTAAGTCTATAGAAGGAGCATCATCATATTTTGCATTAGTAGAAACAACTCGTTTAGCTCGTACATCTACAATACCCGGAAATGCTAAAAATACGCCACCAATACTATTTATCGGAACCCTCACTTCAGCCAGCATTTCATCTATAGCATCGGCTATAGCTTCAAGCCTTACCCCTAATCCATTTTTAGAATCAGCCTCAAGTTTTTTGTGAGCGATGATTTTGCCTAATTGAGACAATCCTATTTTTATAATGGTTCCACCTAAATCTATCCCAATGTAATACATCTTTTAAACAAGCTTAGGTTTACCATCTACTTCCTTAAGACGACGAGCAAATCCGTATTGAGCAATATTTTCGTAATTATGACCACGATAGAACAGCTTACCCGGGATAGGTTTCAAGCCGCCGCCCGGAACACGTTCATAACCCACTACATTACCAATTCTGGTGAGCCCAACCAAAACACCCGTGCCGTCTTCATTGCGCAAACCGCGTTTCACATCAAATTTGGAGAACAGTTCAGTATCAATCCGAACCGCTTCCTTCATATCCTCGGAAAGCTTATAAACTAAATATTCCTTCTTCATTTTCGTATCGTTTTAATCGTTAGTATTATTTTTCAATTCTTTCCACTATCTCCCGAGTAAAGGCAGAAGTAGACAACGAGACGCCGCCGGGCATGAAGCGCGCCAGATCGGCGGTAGCACGGGCATCAAGGAAACTTTGTTCCAGAGCATGTTCTATCAAGGAAGCAGATTCTTTCCAACCAAAGTATTCGAGCATCATTACGGCAGACAGAATGATAGAACAGGGATTCACAATATCTTTGCCTGCAATATTCGGTGCTGTACCATGGGTGGCTTCAAAGATGGCATGTCCGGTCTGGTAGTTAATATTTGCTCCGGGAGCAATACCGATACCGCCCACCATGGCAGCCAACTGATCGGAAACATAATCTCCATTCAGATTAAGAGTAGCAATCACAGAGTATTCTTCAGGAATCAACAAGGTATTTTGCAGGAAAGCATCCGCAATACAATCTTTTATCACCAGCTTTCCGTCAGCCAAAGCTTCTCCAAACTCACGTTCAGCCAACTCATAGCCCCACTTTTTGAAACCTCCTTCGGTAAACTTCATAATATTTC
>ENA-ORCN01000977-ORCN01000977.1-human-gut-metagenome-genome-assembly--contig:-NODE-977-length-21775-cov-5.235736_pt1 | contig 21775 bp, 19 predicted proteins | sample MGYA00242984_ERZ507984 | MGnify/ENA primary metagenome ERZ507984 (study PRJEB26167, sample SAMN06115395) | human gut metagenome | host: Homo sapiens | place: China:Hubei | collected 2016-05-19 | study... | reverse complement strand
CTTCGGATCCGTGAGCTTTGTGTAGATGGTGGACAGGATACCGCGGTTCATGGGCACGAGGTGCGTGTTGAAGGACAGCGTGACAGGGCGTTTCGCGATGAGGGAGAGCTCCTGTTCGATTTCCGGAGTATGGCGGTGCGTGCCGAGGCCGTAGGCCTTGAACGTGTCGTACACCTCGCAGAAGAGGGAGCCGACCTTGGGTTTGCGGCCTGAGCCGGTAGTGCCCGACTTTGAGTCGATAACGATGTCATCCGGGCTGATGAGGCCGCGGGAAAGGGCCGGGTAGAGGCCGAGAATGGACGAGGTTGGGTAGCAGCCGGGATTGGCCACGATATCTGCAGAGGCCACCCTGTCGGCGTAGAGCTCGGGCAGTCCGTAGACGGCTTCGGGCAGGAGCTGCTTCTGCGTGTGTTCGACCTTGTACCACGCCTCGTAGACAGAAGCGTCGTGGATGCGGAAGTCGGCGGAAAGATCGACAACCTTGATTCCGCGCTGATGGAGCTCAGCCAGCATGTCCATGGCCTTGCCGTGGGGGACGGCGAGGAAGACCACGTCGCAAAGCTCTTTAGCCCTGTCGGGATTGTAGACGCTGATCATGACGTCCGAGCCGGGAAGTTTCTCGAGGAAGGGATAAAAGTCACCGAGGCGTTTTCCGGACTCCGTGCGGGAGCAGGCCATGGTCAGTTCCATGTGCGGATGGCTGGCGAGAAGGCGGGCCAGTTCCATGCCTGTGTAACCGGTAATGCCGACGAGGCCGATTCTGAATTTTTTCACTGCCTTTTCCTCCGCTACTTCTGAGAGTGGCTGACGTATTTCATTTTCAGTTCGTAGATGATGCTGTCGAGCATGCTGCTTTCATCCGGAGTAAGACCGTTGGTGATCTTGTCCCTGAGCATGGCCAGCGTATCGATGCCGTGCTTGGCGAGTTCCGCGTTGGGCGTCAGGCTGCCCGTTTCGGGATTGGGCACCTCGCCGAGCTGAACCAGCGTCGAGGAGGCGAGAGAAAGAATGAATGTTGAGAAGGAAATCTGGGGGAGCTGGCCGGCATTGCCGGCGTTCTGCCCTGCATCTGTATCAGACATGGGAAACTCCTGAATTGGCGGGGGAAAGGCGGAATTTTTCGTTATTTCGTGAAGCTGGCCATGAAGCATTTGAGATAGGAGGTCTCCAGCATGGCGCTGTTGGCCGGATGATCAGGCCCCTGGCCTCCCTGATAAAAAATGCGTGCCACGCGCTGTGTTCTGGCCGCGGCCCGGGAAATGGCGCTGCGCAGCTCGAGGGCGTCGAGGTGCTGTGAACAGGAACTCGAGACAAGCACACCGCCTTCCCTGACAAGGTGTGATGCCAGGATGTTGAGGCGGGTGTAGGCCATAAGCCCCTGCTTCCTGTCCTTTTCGCGTCTGATGAGGGCCGGAGGGTCGATGCTCACGACATCGAAGCGCCTTCCCTTATCGTAAAGGGAATTGAGCAGATCTACGCTCATCATAACCGCGCCGGTGTCAATATCCACCTTGCCCTGCGCATTGACCGCCCCTCGGCGCGTCAGCGTCTCCACCGTCTGTTTATGCAGGAACTCGCCAACGTTGCCCTGTTCATCCATCTGGAACACGCCATGGTTCTTGCCCGTTTCCACGTCCTCTTTGAAGGAGTCGAGTACGTCGGCGCCGGGGCAGCATTTCGCGGCCGCTGCGCGGTTCAGGCGCTGGTCATAGTACCAGCCCGTTTTCTGACCCGTGAGCGCGGGAACGAGATAAACGCAGCCGTTTTCCGGCACTTCCAGCTCTTCCGGCACGCTGCCTTCAGTCTCGTTCTCTGTGGGCAGCCTCTCGAGAACGCGGGAAGGGAGATTGTTGTCCCAGAGCAGGGAAGAGGGATGCACGAGCTCCGTAAGGGCATCGCGGATGAGGGGCTTCCGAGCCTCCATGCCGGCCGTGGTAACCTGGATGGTGAGATGGCTGCCGAAACGGTCGATAGTCAGACCCGGGAGAAAGTCTCCTTCGCTGAAGCAGAGGCGGTAATAGGGCTCGCTGAAGCATTTTTCACGCAGAGCGAGGGCCGAGGCCAGACGGGAGCCAATGAGGTTCCTGTCGAGCGGTACATCCGGTCCGAAAGAGTGAAGCCGGCCGCAGATGAGCGTCGCGGGATTGATACAGGCCGATCCAAGGGGCTTGTCCCTGTTGTCGAGAACCGTGACCTCATCGCCCGGCCTGAAGCCTTTGAGCGGCGTTTTCTGCGTACTGACCTCATTGGAGAAGATCCACAGATGGCCGGCTCTGAGCCGCCTGTCATTTCTGCTTTTAATGGAGAGAACGGGCAGTCCCATGACAAATGCTCCTTTACTTTGCACCACGCGCGGAAAGGGCGTCCACTGCCTGGGTGAGAGTCCGCGGACCGGGCGTGACGGAAACGTTCACAAAGGTACCGAACTGGTGCATGAGAAAAGCACCGGCCAGCTGAGGCAGTGTGAGTACCGCGCCCGGGTGCGTGGAAAGCGTTATTGTGCCGGGAGCGTCGATGAAACTTTCAAGCCTGGTGCACTGGTTCCTGCCGGCTTCATCGTCACGGCTGCACAGGCCGCGGCTCGAGATTTTGAGCACCATGGCAGCTGCGTGGGCGTCAGGGGTGATGTTACGGGCGAGCTCGGCGGTCAGGGAATAGTCCCTGAGTGTCACTGTGGCGTCACGCACACCCTGCGCGGCAGGCAGATAGGTGAAGTCCCAGGAAAGGTCAAAGAGTCCGCTGAAACGGGCGAGTCCCTGCTGTCTGTTTTCCTCGAGTCCCGCCGAAGAGAGATCCACGTCGCCTTCCACAACGCGGGTGCCCGCGAGGCTGATACCGAAGACTTCCTCAAAGAGTTCCCGGGGGATGCCGGCACCGCGGATATGGGCTTCGGCCGTCATGGGTTTCACTGACTTCCACTCCATGTCGGTCTTCCTGATGGTGAAAGGCGCGGCCGGGGGAAGCGGAATGCTCAGGTTTTCGATGCTGACGGTGCTGAACATGGGGCCGTTGTCCTGAAGGGCCCTGGCGAACCTCATGAGCGCCTGAGGGTTCTTGTCTGCCCCCGAAGCGGGATAGGCCATGATTTCGCTGAGCAGGGCCGCGCTGACTCGGATACCGCGTAATACCGTTTTCTCGAGGATTACGGTCTGCCCGCCAGAGGTGACGTTCAGGCCGGAGACGACATATTCCCGGATGGCGCAGTTACCGATGCCTTTTATCTCGATATTCCTGCAGCTCATCGCGGAGCTTCCCTGTGCCGTGACGGTTGAGCTCGCCAGACTGTCAACGCTGGAGCTTTCAATGTAGACGCCCTCGGCTGTCTGGGCGAAGGGAGGCCTGTTTCCCGCGAGATACTGCCTGAGCAGGCTGCAGGGCATGGCGATGTTCTTCATGGACACTCTGGCCGCTTCAATGCGGCTTCCCCCGTTTTCAGAGCGCAGGCCGGTGAGAGTGAGCCGGCTCAGAAGAGGGACGAGCGTGTCGTCCTTCATGAAGAGGCTGCAGATGCCTGGCAGACACGCAAGGATGCCCCTGAAGGATACCGTGCCGCGCATGGTGTCCGCATGCATGGCGCCGGGGCCTGTGGGGGTCCTGCGTATGGAACTCCAGTTGACCACGGTGAGCTCGCGGGTGATCGGAGAGAAGACCACGCTTCCGGCTGTTGTCTCGGAGCCGGGGCCTGCGAGGCTGGCAAGGGCGTCCCTGGCCACGTCTTCCATGGCGGACTTGGCGAAGAGGGCTGAGCCCGCGACGAGGCAGAGAAGAAGCGCCGTGGTAACAGTGATGGCGATAATGATTTTTTTCATGTTGTGTCTGCCGGACCTGTTGTCCTAGTCCACCCTGTGGTGGCAGCCTATGCTCTGCTTGTTGCGCATGGCGGACTGGGTAATGACGTAGGCGGTCTGGATGCCGTGAAAGAGGTCAAGAAGCCTGCGTGACAGGGGCGTGAGCTTGTAGAAATCATGTATGTGGCGCACGAGCTCGCGCATTTCCTCAAAGGCGCGGCGCAGGCGGACCTGGTTTCTCGTGATACCCACATAGTTCCACATGGTGGTGCGGATGCGGGCCCAGTCCTGAGCAACCAGGGCAGGGTCATCGTTTCCCTCGTGGCCTTCGTGATTCCAGTCGGGTACGGCGCCGGCAAGGCTGTTGGGGACGCCGCCGTAATGACGGTTCAGGCGCGAGGCGATGTGCTTTCCGCAGCCGACGCCCCAGACAAGAGCCTCGAGCAGGGAGGTAGAGGCCAGGCGGTTTGCGCCGTGCAGGCCTGTGCAGGAACATTCGCCTATGGCGTAAAGGCCGGGCATGGAGGTCTGTCCGTTCAGATCAACGAGGATGCCGCCGCAGAAATAATGGGCGCCGGGAACCACGGGGATAGGGTCGGTGCGGATGTCGATGCCGATATCCTGGCATTCCTGGAACACCGTGGGAAAGCGCGTGGGCAGATCGGCTTCGACGCGCGTGGCGTCGAGGTAAAGACAGGGAGCCCCGCTTGCGAGCATCTCCTCCATCATGGCCTGGGAAACGATATCGCGGGGTGCGAGATCGCCGCGCGGATCGTGTTTCTTCATGAACGGCACGCCCTTGTCGTCCACGAGGTGCGCGCCTTCGCCGCGCATGGCCTCGGTGATGAGCGGGCAGCGGGCCATGGCGTCAGAGAAGAGTGTCGTGGGGTGGAACTGCATGAATTCCAGATTGGCGAGCGAAACGCCCGCGCGCGAGGCCATGGAGATGGCCGAACCCACACAGGCCGGGGAATTCGTGGAGTGCAGAAAAACCTGCCCCACGCCGCCTGTGGCCAGAACCGTATGGTCGGCGATGATGGTCACGATGCCGCCCGTGTTCTCGTCGAGCACGTAGGCGCCGATACAGCGGTTCATGACTTCGTAGCGCATCTGGGACGTGGGGGCGCTGTGATGCGTGGTCAGAAGATCTATGGCCGTATGTCTGTAGAGAATGGTGATGTTTTTGTGGGTTCTCACTTTCTCACGGATGCCGTCCATGATGGCCTTGCCGGAGTAGTCGGCCTTGTGCAGGATGCGCCTGCGTCCGTGGCCGCCTTCTCTTGTCAGATCCCAGTTTCCTTCCGCGTCTTTGTCGAATTCGATGCCTGAGCGCTCGATGAGCACATGATCCACGCATTCCGGTCCTTCGACGCAGAGGTTGCGTACGGCTTTCTTATAATTGTACTCATGGCCGGCCACCAGGATGTCGTGCTCGAGGGCGCGGGCTTCCTCTGCTGTGTCCTCTGTGGCAGCCTTGTAGATAATGCCGCCCTGGGCCAGCTCGGAGTTTCCCCCGCCAAGGTGATCGCTTTCGGAAATAATCAGGACCTCGTGCCCGGCGTCAGCCAGGGTAAGAGCCGCGGAACAGCCGGCCAGCCCCGAACCGATGACCAGAACGGGTACGTGATAGCGTGTTTTTGCCATGATAAGAAAACCTCGTCAGTCTGCGCTTTTCCCGCAGTGAGCCAGCCCTCCGGAATGAAAGGCCGGAACAGGGGAAGGCAGTTTCCTCCACTATACAGCAGATACCGGGAAACGCACGGATTCTTTTTTTCCTGTCCCGGCTAGCGGCAGGCTTCCAGCATGCGGGTGAGGGAGAGCTTCGCGGGTTCGCGGTCCGCGTCGTTGAGAACCACGGTCCGGTACGTGCCGTCTTCGATGCTCTGCAGGGAGCTGAGCAGCTTTTCGGGCGTGATTTTCGCCATATCGGGGCAGAGCGCGTCTTCCCCGTCCAGGAGGGGAATGATGGTGCATCTGTTCATGTGGCGTCTGGCGAGGCGTTTCACGAGATTGCACTCCGTGCCCACCACGAGCAGGCTGTGTCCGTCTGTTTCCTTCGCGAAGCGGGCGGCGTCCTTGATAAGGGCTGAAGTAGAGCCCGCGAGGTCACAGAGCGCTGTCACATCAGGAGCGGCCTCGGGATGCACTGTGACGCGGCAGCCGGGATGGGCGCGCCGGAGAGCCTGAATCATGTCCGGCGTGTAGGCTGCGTGCACGGGACAGTATCCGGGCCAGAGCAGCAGATGGCGATCAAGAGGCTGGGCATCGGGGTTCCTGATGCCGTTTTCATCGAGTTCGAGGACGTGCCAGGACTGCTCGTTCATGCCCAGATCGCGGGCGGTGTTCCGTCCGAGGTGCATGTCAGGCAGAAAGAGCACGTGTTCCGATTTTTTAAAGGCCCACTGCATCATGACCCGGGCGTTGGCGGATGTGCAGACGGAACCGCCAAATTCTCCGACCACGGCCTTGAGCGGCACGTCGGTGTTGACGTAGCAGAGGGGCAGAAAATCGAGGCCGCGCTCCTTGAGCTCCGTGAGCACGGCGCGGGCGGCGGAGGCCCGGGACATGAGCGCCATCCGGCAGTCCGCGTCAGGAGCCGGCAGAAGAACCTTCTGCCCCTTTCTGGCCAGCAGTGCGGCGGTTTCTCCCATGAAGGTGACACCGCAGAACACGATGAATTCGGCGTCCACATCGGGGATGCGGCGGGCGAGTTCAAGAGAGTCACCCGTGAAGTCGCAGTGCGCGATGACGGCATCGCTCTCATAGTGATGCCCCATGATGCAGAGGCGCGAGCCGAGGCGTTTCCTGATTTCCTCTATGGCGGTGAATATTTCCTGCATGAAATGTTTCCTCTTTTGCGGCGTCAGAAACGCCTGATGGTGAAACCGGGGTGTGGCTTCCCGCCTGACCGGGATCGGACAGATCAGCCGGCCATCGGCGTCCGGTCTCTGGTCCGGACGCCGGCCTGAAAAAAAGAAAAGCTTCTAGTCCTTCGGCTGCAGCGTCATGCTGAAGTCGGCGGATACTGCGGAATGGGTAAGCCTGCCCACGGAAATGAAGTCCGGATGTCTTGGCCCGGTGAGAGCCAGGCTGCGTATGTTTTCCAGGCTGACACCGCCGCTGACCTCGGTTTCAATGTCAGCGGGCACGAGAGCCAGGGCTTTGCCGAGCATGGGTGCGCGCATATTATCCATCATGATGCGGTCCACGCGGCAGGCCACGGCCTCTCTGACGTCATCAAGTGTGCGGCATTCAACCTCGATGGGCGGGCAGCGGTCCCAGAATTCCCTGAGTCTGTTCACGGCCAGGGTTATGGAGCCAGCCTGATCGATGTGATTGTCCTTGAGCATCAGCATCTCTTCGAGGTTCCTGCGGTGGTTGGAGGCCCCGGCGAGCTGTACCGCGTATTTTTCGGGCCAGCGCAGGCCGGGAGTGGTCTTGCGCGTGTCGAGAAGCCGTACGCCCGTGCCTTCCAGCTCCCTGACGTAGCGGGACGTGAGATTGGCTATGCCGGAAAGATGGCTGATGAAGTTGAGGATGACGCGTTCCGCCCGCAGAAGGACTGTGGCGTCGGCCTCGAGATGCACGATCTCGGTCATGGCGGGGACGGTGCTTCCTTCCTGTACCAGAAGCTCCTCGCTGAAAGGAGCGTTCATCTCCCTGAAAATCTCAGGGATAACCGGCAGGCCGGCGACCATGGTTTTTTCCTTGGCCGTGATGCGCGCCTTCATGGGGACGTCAGGCGTGAAGACGCCGATGCTGGTCAGGTCCTCCCCGTCCTCGTCGAGGGCGAGGCGGATAGCTCTGTGAAGAAGTTCGAGGCTCTTTTGAGAAAAATATTCAGCCCACGGCGTTGTCATGCTTGTCCCCTGTAATGGCTTTTGCTAGAAAGAAGGCGCTCAAATAGAGAAGTTTCTTACCACCCGGAACAGTTATCTTCAAGCCGGCCCAGGCTGCAGACCCCGGACCATGCGAGGCAGAACATGAGCGAAGAGACCAGAAAAGAAGCCAGTGCAGACCGTGGTGAAGAGAAAACAGCGCAGCAGGCCGGGCAGATCCTGACAGAGGCTCCGGGATCCGGGGCCGCCCCTGAGGCAGTGCCGGCTGCTGTTCCTGCGGAAACGGCCCCGCAGCCGGCTCCTCAGGCCGGGGAAGCGCACGGTGCCGGGTCCGCTGCCGTGGAGAAAAAAACAGAGAGAAACAGCGCGAAGGATCGGCACAGGCGTGGCAGTGACGAGCAGCAGGAAAGCAATGAGTGCCGGAATGCCGCCAACGAGGCGTCTTTCGTGCACCCCGCCGACCTTGCCGATCATCTGGAGAATCTCGACCTCAAGTCCCAGGTCTGCGCTCTGAGGCGTATGCCCCGCGAGGACGCAGCTGACGCTCTTGCTGAACTCGACGAGAACGTGGCAGTCGACGTCCTGGAAAACCTTGACGCGGACGACGCAGCCCAGATTATCGCGGAAATGGAGCCTGACGACGCCGCCGACGTCCTTGACGAACTCGATGAGAGTCACAGAGACGTGCTGCTCGGCCGTCTTGCCAAGGAAGACTCCGAAGAACTGCGCAACCTTTTGAATTTCCCCCAGGATTCAGCCGCCGGTGTTATGAACACCGAAGTCATCATGCTGGAGGAGTCCTGGACGGTCGACCAGGCTATTTCCCATATCCGCTCTGAAATGGAACTTGAGAAGGAAAGCCCGTATTACGGCTATGTCGTGGATGAGAAGGAAAAACTTGTCGGCGTTCTTTCCCTGCGCGATCTCATGCTGGCCAAACCCGGCATCATCGTAGGTGACGAGGTTGCGGGACAGAACGTGGTGAGCGTGCGCTACGACATGGACAAGAGAGAGGTGGCCAGCGAGCTCAGCCACTACAATTACATGGCCCTCCCGGTTGTCGACTACGAAAATCACCTCATGGGCGTGGTCACCTATGACGATATCATGGACATCATGCATGAGGAGGCGAGCGCCGACATGCTGGGCATGGTCGGTGCCGGTCCTGAGGAAAACATTGACACGCCCTGGTACGAGAGCGTTGCAAAGCGTCTTCCGTGGCTGGGCGTTAACCTCGTCAACTCGGCTCTGTCCGCCTCCGTGGTCTACCGTTTCGACGGCACCATCGCCCAGATGGCCGTCCTGGCCGTGCTCATGCCCATGGTCGCAAACCAGGGCGGCAACTCCGGTCAGCAGGCACTGGCAGTCATGATCCGCCAGCTGGCTTCGGAGAAGGTTGATCGCAAAAAAGCCATCAAAGCCGTTCTGCGCGAGGGAAAGATCGGCTTCATCACGGGCTTCGCTATGGCCATTGTCGCGTTCATTGGTTCCTGGATTTTTTCCCACAACATGATTGTGGGTATGGTAATGGGCGGCGCCATGCTCTGTGATATGGTCCTCGGCGCTGTGGCCGGAGGCTCCATTCCCCTTATTTTTAAGGCCCTTGGCCGCGATCCCGCCCAGGCCTCAAGTATTTTCCTGACGACTATCACCGATGGCTGCGGTTTCTTCATTTTTCTGGGGCTCGCCACTGTCTTTCTCTTCTGAAGCCCTCATGGGCCCGATCGCAAAAACGTCCTTTCCGGAATTGCGCGGAAAGGACGTTTTTTTATGAAGAGGAGCGTGTCTGATGGGTGAAAGTCCCGGGACGGCCCAGGCTGTTACCTGCTGGTTTGTAAAAAACAGAAAACCGCCGTGTACCGGACGGTACGCGCGGCGGTATAAGAGGAGAGAGCTCTGGTCAGGGCTCCCTCCTGCCTGATCTTCCATGGATGGCGGAGGTGCATAGGAGTCGAACCTACCTCAGACCTTTCAGCCTGACACCAGTTTTGAGGACTGGGCGCCACACCGGTGACGAAACACCCCCGTACTGCGTATCAATACCCTGTGAGGCCCCGGCTGGCAAGAGCCTGGTTACACCTTCTTCACGAAGGGAAAATCGGTTCTGTAGCCCTGTGCCGTGCAGTGGGCCACGAGGATGCCCCCGGCGTCCTTCACGTCGACGTCGTAGGTGACAACGTGTTTCCCGCCCCGGACGAGACGCGCCTCGGCGACAAGCGGCCCCTCGCGTCCGGGGGCAAGGAACTGGATGGACGTGGAAAGGGAGACAACGCCAGTTCTGGCGTCGCTGTTGCAGGCCGCGCCGAACGCTATGTCAGCCAGCGTGAAAATGGCGCCGCCATGGGCGATGCCCATACCGTTCTTCACTTTCTGTGTGATGGGCATGGTGACGCGGCTGTATTCGGGACGCGCTTCTTCGACGTGCATGTCGAGAAGCTTGTACATGTTGTCGAGTTCGGCCAGCGGATTGCCGTTTTTTTCAGTAGTGTTCATTGTGCTCCTTGGCAGACGCATCCCTGGATGCGGCCGGCATTTTCCGGGGCGGGGGGGACTCCCCATTGAGAAGAAAAAAGAAGCAGAGGAAACCAGCGGCCTCCTCTGCCTTTGAAACTGCTGTTCCCAGCGGAAGGAGCTACACAGCCTGCTGCAGGCCGTCCAGCTTCCAGCTGCCCGTATCGTGTTCGCGGACGAAGGTCCAGTATTCGCAGGCGTGCTCGGGCTGCTCCTGATTCGGATTCTCACGCATGAGCACGTCGAAATAAACTGTGGCGCGATCCTGGTCACCGAATTCCTCGAATTTGGTGAGCTGGGCGTTGATGAGCAGGATCTGGGTCTGGCTGGGATTGGGATCCTCCTCCTTCTGGCGGCGGAGTTCCTCGATGACTGGAGCCGTGGCGAACTGGGCTATGTCGTCAATATCGCGGCGATCCCACGAGGACTGCATACGGGTGTACGCCATTTTGGCACCCTTGAGGAACCCGTCCACATCGAATCCGGCCGGAATATCGGGGTTATCACTGGTGAAGGCGCCGGCGGTGCCGCCGCTCTGTTCTCTCAGTGCGTCCCAGCCTGAGGGCTGGGCGTCGCTGCGCTGCATGCCTCCATTGTCAAAGGGAGTGCGCTGGCTTCCTCCATACGAAGTGCCGTAGGCAGCGCGATCCTGGGATTCGCTCCCCTGGGCCTCGCGGCGGCGTTTCAGGAATCTGAAGAGTAGCCAGACTGCGGCGCCGATGAGAAGGATGTCCAGGAGGCCGATACCGCCTCCGGAACCCATCATGCCGGGTGCGCCGGCACCCATGCCCGCACTGTGGCTCCCGAAGAGGGAGCCGAGGAGGGAACCGGTGAGAAAGCCGCCAAGCATGCCGCCGCCGAAGCCGCCAAAGAAGCCCGGACGGCCCTGGGGTGCGGCCTGGGGAATGGACTGGCGCTGCTGGGGGGCTGTCATGGCGCCGGGAGCGTAGCCCGGATTCTGGGGACGGGCTGCGGGGGCACGCATGGCAGGCTGGCTGCCAAAGGATCTGCCCCCGCCCATGCGGGCCGCGTCGGCATCGCAGGGGATGGTGGTCACTGCGGCCGTAAAGGTCAGGAAGAGAAGAGCGAAAAGAACGCGTAATTTCATGTGGGATGACTCCTGCCGGGAAACCGGCGGTGCTGAGATGACCTGGCCCGATCGGAGGCGGGCCGTACGAAGAAGAGAAAACGTCCGGGGGCTGTCCCGAACCATCAAAATACTACTATAAGTGCAGAAAGGGGTTAAGACAAGGAGAGCAGGTCTGACGCATCAGGCCGCCGGTGGGGTGATCAAAAGCAGAACAGCGGCATCGTGAGCGTATGGACGCTATAGCCGTTATTTTCATGGCCGGCGGAAGGGGAGTTGCAGAATCCGGGCGGCGCTTTTCCGTCCGTGCCTTTGCTGCGTCCCCGGACACATACTGCTGTTTCCTGTGGTGAGGCGGCAGAATAAAGAGATCAGGAACATGGCCGGGAAGAATGTCCCCTGTAATTTTCCGGTGTCAGCCCTGACAGGGGAAGCTATTCTCCGTTCAGACTGTCAACATACAGCCAGAAGACGGTGCTTGTCCTGAGAGGAGCGGGCTTGCCATTCGGGCCTTTAAGGGGCGCGCCCGCGCGGTAGGCCCTGCAGCTCCACCAGCCCGGGCGGTTCAGGACAGCCCCGAATTCCCCGGCCGTGTTGGTGCGCTCCGTGATAGATTCCTGCCAGCGCGTGAGGGCCTTGGCGTTATCCGTGTTGATACGCTGGATTTCGACATGCAGGTCCTTTTCGGGCTTGCCGTCCACGAGCACTGTGGCGGAGAAATAGGCGGGCGCCGTGAGCCCGAAGGGGCAGACCAGGGGGACAATCTCAAAGCTCAGCCCCACGGGCAGATGCCATCCCCAGTCCTCTCCATAGACGGGCAGCATGGTTTTGACGATCTGCTGCTCATACCCCTGCCGGGCCTGTTCCCACCAGGGGCGCGTTTCAATGGAAAACTGATAGAGGCCGCGGCGGCTGAGACCAACGTTCGTTCCCCAGGCTTTTTTCCCGAGATAGCTGATTTCCTCGATGTCGCCGAGGAGGTCGTCGCGGGCCACGGGTTTTTCCCTGAGCCTGGCCTCGTGATCGAACCGGTAGACAGTGAAGATGCGGGGCATATCCATGTCCAGCCCCTCATGTCTGAAAAGATCCATCCCCGCGATGAGCATGTCCACTTCCTGGTTGATGACTTCAGGGGAAGCACAGGCCAGTATGCTGGCATTGACGGCAGCTACGGTGTCGGACATGGTGGAATCGGTTTTTTCGGGAAGGGTGGCTGCCGGCGGGGGAGTCTGCCCCTGAGCTGCAGCCGGCGCGGCCGGTTCAGGCGCGGATTCAGGAGCCGGTCTGGTTCCGTTTCCGGCAGCGGCTTTTTCAGAAGATGTCTTCTGCTGGGGCTGACCGTCTTTCTTTTCGGCGGTCTCCCCCTTTGCGTCCTGTCCAGCCTCTGAGGGCTTTTGCTGCGCTCCATCCCTGACAGATCCGGCTTTTGCAGCCTGATTCCCGTTCCCCGCGGGCGCTGCCTCAGGGGCTTTCTTCTGCTGGGACTGGCTGTCCTTCTTTTCCGCAGTCTGCGCCTTTGCGTTCCTGCCGGCTGCAGGGACGGAAACCTGTTTCTCCTCTATGCTGGTCTGGCTCGGAATGAGCAGCGTTGTCTGCGCGTGTCCTGTCAGGGGAGTGCCTGGCAGGATGAGGAAGAGGGTAAACAGAAGTGGTGCGTAAAATTGAAATTTCGGCATGGTCGGCTCAGGGTAGAAGGAGCGGGCAATGTTGTGTTTAAAGGAAAATAGCAGGAAAAGCGTGAAAAGTCACTTTATTACTGTGTTTACGGAGCTGGTGGAATAAGATATATTAATTGGCTTGTTTTGGAAGCGGCCTTCGGAACCCCGGGGCCGGAGGAGGTTCCATGGGCATTGCGGAAGCGGCACTGCTCGTCATCTGGTGTATTTCCGGATTCATCTCTGGAGTCTGTAGCCTTGGCGGGGCCATCTTCGCTGTCTCGGCGGCACCATTTTTCCTGCCCCTGCGCGAGGTCATCCTGGTCAGCTGCATCCTGAACTTCTTTATCGATGCCGGCGTGGCCCTGATGCATCTGCGCTCCTGCCTCTGGAAATCTCTTCTGCCCATGCTGGCGACAGCGCTGCCGGGGTCCGTGGCGGGAATCTACATCTTCAGGGTGCTTCCGGAATTCTGGCTGCGTATCCTGGTCGGCACCCTCCTTATCTTGTTCTCCCTGTGGACGGCCTTTGGCCGCGTCAGGGCCCGGCGGGAAAGTACCGGCATGGCAGCGGCAGCCGGCTTCTTCGCCGGCGTGTTCGGAGGATCCATCTCCCTGGACGGTCCGCCGGCCGGCATCTATGCCGTGTATGCCAACTGGGAGCCAAGGCAGATGCTTGGTACCCTGAGTGTCTTCTTTTCCATCCGCGAATTCTTCACCTGCATTCTGCAGTATAGGGCCGGCCTGTACACGCCGGAGGTCATACATTATTCCCTGATCGGCCTTCCCGCCTGCATCGCCGGACTCCTTCTGGCCTATCCCGTTGCAAACCGCATAAGCAGAAACCTCATGCAGCGGCTCGTGGTGCTGATTGTTATCATTGGCGGAATTACCTGCATCGCGAGGGCCTTCTGAGGCGTTCATGCAAAAAGATTCCCGCCTGTGCTGGCTGGAAAAATATCAGGGAATTGTCTGTTCTATCGTTTTTTATTTTTTTATCCAGCCCGAAGACGTCTTTTCAGGGAGAGATGATGCCCTGGCCCGGGGGCTTCTTTAACATCCCCGTGGACACGCCTGGCTGGATATCCGGCGACTGCCATCCGCAGCCGTTGATTCCCATTGGCCGTTTTTATCTGTCCGGGCATGGCTCTTTTCACCCGCAGCTAACAATGATATTATCTGAAGGCTGGCATGACGAAGTCAATGCAGATATGTACCGATTCGTTAGCCGGGACAAACGTGAGTAGCCTGTCCTGCGGGGCGGTAAAAGCGGGTGCGGAAGTCCCTCAATGGGAAAGAACGAGGAATGGAACGTAAACGCTGACTTTCCAGAATGGAGTGACAGTATTTTATAAGTTTTCAGTAACGGCACACTGAAGGGCCGCGGATGCCGTCCGGCGGCGGGATCCGACTTATTTCTGCGCACAGAGGGGATCCCTGTTATGACGACATTCATTTTCGGCGATTATATTTATGAAACTCCTATTTTTGTGATCAAAGCCCTGAAGAAGGCAGAGATCCCCGAGGCCCTGGAGCAGATGGAAAAGCTCAGGCGCACGGGTTTTTTTGTCGGCTATATCCGATATGATGCCGTCTCCCCCGTACCGGACGAGGAAATGCAGCCGGATCCGCATTTCGAACCGGCTCCCTATGTGCATTTCGTGCTGTTCAGGCATCGCAGGAAGCTTCCCGAGCTGAAGCCTGCAGGCCCTGCCTTCTGCCCCTCCTTCTCGAAGCATGTCAGCCTGAGGACGATGGAGACCATGCGCGGCGCCGTGCTGTCTTCCAACGCTGACGCTGATGTCGAGGTCTCGCAGGAGGCTGTTTTTTCCACGGCCTGTCCTGGGCGCGCCGTGTATGACCATTTCGTGCGTCTGAACCCAGCGGCTCCCCACATCTACTTCAAGGATGATTTTGAGGAGCTCATCTGTCTTTCCGACAGAAAGCTTCTGGAGACGGAGAAAAAAGATTTTGGCGAGCCCGAGTACATCACTCTGCAGGCGGCTTCCGAAGAGGACGCGGCCTGCATTGCCTCACGTGCCGAAACCTGTGCCGAGAAGGGCTCTGTGGAGCGCAGGGGGTGTACTGTCACCCTGACGTTCCGCAAAGGGGCTGTCGTGAAAGACATGCTGGACGCCTTCTTCCCCGGACCCGGTGCCCTGGGCCGTACCGGCACGCCGGATGATCTCTTCGGTCTTGAGCTCCGCCGCCGGGGCATTTTCGGCGGCGCCATTGGTGTGCTCAGCCTGCACAGCGTGGTTCTCTATTCCGGCTGCAGAACGTTCGAGAAGCGTCCCGGCGACAGTCAGTACAGGCTGGCTCTCGGTGCCCGCATCAATAAAGGTGTTTCCGCTCAGGCCGCCTACGAAGGCATGCTTGCTGAAGTCAAGGAGCTGACTCTCCCGTCTGATTTCGCACTTGAAGAACGCATGCGTCTCGAGGATGGCAGTGTTTTCCTGCTCGAGAGGCATCTGAAGCATCTGAAAAAGCTTGGCGAAAGCCACGGGATTCCCGTTGAATCCCTTCAGAAACTCATCGACGGCCTTGAGGACGCCGGCGTCCTGCCTGTGCCAGGAATGCAGGATCGCTTTGCTCCGGAAGTCCTGAAATCATCCTGGAGCAAACTTCCCGCCGAATGGAGCGGTATGGTTGAGGCCGGAGGCGTCTCCGAGCTCAGGCTGTCTCTGAAAGGTAGCGGCGCTTTGGAACTTTCGGCCACCCGGGCCGCGGATCCGGCTGCAGGCAGCAAACCGCTTCTGGGACTTTCCAGGAAGGCGCTCGACGACCGCAATGATTTCATGGCGCTCTCCTCGAATTATCATCCCTGGTTCGATGATGCCCTGCAGCGCGTGGCTGGCGGGGAGTGCTTTGATGTTTTCTTCGTGAACCGCTTTGGCGCAGCCTGCTGCGGAGCGCACAGCGATCTGATCTTCGAGGTGAACGGGGAACTCGTGACACCCCCTCTGACTATGGGGGGCGTCCATGGTGTCCTCAGAAACCTTCTTGTGGAGAAGGGCGTGATCAGGGAAAAGGAAATGAGCATGACCGAGGCTTTCGCCGCGAACCGTGTCTTCTGCGCCGATCCCGTCTACGGCACAGTTGAGGTTGACCTGCAGGATCCCCGCAGGGCGGCAAAATAGGTCAGCCCTTTGTGAACGACAGAGCCTCCGGAAGATATTCTTCCGGAGGCTTTTTTTGCGCTGTAGTTTGTTCTGACCCGGCCTCGTCTACCCCGGAGAGATGACGACCGACATGGCCGAGAAGCTGGCCGTGCATTTTGTGCCCTCCCCGAGACCCAGCTTCTGCATGGAGTCCATAGTCATGAGCGCAGCCATACCCGTGCCGTCCGTGAGTCTGAGACGGACACTGCATTCCAGAACGCCTTTTTTGATGAAAAGGACAGTCGCCTGGAGATTGTTCGGGCAGCTGGTCAGGGTATTTTCGGGAGAGAGAACGACCCAGGGAGCCTTGACTGTAGCCGTGACCGTCTGACCGAGGTGCAGGTTGAGGCTGCGCATGCTCTCTTCGGAGATGAGAGCCGTGATCTGCAGGCCCGAAACAGAGGTCAGCGTAATGCTGGACATGTTTTTGCTTTCTGTGATGTCGGTGATTTCACCGGCAAAGGCGTTACGTGTGGAAGAGTGCCTCAGAGCCTCGCGCCGCAGATGGGCGTGCATAATTTCCCTGGCTTCGCTTTCTCCGAGTTCCTTCAGGCGTATGGCCTGAAGAGGGCTGGCCAGGCCAAGGTATTTCTGAACGAGGGAGACGGGGATGCCTCTTTCCAGAAGTTCGATGCCCCGTGTGTGGCGGAGAACTCTCGGGCCCCCCAGTTCTTTTTCGAGGCCGCAGGCCTCGGCCGCCTGATAAAAATTCTTGCGGACGTAACCGGGGTCAATGTGCGTGATGGTTCCGTGGTATTCCGTGAGTGCGGAATCCTCGACAATGGAAAGCATCCTGTTCATGGCCTGCTCTTCCACCTGCACGTCCCTGTCCCTGGCCACGTGGATAGTAGACGTGGAAAAGACAAGGTCACGGTTGTCGTTGACGTTCAGGGCTTCGCTGAGGCGCAGTCCTCCATGGCGGATGAGGAGATAGACCATGTAGAGGCGCAGTCTGATGCGTCTCTGTTTGGGAGTGCCCGCTTCAGCCGGCCACCGCTGCCAGAAGGTGTCCAGGGCTGAGAGGTTAGAGGAGGAAAGATGTTTCGTCATAGGCAGATCCAGGCGGAATGCCGCAGGCTTTAATTCTTTTCCATTACCACTCCCGCAAGAAAAATAGAATAGCGCCACGAATATTTCCGGGAACGTGATTGCGCAGGCCCGTTTATCCTGCAGGTGGACGGCACAGACCCCGGCTGGCTGCGGGAAAAACAGTGTCGCAGACAGAAATACCGGAGCAGGGGAATCTCCTCCGGTGTTTCTATCTGTGCGGTTATCAGGAAATCCAGTGCAGGATTTCGTCCTTCGATGGTACGCGCCCCGTGCACATCACTCTGCCGTCAATAACAACGGCAGGAGTGGCCATAACGCCAAGGGACATCATCTCTCTGAAATCAGTCACCTTTTCCACACTGGCTGTAATCCCAGCCTCCTGAACGGCAGAGGAAACGAGTTGTTCTGTTTCCCTGCATCTCGCGCAGCCGGGACCGAGGACCTTGATTTCCATGGCAAATCTCCTTTTTAGAAAAAACTGGCCTGAAGGATGTTGAAGAACCATCCCACTAGCGTGAACAGAACGAGCAGCATGGCGAGGAAGACAGCCAGAAGCTTCCATTGCATGACCTGTCTGAGCATGATCATTTCAGGCAGGCTGGCCGCGACCGTGCTCATGCAGAAAGCCAGAGTTGTGCCCACTGGGAGTCCCTTGAGCAGCAGACTCTCCATGACAGGGATAATGCCTGTGACATTCGTGTAGAGGGGGATACCGATGGCGACGGAGCAGGGCACTGACCACCACTGGCCTGCTCCGAGATGCTCTGTGAACCATTCCTGGGGAACAAAGCCGTGAAGCAGGGCGCCCACAGCGACACCGAGGATAAGCCATTTCCAGACCCGTCTGAAAATGGTTCTTGTTTCGGCGTACGCGAACGAGTGCCGTTCCTTCAGCCCGATTCTGGAGCCGCTTTCTGTCTGAATGGCCGTGCCGCAGGGAGAAATGTCCCTCAGAGCGTCCGTGACAAATGGCTGCAGCCAGCGCTCTGCGTGGATGGCGTCCATGAACATGCCGCCCGCTACGCCAGCGAAGAGTCCGACAGCTACGTAGGCTGTCAGGAATTTCCATCCGAGCAGTCCCCAGAGAAGCACTACGGCGACCTCATTGATCAGCGGCGACGTGATGAGAAAGGCCATGGTGATGCCCACGGGGATGCGCGCCATGGTAAAGCCGAGGAAAAGGGGAATGCTCGAGCAGGAACAGAACGGGGTAATCGCCCCGAAACCGGCGCCCAGGAAATAGCCGATTACCCGTCCCCTGCGTGAGAGATAGTCTCTGACCCGCTCCACGCGCAGTCCGGCCCGGAGCCAGCTGATGACATAGATCATGAGGACGAGCAGCAGGAGAATTTTGGCCGTGTCGTACAGGAAGAATTCGACGGCGTCTCCTGCGGGAGAGCCTTTTTTCAGAGAGAGGAGATCAAAGGTGATTTTCTGCGCGGTCGGTTCGATAACGGAATACAGTGCGAACCAGAGGAGAAGAGCCAGAATGGCGGTGACGAAATACCTGATGCTTCCGGCGGCTCCTGGTGTCAGACGAAAAAACGTTCCCTGCCGGTTCAGTCCGTGAGCCGCAGCGGAGTGTTTTTTCCCGGATTCAGCCTGGTTTATGCCCATACTTTTCCACGCCTCCTGGTTCATTCCCCGGATGAGGACGGATTCTTTCCGGGCATGTCTGTCAGGAGAGAGCGCTTTGTCAGCATGTCGCCCGTGCACGCCAGGAAGGAATCCAGACAGCGGATGGCCAAGCTGTAGTAGATGCTGGTTCTCCGTTTTTCGGAAGTGACGATGCCCGCTTCCCGGAGAACGGCAAGATGCCTTGAGACTGTGGATATATCGCCGCCTACCAGAGCCTGCAGATCACCGACGCACTTTTCTCCGCTCCTGAGCGCGTCGGCTATGAGAAGCCGGCTCGGATGGCCGAGCGCCTTGAAAATTCTCGCCTGGGCGGCGATGCGTTCCCTGTACCGGAGCATGTGCGCCTCCTGTTATATTTGTCTTTTAAGCCAAATAAGCAAATAATGGGGAACCGTCAAGGTAGGGAGCCCTTTGTCAGAGAAATTCGCGGGGGAGGGCTTCAGGCTGCGCAGGCTCCGTTATTTCTCCGGTCTGTCTCCAGGGCACATGGCCTGCTCGAGCGCCCTGACTGTTCCGGCAAGGGCATCGAGGGGAACTGACGAGTAGCTGATGACAAATACGTGGGGCAGAGCCCTTTTTTTATCGTGGAAGAAGCGGGAGAGCGGGGCGATTCTGACTCCGAGGGAGAGAGCCCGCTCTGCGATGGTTTCATCGTTTTCGGAGGTCCTGAGCGTCAGGAGAAAATGCAGCCCCGCGTTCTGTCCGGAGACGGAAGCGTGCTTTCCGAGAGGGCCTTTCGCGATGAGCGCCATGAACGCGTCGCGTTTCCTGAGGCAGAGCCTGCGCATGCGGTTCAGATGCGTCTCGAAGGACCCGAGTTCCATGAACCGCGCCAGTGTATACTGCTCGAAGTTGGATACAGCGCAGCTCAGATAGGAATTTTCCCTGGTGAAGCGGACGGAAAGCTCGGGAGGCAGCACCATGTAGCTTATGCGCACAGTGGAGGCGAGAGTCTTTGTAAAGGTGTTCATGTAGATGACACGGCCCAGCGCATCGACGCTTTTCAGTGTTGAGAGCGGTTTGCCGGACAGTCTGAATTCACTGTCGTAGTCGTCTTCGATGATGTACCTGTCACTGCGCTTCGCTGCCCAGCCGAGGAGTTCGTAGCGCCGCGACGGCGGCATGACCACGCCTGTCGGAAAATTATGCGAGGGGCTGACGTGAGCCACGCTGGCGCCGGTATTCTCAAGAGATTCCACCGTGACCCCGCTGCTGTCGAGGGCTGCGCAGGCTGTCGGCACGCCGAGGCTTCTGTAGACCTGTCCCGTTCTCGGGTAGCCGGGGTCTTCCATGGCGTACACGAGATTTCTTCCGAGGAGCCTGACCAGAAGGGCGATGAGATATTCTGTGCCGGGGCCGACCACAATCTGCGAAGGATGCACCTCCATGCCGTGGAAGGCCCTGAGGTGGTCCGCTATGGCTTCCCTGAGCTCCGGTACGCCTCCGGTGGGCGGATTGGTGAGCAGAGCCTGCTGGTCGCATCTCAGTTCCCTGCGCATGATGCCGGACCATACCGAGAACGGGAATCCAGAGAGCTCATTCTGGCTGGAGGTGAGATCGGCCAGCAGTTTCTTCTCAGCAGGCTTTTTCCCCATCTCCGGTTTCGGGAGATTGTTGTTTCTGAGCGCGGCGAGAGCCTTCAGATCACTCGCGTAGTACCCCCGTTTGGGCAGGGAAATGATGTAGCCTTCGTCGAGAAGACGCGCGTAGGCGTTTTCCACCGTTATCACGCTTATACCCAGATTCTTCGCGAAAGGGCGTTTTGAGGGCAGGCGCTCGCCGCTCCTGATATTTCCGGCGAGAATGTCGTCCCTGATGCGGCGGGAGAGGTAGGAATAAAGCGGTTCTGACCTTGTTTTTTCCAGTGTGTACGTGAGCATGGCCCTGTTTTTATCCGAATCTGACCTTTCTGAATATATCCAATCTGAAACTTTTTTTTATGGTCAGAATGATGTGGAGTGTCCTCCGCAAAAAGAAATCCACTGGGAGGACAGACATATGGCAGAAAAAAAGGAAGACCGCTCGGCACTGAACCGCGAGCTTGCACAGATGTTCAAGGGCGGCGTTATCATGGACGTTACAACCCCCGAGCAGGCGAAGATCGCTGAGGAGGCCGGAGCCTGTGCCGTCATGGCGCTGGAAAGAATTCCCGCGGATATCCGCGCCGCGGGCGGTGTCTCGCGTATGTCGGATCCCGCCATGATCCGCGGCATCCAGCTGTCTCTATTCCTGTCATGGCCAAGTGCCGCATCGGACACTTCGTCGAGGCGCAGCTCCTCGAGGCCATTGAGATTGACTATATCGATGAAAGCGAAGTGCTTTCACCCGCGGACGACGTGTATCATATCGACAAGACCAAATTCAGGGTGCCGTTCGTCTGCGGTGCCAGGGATATCGGAGAGGCTTTGCGCCGCATAGCAGAGGGAGCCTCCATGATCAGAACCAAGGGCGAACCGGGTACCGGCGACATCATTCAGGCCGTGCACCATATGCGGAAAATGAATCAGGGGATTTCGCATATTTGTTCCCTGCGCGAGGATGAGCTCGGTGAGGAAGCCAAAGCTCTTGGCGCGCCGCTCGATCTCGTGCGGTCGGTCTGGAAGAATCACCGTCTTCCCGTCGTGAATTTCGCGGCCGGCGGCATCGCCACCCCCGCCGATGCTGCGCTCATGATGCAGCTCGGCGCCGAAGGTGTCTTCGTGGGATCTGGCATATTCAAATCCGGGGATCCGGCAAAGCGCGCCAGGGCCATTGTCCAGGCCACGACGAATTATACCGACGCCGCCCTCATCGCCAGACTCTCCGAAAATCTCGGCCCCGCCATGGTCGGCATCAACGAAGAGGAAATCAAGGTTCTCATGGCGCAGAGGGGCATCTAATGCAGGTTGCTGTTCTGGCCCTTCAGGGCGCGTTTATCGAGCACGAGCACGCGCTTTCTGATATCGGCGTGGAGAGTTTCGAGATTCGTGAGGCCGGCGATCTGAAGCGGGATTTTGACGGCCTTGTGCTGCCCGGGGGAGAGAGTACGGTCCAGGGCAAGCTTCTGA
>ENA-ORCN01000976-ORCN01000976.1-human-gut-metagenome-genome-assembly--contig:-NODE-976-length-21793-cov-34.356972_pt1 | contig 21793 bp, 18 predicted proteins | sample MGYA00242984_ERZ507984 | MGnify/ENA primary metagenome ERZ507984 (study PRJEB26167, sample SAMN06115395) | human gut metagenome | host: Homo sapiens | place: China:Hubei | collected 2016-05-19... | reverse complement strand
CATAGCGAGTGTTTCGAGTCTCGGAAAGGGCACTTTTTGCCTGCTCGGTTCATAATTCATGTGGCGATTCGATGATTGGCAGATATGCTTCCGATGATACGGATTTCTTTGATTTTCAATCAAAAAGTCGGGCAAGCGGAAAAAAGAACGCGTTTCACCTTGAGTACCAACCACCAACAAATAGTCATAAGGCAGCCTCTTTTTTCCTCACCGACGTTTCAAGTGGCAAGATTCAGAATCAACACCAGTCGGACTTTTGGCGGGTCATCCTGCAAAAAAAAGGACCGCCTCATTCCGATGCGGTCCTCCCTGTTATGTCAAGTTGATTATTATTTCTCTTTGTCGTCGATTGTGCAGATGCTTACGCGGTTCCAATCCGGCTCAGAGAACATGTCGCCCACGCCGTTGCCCTGAGCGTCGATGCGGCTTGCGTTTATGCGGTAGCGCTTTACGAGGATGTCTTTCACAGCCTCTGCACGAGCCTTCGCAATGCGCTCGTTCACTTCCTGGCTGCCTTCCGGCGAAGCGAATCCACGGATGATTACGGTTGCGTCCTTATGGTTGTTCAAATAAGTTGCCACACGCTCCACGTTAGGCAGCTGGGCATTGTCGACAGTCGATTTGCCCTGACGGAATGTAACGACCGACTCCATCGAACGAGTCTGCTGGGTTACGGTCTCCACCACGCGCACCTCGTTAGGCTTGCGGTTTTTCAAGCGTTCAACTTCATTGTTGAGATCGTTGATTCTGTTGTTTGCAGCCTTGAGATTGTTGTCTTTGCCATCGAGCTCACCACGGAGATTGTTGATTTTGTCGTTAAGACCATCTATTTCGTTCTGATCGTAAAGACGCGCGTAAGTGAAATGATGCGTTCCGTTGCTTGTCTTGAAATGGTAGGCCAAGCCAGCCATCAGTTCAAAGTTGGCTTTGTTTGAGTTGAAAGCCACTGCGTTGTTGCTTTGCGAACGGCCCTCGATATTGTAAACAATCGCCGGCTTGACAGCCAACGTGAATTGTTTAGCCTTGCCAATGTTGAACCCGAGGTTCAATCCAAACTTCGAAGTCATATAGTTCTTGTGAGCCATTGAGCCGTCGGCGTCCTTGCATCCAAACACGTGGCCTACACCGATGCCTCCGAGAGCCTCTATCTCGAACACCCGAGGCGAGCCTTTATAGCCTCCGAAAAGGTTCATAAGGTTCAAGCCACCAAGGAGATTGAGATTTGCATGGTCGAAAGCAGTGCGCACACCGCGGTTGCCATAGATACCCGTTGTGTTTATTCCGGCATTGAACTCCACGCCGGTCTTGAACACTGGCGTGAATTGCTTATAAAGCTCCACGCCCACTTGCGGACGAATGTTTTCACCAATAGAATAAGGGTGTGCCAAAGGCTGTGTAACACCTGCGTTGATACCAACCGACCAATTGTCGGTAAATTTGGTACCCGTAAGTGCATTCTCTGCACCGGCACTCATAAGTGAACCTGCTAAAATCAGCGTCAAAAATCCTTTTTTCATAAAAACATTTTTTAATTTTCATCAGTATAGAACAATATACAACACAAAAGGTTCGCAAACGTGCGAAAATAATTCTACAAACTCCGCCATTTAGACGTGAAAACAACTGGAATTTATTATCTTCGCAGTGTCAATAAAAATTGCAGACTTTTTTATGGAATCCATCGAAAAAACGGAAAAATTAGGCCATCGTCACTACATCGCATTGCTGAACAACGTAAAGAAACGCGTTGACTTAGCCCAACAACGGTTGGCAGCAACTGCCAATGAAGAAATGCTGCGAATGTACTGGGATATTGGAGAAATGCTACATGCCAGCCAAAAATCAGACGGATGGGGCAACAAGACCTTGCAACGACTGTCGACCGACATCAAAAATGAGTATTCCGACGTAAAGGGTTTCTCTGTAAGAAATCTGCAATGTATGATTCAGTTCTATCTGGAATATGAAAAAAATCTCACTTCAACTAAATCAAAAAAAGCAATTGCGCAATCAGTGACTGCGCAATTGCCCACATTGCCTGTCAAACACCTGTCATGGACTCACAATATTTTGCTAATTCAAAAAGTAAAAGACATCAACGCAAGATATTGGTATATGACACAATGCTTAAAATCCCATTGGAATGTCCGCTATCTTTCTGAAGCCATAAGCCTAAACCGCTATGGTTCAATCGGAGCGCTCGCCAACAACTTTGACGAAACCATGCCATCCATTGACGCAACAAGGACGAAAGCGCTGCTAAAAGATCCATACATATTTGACATGCTTACATTTTCAGACCAATACAACGAACGAGACGTTGAAATCGGATTAGTCAAACACATTGAACAATTCCTAGTTGAAATGGGGGCTGGTTTTGCATTCATGGGGCGTCAATATCACATCTGCGTTTCTGGTGACGACTATTATATCGACATTCTCATGTACAACACTTTTATACATCGATATCTGGTCATTGAATTAAAAGCTTCAGAGTTTAAGCCCGAATACGTTGGAAAATTGAATTTCTACTGTTCTGCCATCGACGACTTGCTGTGCCGAGACGGAGACAACCCCACAATTGGGCTATTGCTCTGCAAAACTAAAGACAATATAAAAGCCGAGTATGCTCTTAGGGGACTGCATAAGCCCATTGGCATATCAGACTATGAGCTTGGACAAACATTGCCGGTTGACTTCCGCGGCAAACTTCCAAGTATAGAAGAACTGGAATCCGAATTTCAAGATTTTAAATAGCAATCAAACAATATGGAACCTATCGAAAAAACGGAAAAATTAGACAAGGTCGACTTGCAGATTCTACGCACGCTGCAAGGCAATGCCCGCCTGACAATCAAGGAACTCGCGCAACAGGTCAACCTGTCGTCGACCCCTGTGTTTGAACGGTTGAAACGCATGGAAAGCCGAGGCTATATCCAGAAATACATCGCCGTACTCAATGCCGCCAAACTCAACCAAGGCTTTGTGGTGTTCTGCAACGTCAAGATGCGGCAGCTGAACCGCGACATCGCCGCCGAATTCACCAAGATTGTGCAAGGCATACCGGAAGTGACCGAATGCTACAATATCAGCGGCAGCTTCGACTACCTGCTGAAAATCCACGCCCCCGATATGAAATACTACCAGGAGTTTGTGCTCAATGTGCTTGGCACGGTGGAGAATCTTGCGTCGGTAGAAAGCGTATTCGTGATGGACGAGCTGAAGCACGAATACGGCATACACATCTAAAATCCGCGCTTATTTTGAATGTTTGGCGTGAGCTGCCCGCAGACGGTTGTGATAGCCACGCTTCTTGTAGCTCGGGCCGTTATAATGGCGGGCGAAATTGTGCCAGTCTTTTTTTTTCAGGTATTTCACCAAATCACGGTTGATGCAGAATTGCGCGAACAGTTCAAGCTGCTCAGCCTCCGACTGCGACATCCGCTCGACAAATTCATCCACCGTAGCGCATCCGCAACTCTTCCAGTTGAATCCGCCGATCTGAAACATCCCCCAGAACGCGGACTTGTTTGCCACGTCGCGGCTTATCGTGCGCGCAGATTCGAGCCGTGCCCACTGCGCGTTGCCGTATGACCCGTATTTGCGAGTGTTTACAGGCTTGAAGCACACATAGCTTGTGTATTTTCCATATTTGATTCCCGCTTGCGACAGCTGTCTCTTAAACATCGTGAGGTCGAAGTTTATCAACGGTTTTCCCGGCGACACGAATCCCTTGTGCGACTTTCCCGCCTCTATCTCCACCACGGCTTTCATCGTGGCGATGTCAACACCCAGCTCATCCGCCACCTTCTTGTAGTCTTCATCCGTCAGACGCTCATAGCGAGCATTGTCAGCCGACGGCGCCACAGAGTCAGGCGCGGCTGCTACAGTGTCGGTAGGCAACGGTATGGCGGCGTTGTCGGTTGATTGAGGACGCGGGCATGCCATCAGTGCTATCGCCGATGCCACAATAAGAGATATCAGTATTACCGATTTTTCCATAGTCGTGGTTCGATTAATGTTTGGAACATAAAAAAAGACGGGTGTTTTATCCGCCGTGACAAGCGTGTCACCAAGATAAAACACCCGTAATTGGGTTATTGTTCAACCAGATGCTATTATTTCTCGTCAGCCATCATCTCAAGGATGCGGCGCAAGTGGTTCCAGCATTTGTCGACAGCCGGGATGTGCATCGACTCCTTAGGAGTGTGCACGTCGCGCAATGTCGGGCCGAAAGAAATCATGTCAAGCTTCGGATTGTTGAGCAGGAAGTTTCCACACTCAAGTCCGGCATGGAGAGAAGTGCAGAGCGGAGTGATTCCATAAAGATCCTCATAAGCCTTCACAGCCACCTTGAGGATTTCAGAATTCATGTTAGGAGTCCATCCTGGATATCCATCGCCTTGCTCCACACGCGCGCCACTAAGATCGAAGTGCGCGTAAATCTGACCGGCGATGTCGTATTTGCGGCTCTCCTCCTCGCTGCGCTGCGAAGTGGTGACCGTAATCACATGCTTGTCGCGGTCCATGCGGATAAGCGCCGTGTTGGTCGAAGTGTTGACCATACCCTCTATTCTGTGGCTCATAGCCTGAACCGCATTAGGGATAGAATTGACAGACCATACGACACGCTTTGCTGTGTCGGCGTCGATTACCGTTGCAGGAGTGTCGACAGTTTCAAGCGTCACTTCCTGGTTGCCCTCGATAGTGCTGAACTCCTCTTCAAGCACAGCAGCAAACTCGTTCACGCGCTTGCGGAGGTCTTCTTTCTTGTCGGCAGGCACACCGATAACGGCATAAGCGTTGCCTGGGATAACGTTGCGTAGCTCGCCGCCGTTGATGTCGGCGACAGCCACCTGACCGTCATATGCGCGATATAGGCTGAAGAGGAAGCGGGCAAGCTGCTTGTTGGCGTTCGCACGTCCCAAATGGATGTCGGCACCAGAGTGTCCGCCCTTGAATTTAAGAATCGAAAATTTGAAGAACTGATATCCCGCAGGAGCAGGAGCGTCAGTATAGTCGAAATGTCCGAGAGTGTCGATACCGCCGGCGCAACCGAGGAAAATCTGAGCCTCGTCCTCAGAGTCAAGGTTGATAAGGATGTTGCCGGTGATCATATCCTTGCCGAGATTTTTCGCGCCAGTCAGACCCGTTTCCTCGTCCACAGTAAACAAAGTCTCAATAGGGCCGTGCTCATACGACTTGTCGAGCAAAGCGGCAAGCGCCATAGCTACACCGATACCATTGTCGGCACCGAGCGTAGTCTTGTAACCTTTTGAATGAAGCCATTCGCCATCGACTTCAGTCAAAATCGGATCGGTGTCGAAATTATGTGTTTCCGGCTTGGTCTGGTTGGGCACCATATCCATGTGTCCCTGAAGCACCACTGTCGGAGCGCCTTCTTTACCCGCCGTTGCCGGCACACGCATAGCCACGTTGCCGATTGGGTCGGTCTTGGCTTCGATGTTGTGTCGTTTAGCAAATTCAAGAAGGAATTCGCGGATTTTGCCCTCCTTTTTTGATGGGCGCGGAACCTTAGTGATTTCGTCGAAGATGCCAAAAACTAATTTTGGCTCGAGGTCAGTAATGGTCATAGTTGTTTATAATTTAAAATTAAACGCTCTTATTTTTGAAATATTGTTAAATATCTTTTTTTTCGCCCTCTAAGGTATAAAAATAAATTGAGAGAGACGCAAAATTTAACCTCCTTTTCATATATTTGCACCTAAATTTATGATGGAATGGCAACAATATTGCTTTCAATTTGCGTTATTGCGCTGTGTATTATCCTTTTGGGCGTAAAAGTGCTTTTCGTGAAAAATGGAAAGTTCCCATCAGGCCATATCCACGACAATCCGGCGATGAGAAAGCACAATATTGAATGTGCGCGTCATGAAGAAATGAAAAACTTAAATTAAAAAATATATAAACCGAAATGAAAATTACCCGCGTGATTAATGTTGCTGCGTTGATGCTCGGAGTGTTGTTGCTCTGCCAATGCACTAAGGAGGAGAAATCCGCCGTACAACCTCAGGCAAACGTCCCGGCAACAGTGAAAATGGCATATATCGACAGCGACTCTCTCGCCGCCAAATACAACTTTGCCAAAGACATTTTTGAAGCAAACCAACGCGCACAGAACAAGTTGGAGAACGTGCGCCAGCAAAAGGCTGCCGAACTGCAGCGCTTCCAATCGGAAATCGAGCAGAAGGGACGCAACAACGGCTACCTCACAGAAGAAAGCTACAAGGCCGACATGCAGAAATACCAGCAGATGGGCTACGATGCCGAACGCCATATGAACGACCTTCAGAACAAGTTTGTCAACGAAAACAACCTCAGCCTGAAGCAGCTCAACGACTCTATCGACAAGTGCATCAGCGAATATGCAAAAAAGAACGGTATCTCTGTGGTGCTCGACAAGAAAGCCACATACTATGTCAACGGAATCCCCAACATCACCAACGACATTGTAAAGATTCTCAACGAGCGTTACAACAAAGTAGAGAAAAAATAACAGCGAAGCGATTCGCAACCAATAGGTTTTTTTAGGGAGTGTCAGGGGAGCGCGACTTGCGGCTCCCCTGTTTTTACCTTTACGATACAGATATGATTGACGAGAAAACAATAACAGAAGACATCGGCGAGCGCGCTGTGCTTGTCGGACTCATCACACCGACACAAAACGAGGCCAAAGCCAACGAATATCTGGCAGAGCTCGCCTTTCTCGCCGAAACGGCTGGCGCGAAGTCGGAGAAAAGGTTTCTGCAGCGCGTCGACAACCCCAACCCACGCACATTCGTGGGCAAGGGAAAACTGGAGGAAATCAGACAATACATCGAGGACAACGCCATCGACCTCGCCATCTTCGACGACGACCTGACATCAAAGCAGGTGCAAAACATCGAGAACGAGCTGAAGGTGAAAATCCTTGACCGCACAAACCTGATTCTCGACATCTTCGCAAAGCGCGCGCAGACTGCCACCGCACGCACTCAGGTGGAGCTGGCGCAATACCAATATCTGCTGCCGCGGCTCACGCGAATGTGGACACACCTTGAACGCCAACGCGGCGGTATCGGTATGCGCGGTCCGGGCGAGACTCAGATAGAGACCGACCGACGGATCATCCTCGACAAAATATCACGTCTGAAAGTGGAACTCAAAAACATTGACAGACAAAAGTCGATACAGCGTAAAAACCGCGGCAAGCTGACGCGCATCGCGCTCGTGGGCTACACCAACGTGGGCAAGTCGACGCTTATGAACCTGCTCAGCAAGTCGGACGTATTTGCCGAGAACAAGCTGTTTGCCACGCTCGACACCACGGTGCGCAAGGTGATAATCGACAACCTTCCGTTTCTGCTCACCGACACTATCGGATTCATCCGCAAACTGCCAACCCACCTTGTCGACTCCTTCAAATCGACGCTCGACGAGGTGCGCGACGCCGACATACTCGTGCACGTGGTCGACATATCCCACCCTCAGTTTGAGGAACAGATCGAAGTGGTCAACCGCACCCTGCAGGAGGTATGCGAGTCGAAAGACAAGCCGATGATTCTGGTGTTCAACAAGGTGGACGCCTTCACCTACGTCAAGAAGGACGACGACGACCTGACTCCCCGCCTGCGCGAGAACATCCCGTTGGAAGAGCTTAAACAAACGTGGATGGCAAAGATGAACGACAACTGTATATTCATCTCCGCACGCGAGCGAATAAACATCGACGAACTGAAGTCGCGCCTATACGAAATGGCAAAGGAAATCCACATGAAGCGTTTCCCATACAACGACTTCCTGTTTCAGAAATACGACGAAGAGGACCTGATGCAATGACGACAAAAGCCTTGTTTTTCGACATCGACGGCACACTCGTGAGTTTCAACACCCACGAGATTCCGGCATCGACAGTCGATGCCCTCGAGCAAGCCAAAGCCAACGGCTTGAAAGTGTTTATCGCCACCGGGCGTCCGCGCCAACTTATAAACAACCTGTCGGCAATCAGCCATCTAATCGACGGCTATGTGACGACAAACGGCGCATACTGCTATGCCGGCGACAACAACATCGTTTGCAATCCCCTCCCGGAGGCCGACGCCCTGTCGATCAAGGCGGAAGCAGACCGCATGGGTGCGATGTCGCTTGTGGTAGGCATTGACGGAATACTGCTGTGCAACCCCGACATTCCTCTTGTCGACGGACTGCAGAAACTGCTCAACGTTCCGTCGATTCCCGTGGGCAACGACATCACGCCGCTGCTGCGGCACGGCATAGTGCAGATGACCGTGTTTGTCTCCGCAAGCCAAGAGCCCCAGCTGCTCGCCGGCGCACCATCGAGCCACGGCTCCCGCTGGTATCCGACTTTCACCGACATCACATCGTGCAAAGCCGACAAAGCAAGCGGAATAGCAGCCATGGCAGCCCATTTCGGCATCGCCATCAGCGAGACGATGGCATTCGGCGACGGCGGCAACGACACCCCTATGCTGCGCCATGCCGGCATCGGAGTGGCTATGGGCAACGCCCTCCCAGATGTGCAGGCTGCAGCCGATTTTGTCACCACCACAGTCGACAATGACGGCATCGCCCACGCCCTGCGTCATTTCGGATTGATTTAGCTAAAAAAATACAGCAAAGTTATTGTAGTATAGAAATTTATGCGTACCTTTGCAGCCGACTATTATTAACATAATGTCTAACTTACTAAATTAACTTATTTTATTAACAATTATTTTTAAATGAGCGAATTAACAAATTCTCCTATTGCAGATTTCGATTGGGATTCGTACGAACACGGCCAGGTCGAGACAGGCAAAACTCGCGAAGAGTTGATGAAAACCTACGATGAGTCCTTGAACACAGTAAAAGACAAGGAAGTTATCGAAGGTACAGTTATTGCGTTGAACAAACGCGAGGCTGTTGTAAACATCGGCTACAAATCAGATGGTATCATCCCTATGAGCGAATTCCGCTACAACCCTGATTTGAAAGTTGGTGACACGGTTGAAGTATTCATCGAAAACCAGGAAGACAAAAAGGGTCAGTTGATCCTCTCTCACAAGAAAGCACGCGCTGCACGCAGCTGGGACCGCGTCAACGAGGCTCTCGAGAACAACGAAATCATCAAGGGTTACATCAAGTGCCGCACAAAGGGTGGTATGATCGTAGACGTATTCGGAATCGAGGCATTCTTGCCAGGTTCTCAGATCGACGTCAAGCCAATCCGCGACTACGATGTATTCGTTGGTAAGACTATGGAATTCAAGGTTGTTAAAATCAACCAAGAGTTCAAAAACGTTGTCGTGTCTCACAAAGCCCTCATCGAGGCAGAGCTCGAGCAACAGAAGAAAGAAATCATCGCCAAATTGGAAAAAGGTCAAGTATTGGAAGGAACTGTCAAGAACATCACTTCTTACGGTGTATTCATCGACCTTGGCGGCGTAGACGGCTTGATTCACATCACAGACCTTTCTTGGGGTCGCGTAAACGACCCGAACGAGGTTGTGAAATTGGACGAGAAGCTCAACGTTGTTATCCTCGACTTCGACGACGAGAAGAAGCGTATCGCCCTCGGCTTGAAGCAACTCCAGCCACATCCATGGGACGCTTTGGATCCGAACTTGAAGGTTGGCGACAAGGTGAAAGGCAAAGTTGTCGTTATGGCAGACTACGGCGCGTTTGTTGAAATCGCTCCGGGCGTAGAAGGCCTTATCCACGTTTCTGAAATGTCTTGGTCACAGCACTTGCGTTCGGCTCAGGACTTCATGAAGGTGGGCGACGAGGTAGAGGCAGTAGTTCTTACACTCGACCGCAAAGAGCGCAAAATGTCGCTCGGCATCAAGCAGCTCAAGGCTGACCCATGGGCAAACATCGAGGAGAAATATCCTGTTGGCTCTAAGCACACTGCAAAAGTGCGCAACTTCACTAACTTCGGCGTATTCGTTGAGTTGGAAGAGGGTGTTGACGGCTTGATCCACATCTCCGACCTTTCTTGGACTAAGAAAATCAAACACCCGAGCGAGTTCACTCAGATCGGTGCCGACATCGACGTTCAAGTTCTCGAAATCGACAAGGACAACCGCCGCTTGAGCCTCGGCCACAAGCAGCTCGAAGAGAATCCTTGGGACGTATTCGAAACTATCTTCACTGTAGGCAGCATCCACGAGGGCACTATCGTTGAAATGCTCGAAAAGGGTGCGGTTATCGCATTGCCTTACGGCGTTGAAGGATTCGCTACTCCTAAGCACCTCGTTAAGGAAGACGGAACTCAGGCTCAGGTTGACGAGAAGCTGAACTTCAAGGTTATCGAATTCAACAAGGACTCTAAGCGCATCATCCTCTCTCACAGCCGCATCTTCGAAGATGAAGCTCGTGCAGAAAAGGCTGAGGCTAAGAAAGCAGCTAAGAAAGCAAAAGTTGCAGAAGAGGCTCCTGTAATGAGCACTCCTATCGAGAAAACTACTCTCGGCGACATCTCTGCTCTCGCAGCCCTCAAGGAAAAACTCGCTAAGGAAGGCAAGTAATCCTCGAGAATTCAATCCATAATAAAAGCCGCATCCTCAAAGGGTGCGGCTTTTTTATGCTTATTTAGACGCCTGCATTCACACTACGCGGCAGGCATTACCTTTTTATTTTGAAACAATTTCCTTCCTTACAACTTTTCCTAAATGGAACACCGCAATCCACAGGCATAGTTTCCCCGTTGGAGAGAAGCACACGTTGTCTGATTCATCAAAATCAAAGCGGACGACATTACCAGACTTGTCAGTTTCCGCCTCAAATGTTATGTCGACAACTTCCACCAATGCCGTGTCACGCTTTTTATTGTAGCCGACTGCAAGATTCAGATAACACCAGTTCTTAGGGATCAATGGACAGACTCCATTGTTGTAGATGTTCAGATCGTCTTCACATTGATATTTCGACAGCTCCTCATCAGAAATCGCGTCACTAAACATCACGCTGCCGTCATCTTCCGTCTTGACATACTTTTTGTAAGTAGAATATTTTACCTCTCTATATTCTTCCGTTTTCGTACCTGCGATTATCTGGTCAAAGTACACTTGTTTAATCACAAGATACAGAGTGTTGCTATTGTCTGGTTCTGGCAATTCACACCCTTTCTTGACACATTTCTCTTCCTCCACATCCGGCTCTTCATCTTCAATGGCGGACTGACCATCGGTTTTAATATATTCGACGGAAACCGCCGGCGTGAAAAACGCAATGCCAGCATTGCCGTAAAAAATTCCCGTCTGCAACGTCAAGAACTGGAACAAGCATTACGGGCAGACATCAGTAACCTGTGGCAAGCTTATCGCAATAACCTGCAATTGCTCAATCTGGAACGCCAAAATCTTATAGCCGCCAAAGAAAACCATGAGATAGCTATGGAACGTTATATGCTCGGTGACCTCGCCGGTATCGAAATGCGTGAAGCTCAAAAGAGCCTACTGGATGCCGAAGAACGAATACTCTCTGCTGAATATGATACAAAGCTGTGCGAGATCTCACTTTTACAGATTAGTGGCAAGGTATTGAAATACATGGAATAGGGATTAGGTATAAGTGATCATTTTTTCTCCCACATAAAACAATATTTACCTCTTCTTCCCCCTGTTTTCCCCTATCTTTGCCACATACAATAAGGTAATAAACAACAGCAAACCATGAAGAAAATTTTATTAATTGCCCTGTCATGCTTCTTTCTGACAGGTCTTTCTGCCCAAACGGACACCAATTACAAAGAGAAACACCCATATAAAGACTGGGTAAAGATTGCACCGAAATTTGACGATGCATTTTTTAAAACGCCGGAAGCCATCCGCATTGCCGACAATGTATTACTGTATCAGCAAATTACCGGAGGATGGCCTAAAAACATTTATATGGCGGCCGAACTGACAGACCAGGAACGTAAAGATGCTCTCAAGATGAAAGAGAACGTGAATTTAAGCACAATCGACAACCGTGCTACCATCACAGAAATGAATTATCTGGCCCGTCTCTCTCCGGAAACATGGAAAAAACAAAGAGGCACTATCCGTATTGGAGGAATTAGACAGAGTCTCATTCAATAATGTCGCCACGCCTCTCTTGAGGAACAAAGACAATATCGAGGAATATAAGGTGCGTGTGGCACGTATGTTGTCCGAATGCCATTATGCGACCGGAAATCAATCGGAAGCCATCCAACAGGCAAACCGGGCAGACTCCCTACAATCCCATTATGCCCAAGAGCAAATGAACATACGCAGAAAGATGATCAGCGAAAGCCTGCAAAACGAACTATTATCCACCCGCTTAAAAAGTCAGAAGGCGGAAGCGGAACAGGCACGGCTCATCCAGTATATCCTTACCGGAGTCATTATTTTGCTCATGGCTATCCTAACCGGAGGATACCTTTGGTGGAGAAATCATCGCCGTCGCCTACGCCAGTTATTCGATTTATTGATAAGCCATCATGCGGCTTGGTTGCTAATACACGATCCGCTTCCGCTAATCTCCCGGCCACAAATAAAGTTACCAGATCATTCAGAGGCAAACACCGAGGTCACAACAAAAGCTGATAATCTCCTATATCAACGAATCCTATCAGTTATGAAAGAGCAAAAGCCTTTCTTAAATCCTAATCTCGACCTTGTGACCCTCTCCCGTCTAGTGGGTACTAACCGAACACAACTATCCACCACCCTCAATAGGCAGACGGGAATGAACTTTAGTCGTTGGCTGGCTGAATACAGGGTACACCACCTCCTTTCGCTCGTCGCCCTACGTCCCGACAGCGACATCACCGCACTAGCCTCCGAATCAGGCTTCACCTCCCGAACCTCCTTCTTCCGGCAGTTCCGGCAAGTCACCGGACTTACGCCCAACCAATACAGAAACGTACGAAAAGAGACCGGCAAATAATCTGTTAAAGTACGTGTCTAGCCTTTGATGCAGGGGCTTTACGGCCTTTGGTGTACCAGATCGTTCGGATCAAGTTTCAATACGTTCGCATCTTTTCTCATCCCTTGATTTACCAAATGGGACTGTCTATATTTGACCTCGCAAGTCCCTCTTATGCGGGTTACTTAAGACAGTACCAATATGGAAGAAAAGCAAAAGCCATCCCTAATCGAACGCAGGCTATATGCCCGCATCTTACAAATCATGGAGGATAAGAAGCCTTATCTCGATCCACAGTTCAATTTGTGCCAGTTGGCCAACCTCGCTTGCACGAACCGTACCCGGCTATCCTCTACCTTGAACAATCAGACGGGTATGAACTTCAGTCGCTGGCTGGCTATCTATCGGGTAGAGTACCTCATACGGGAATTTTCCAAGTGCCTCACACAAGAGCCGCAGGAGTTATACAAGACGGCTGGGTTTACCTCCCGTACCTCTTTCTACCGCCAATTCAAGGAGGTGACGGGCAACACTCCCATCGAGTACTTCGCCAACCTATATTATAACAACGTAAATGATTCAACTAAATAAATAGCGATATGAGACATTTTACACTCCTACTCTTATCCGTTTTTACTGTCTATCAAGCCAAGGCGGATATATTGATCCCCTTAGACAAATATCCTACGGGGGAAAAACGTTTCAACTTACAGATCAACGGAAGTCACGATACCAGTACCCCTTGGCTCTCCACCACGTCATTTGGCGTGGATGAAGATGGGCAGATGGGAAACCCGGAGAATTGGACTTCCGAACAAATCGACGAGGACAATCACTCGGTAAGTCACCGACTCATCATGAACAGTATTTCCCTGCGCCTCTCCTATCGTGTATGGGACAATCTCAGCCTGTGGGCAGGCATCGGTACCACCAACTTCACCCACGAGGAGACTTTCCGAGATGATGACGACCTAAGCAGTACCATCTTCAGCAAGAACATGGTACCCATCTACAGCGGAGGGTTAGGTTACGGCTATGCCTTTACCGACCGCTTTTTCATGTCTACCCAACCCGGCGTGCGCTATGCCAACAGCGATAACATGACCACCGAGGTGTATTACCAAGGCAAGACCATCCCCTTGCGAGACCTCAGCCTCAACCGCCGTTACCTAGAGTGGGCCGTGCCCGTGGTGGCCGGATACGCACTGGGCAATTTCGTGCTCTATGCCGGCATCCTCTACAAGGACTACACGATGAAAGACCGGTACGAGTTCACCAAGACATATGCCGGCGAGGACTATACCGTTCGTATCGACGAGACCTTCCACGCCCGTCACAAGCTGTACGCTTTGGCCGGGGTGAACTATTTCCTCGCTGACAACATCTCGCTCGGAGTAAACGGGAGCTTCGGCAAGAGGCAGTCCGTACAGTTACAATTCAATATCAGTTTCTAAACCTCTTAAACAGATATATACATGAGAACGACACTCAAAGCACAAGCTATACGGCTGATCGCCGTATTTTTGCTTATCACCGCCTCTACCACCACCGTCAAGGCACAGATCAGCCAACATCCCGAACTGTATAAGGTGAAAGAATTCCACAATTACGAATCAGACGGAGGTGCCTATTACTGCTTCACCGACGCACAATACTACCAAGGGAAGCTCTACGGGGTCTACATAAATAATAACGGACCTTCAGCCGTATGCCTCACGGCTTTCGAGGTGAACGGCGAGACCCAGACAATGAAGCAATCTACCATTGGTGAAACCAATAAAAAAGAGATCCGTCTCAATGAGTTCGGCGTATACCAAGATGCCGAACTCATCGTATACCGTAATCGCTTCTATGTGCTCTGGAAGAATAATACCAATGGCCAGATATGGATCGGCGAGGTGGATATGAAAAAGGGAGAATACAAGAAAACTCGTATGCTCGATGACGGGAAAACTTACGCCAACTTCGCCGCCACCATCTACCGTGACAAGATCTGCGTCATCCTACACCGCCGCACCAACAAGAAACTGCAAGTCTACCAATACGGTGATCCCGAGCTGAACAGCGGCTGGGACTGGTGCGGCACCGTACGCAACGCCGGACACGATAATATCGAGCTAAAAGGCTCAACAGGCATATCAATGGAATACGATCCCGACGACCACTGGGACGCCACCTCGTGGTACGGCTACGACGACACCGAGAAAAAGAACGTGGAGAAACTCATCGTAGGCCGACTCAAGAGCGGTACCTTCGAGGCATTCAGCTACAGCGGCGAATATGGCAAGGATAACACATGGCCCTCCAAGTGGGAAGAATACGCACATCACGACATAGGCCGCTCGAAGACCTTCTCACTCAAGCTCATCCAAGCTGACATCGAAGGCTATGCGGCCGACAATACCAATGGCTACAAAGCGTCCTCAAATCCCCTAATCTTCAGCTACTGTTCCTATGATGGCAAAGGGACGGGTGAACACTTCCTAAAGAAATTCTACCCCGGTAGCAACAGCTTCGCCGCCGACGCACCCATCTACACCGACCTGCCCTACGGCTACACGGCCGTAGCCACCGCGGCAGATCCTACCACTGAGACAGCTCCCGGTGGAGGACTCTACTACAAGCAATATATCTATCTACTGCGGGGTAACCAGCAACCATACCACTGGTTCAAGCACTCCTACGTCGCCTCCATCCGATCTAACGAGATCGTGGAGAGACGCAGTTCTTTCAACGACGAGAAGGCCTTATTCGGCAACAGCGAGTTACGCAATCTCGTGCGCCTCGTCGGCATCATCGAAGGACCACCTCCAACGGTAGTGGATAATAACGAGTGGTTCGGCGACCTCGGCGTAGCCTCAAGCCTTGCCTTCACCATGGGATCGGGCACCAGCAACTCCGTGAGCCGACTCTATAAAAGCGACCTCAAATGCTCCTTCGGACCGCATACGGATAAACTCACGGCAGCATTCGGCGGCGGATACTCCTTCCAGAAACAACACGAGGAAGTAACAAGCCAGTCCGAGTCCATCACCGTTACCTTCGAAGCAAACGACACAGCAGACTACCGGGCCATCGCCCTCTACTCTGTACCCATTCTGACCCGTTGCGACCTAGAATACCTCTCCCCCACCCGGAGACAGAGTGTACGAATGCCCATATTCAGCTATACTTACATGACACGGCAGAGTATCAAACAAGTAGAAGTGCCTCTCGACCTAGAGCCTTTCCGCATAGACAATCCAAGCAAACTTGGAGACTGGGAGGCCCGTGAGATCCTCACCATGACCGCCAGCGAGCCAAATGTCAGCAAGTCCGTCAACTTCAGCCTCAACTCCGAACGGATCGACATGACGCTGGAAACCAGCGGCACAATCTCCGACAGTCAGACCAAAGGTGCCATCAGCCTTATGGATTTGAAATTCCCCTTCTTCCAACTAGAGAACCAAAGTTCTTGGGAATGGACAGACCAGACCACGGCGACAACCTCGCAGGGTATCAGCGCATCCTATTCGAAGATACGACGCACGGACAAGCACGTCAGGCCGGAAGAGACAGCCGAGTCCTTCTCATCCACCCTCTATCTGCTCACTGCCGAGAAGTCGAACACGCTCCGTGACCAGTACTACCCCAAGCTACTCGAACGGAAGATCAGCTTCGGCACCGACACCTTTCCCTTCATGGTAAACAGCGACAAACCCTTCGTATTGGCGTGGGACATCAACAACATCACCTATGTACGAGGTGACGTGAGCGCCACTGGCAATGAGGAGGTAACGACCGACGAGCCCCTGTCTATCCGCTTCCTCGACGGCATGCTTACGGTAGATTGCCTGCCGGGAGCCACCGTCAACGTCTACAGCATGAACGGCACGTTAACCGGTCACCAGCAAGCGGTATCCGGAAAAGCAATCTTCAGCCTGCCCGGACACCTGTACACCGTGGAGGTAGTGACCGAACGTTACCGGAAAGTACAGAAAGTAGTAAGATAATACAGTTAGAAGCCATGAAGACAAACCTCCTCCAGAGAAAACGCCTCCTAACGGAAGAATCGAATCGCTGTTATCTGTGCGATGACCCTGTCTGCACGAAGGCATGCAAGCCCGGACTAGATCCGGGCCGCTTGCTGCAGGCCTGTAAAATGGACAACCTAGCGGGAGCTATCCTCCGGGCCTACCGGATGGAAGCCTGCAAGGATTGCGACGGGCATCCTTGCGAGAAGGCCTGCCTCCGCGGACGAACCGACCGGGCGATATCCATCACCCAGATCGTACGGCAATTACAAGATATGCCAAACCCGACGGATAGTTCTCCCCTCACTTCGTCTCCGGACTTGGCGATCGACTTTTGTGGTGTCCGCTGCGCCAACCCCTTTATACTGGCCTCCTCGCCCGTAGCCCATAATTACGAGATGTGCGTCCGGGCCCTCGAAGCCGGTTGGGCCGGTATCTGCTTCAAGACGATATCATTCTATCCGAGCCATGAGGTATCCCCCCGCTTCGACCAAATGGAGGTGGATGGCGTGCCTTTCATCGGATTCAAGAACATGGAACAATTGTCGGAAGCCTCTGTCGAAGAGAATTTCGATACTCTCTATCGCCTCAAGCAACGCTATCCTGACAAATTAATCATCTCCTCCATTATGGGACGGACAGACGATGAGTGGACACGGCTTGCCCAATATTCCACGCAGGCTGGGGCCGATATCATTGAGTGCAACTTCTCTTGCCCACAAATGACGCAAGAAGGGATGGGCAGCGACGTAGGACAAAGCCCGGAACTGGTACGCCGGTTCACCGCCGCCACACGCCGGGGTACCCATCTGCCGATACTAGCGAAGATGACACCGAATATCGGGCAGATGACACCCGTGGCGCTCGCCGCCCACGAAGGAGGAGCCACCGGGATAGCCGCCATCAACACCATCAAATGTATCACCCGTATCGATGAGAAAGCGCTTACGGCCCGGCCCGTTGTCTGCGGACTGAGCAGCGTGTCCGGCTATTCGGGGAAAGCCGTGCGCCCTATCGCTCTCCGGTTCATACATGAGCTGGCGAGCGATCCTTCCGCCGGCAAGATGCCTATCAGCGGGATAGGCGGTATAGAGACTTGGCGGGATGCCCTCGATTTCCTGCTACTAGGCTGCACGAACCTACAGATATGTACCGCCGTGATGCAATACGGCTTCCGGATCATCGACGATCTATGCGAAGGGTTACGACTGTTCATGCAAGAGAACGGATATAAAACCCTATCCGACCTCATAGGTATCGCTTTACCGAACATCGTACCCCCCGAGAAACTGGAACGTACGCAGATACACCGCCCGACAGTAGATAACAGCCTATGCCTCGGCTGCGGACGCTGTTTCGTTTCCTGTAACGACGGTGGACATCAAGCTATCCGTTTCACCTCTATGCGCAAACCGGTGATAGACGAGCAAAAATGTGTCGGCTGCCATCTTTGCGCATTAGTATGCCCAACCTTCGCCATACATTGACAGGATGAGGATCGAGACGGGACACCTTATTCTACTATCCATACTTCTTCTGTGCCCGCTAGTCCATTCAGACCTGCGGGCACAAGAGAAGACACCCGTCACACGAGCCGACTCCATCATGCGGCAGGTAATCCATCAAGCCCCCATCTACGAGCACGTCCTCGAGAGCTATGAAGCGGAGACCTACGTGAAAGGCCGTACGCACGTTCCCCGGAAGAACAAGCTGTTGCGATACGCCTATCTGGTCTTCCCAGTAGAGCGTCATCCCTGCGATGCTCTCTTCGAGATGAGCGGCCTCACCCGCTACGACGCTCCCAACCATTATCGCAACAAGATCGTAGCCATCAACAGCAGCCATCTCGCCGCCGGAAGACATTACAAGGAGATAGCCTCATTCGTCAACTTGAACGTCTACTCCCCCACGATCTACAATAAGGGAATCATCATGCCACTCTCGCCCGATGCTTTCAAATATTACACGTTTCGGCAGGAAGGCACGGACACGATCTCCGGCATCCCTGTGTATAACATCCGTTTCACCCCTCGCCAATGGAGCCAGAAACTACTATCCGGAAACCTGTACGTAACCGACGAACTCTGGACCATCGACCGTATCGAGATACAAGGGCACTCCTCTTTCTCCGAGTTCAACCTAAGCATACGTTTCAACCGTGACGAGAAGCATTTCATCCTCCCGGAAGAGGCTGACCTGCAAGTCTGCTACCATGCCCTAGGCAACCGGATAGAGAGCGACATCCACGCCGCTTTCCGCTATAAATCGATCTCTTGGGTAGAGGAAGACCATGAGAGCAGGAAATTATACTCGCTCGATCAAACCCAATACTATACGATCACCTCCGACACACTCTCCTTTACCCAAGACAGCACTTATTGGAACAGCCGGAGGGACAAGCCGCTCACTACCGACGAGAAAGCCTTGTACACCACCGGAACGAACGTGGTGAGGACGGAAGCGGACAGCAGCGCTCTCACTCGCTACCTCCAACTCGGCGAGCGGCTCACCAGCACGGTCAACAGGGATTACAAGAGTACTCGTGTGAAGTATTCCGGCCTTCTCAACCCGTTCCAGCTATCTTTCGGAAGCAACGGGATCACCTATAAGCAAGAAGCACGTATCAGTAAGACATTCGAGCATGACCGTCAGCTACGCTTCCACCCCGAGATCGGTTTCCTATTCAAGGAGAAAGAGCTACGCCTACGGCTAACAACCGACTGGGAGTATCACCCCGAGCGTCAAGGTATCCTCAACCTCACGATAGCCAATGACAACCAAAGCTATTCCTCCGAAGTGATCCACCAGATCCTAAAAGATACCCCAATCCGTTTCGAAGATCTCAACTTGAAGTATTTCCAGCACTACTATGCCAAGCTGATGAACCAGATAGAACTGATGAACGGCTTCCGGCTCTCGGCCGGACTCGCATACCACTATCGTACGCCCGTGAAAAAGAATAAGGATACCGGATTGGATCTAAAGGATCATAATGAGTTCACCCCGGTTATCGGCCTTACCTACACGCCCCGGCAATATTACTGGATGGACGGTTACCGGAAAGAGTACCTACATTCCCATTACCCGACCTTCCGGATCGAGCTGGCACGAAGCATACCGGACCTGCTCGGCTGTACGGGAAATTATTGGCGGATGGAGGCCGGCATGAACCAGACCGTACGGCTGGGCTTATCCGAACGACTGAGGTACAATCTAAGCGGTGGACACTTTTTTAACCAGAATAACATGTACTTCGCCGATTTCAGCTATTTCGCCAAACGTTATTTCCCCGAGCCTTGGGGCGACCGGTTTGGCGGGATCTTTCATAATCTAGGTGGGGATTGGTGCAATGCCTCCGACAAATATATTCAAGGGCACCTCATGTACGAGAGCCCATTCATTCTATTGCGATTCCTCAAGCCCAATCCCAAGGCGCATAAATACCTCGTGTCCGAACGTTTCTACCTCAGCCAGCTATGGACTCCCGTATTGCCGAATTACAGCGAGCTCGGGTATGGTATCGGTAGCGACCTTTTTCATATAGCGCTTTTCCTAGGCTTCGAGAAGTTCAAGTATCAAAGCGTCGGGTTGAAGTTCGCACTTGAGTTATTCAGATAATTATAAACAAGTATAGATATGAACAAGAGAAACACTATTAAACAACTTCTTCACCGCGGATGCCTACTTATGGGTATCAGCGCAATAACAAGTTCGGCCTTCGCATGGGATTTCGCCGAGCATCGTAAGATCGGCGACCGTGCCATGAGCCTTCTCCCACGTTATCTGGTGGAAAACGGGATCTTCCCCAACGAGGCCGTCGCCGATAGCGCCTTGCTGCAGATCCTCAACATGTCGCATATGCCCGGCTCGAACGCCTACGCCATGAATGAGCTGACGCAGTTGCCGAATATCGTGACCTACGGTACGCTTTGCGGATTGGCCGGCGACCATGTGGAAAATCCCATGCTCTTGGAGACAGGCCTGCAGACCCATTTCTCCAAGACGAACCGTACGCTGGCTTTGGAGACACAAGCCATGAACGAGTTCCTCACCGGAGCCAACAGCAAGGAGTTGCTCGACATCAATCTGGCTTACGGTATCCTAGCGATCAAGGACCTCTCCCACTTCTACGCCTATGGCAAGGGATTGAACGAGCATCTGAAGATGATCGGCCCCGAGCTGATCCGCCGCCTTCAACGCCCCTCGGAAGTAAACAAGGTCTTCGATAAATTAAATCAGTTGCCCTCCATGAGCAAGTATTTCTGCATCCACATCTTCGCCATCTATCTAGCACAAGAGGCAGGCAAAGAGATGTGTAAAGGAGATACGCAAACGGCGAGCAACCTTATGTTCTACGCCACGATGTACGAGGCTTTCGCCGAGCATTTCCTACAAGACTCCTTCGCCTCCGGACACCAAATGGTACGTAGGGGCTTCTCCGCCTCCGCCGTATCCAACAATAAGAGCCTGCACGATTTCTACAATACCATCCCCGTACAGACCGCTAACCTAAAAGGCGAGACATGGAGTGCTTACGGCGATAAACGTCTGAACCAAAACATGATGGAGTACAACGAGGCCGATGATTACCGGCATATCCGGGTAACGGAGAAACATCCTTATTCCTTGGAGAAAGGCGATAGCTACGAGCGGGAGACGAAGGTATTCTACCAAGTCGTGACCGCCACCTGCGAGTCTATCGTAGAAGTCTGGAAAGCCTACCAGAATGCCTTGGAAGGATCAGACGAGAATATCTTGAACGAGATCCCTTCCGAACGAGACGACCTACCTCAGTTCGTCTACGATCGTTTCCCGGTAATCAAGGATTTCCCGATCCCCTTCGGGACGAATTTGGATGACGTCCCCTTGGAAGCTTCCGTCGCCGA
>ENA-ORCN01000959-ORCN01000959.1-human-gut-metagenome-genome-assembly--contig:-NODE-959-length-22088-cov-6.233656_pt1 | contig 22088 bp, 16 predicted proteins | sample MGYA00242984_ERZ507984 | MGnify/ENA primary metagenome ERZ507984 (study PRJEB26167, sample SAMN06115395) | human gut metagenome | host: Homo sapiens | place: China:Hubei | collected 2016-05-19 | study... | reverse complement strand
CGCGATGCGGGGCCGCCGCGCGGACAACCTCTCCGGCAAGCTGCTCGCCGCGGGCGAAGCGCTGCTTGAGCTCATCCGCCGCGTCAAGGGCCGCTCGAACAAGGAGATCACCGCCTTTACCGGCCAGATCACCGCGCTCATCGACCGCTTCCAATAAAATAGAAGGAAAGGGCGCGGGGCTCCGCGCCCTTTTTCGGGGAAAACACTATGGCTGTCACGAAAAATCAGGAATACACCGTTACCGTCGAGGGCTATTCGGGCGAGGGCGCGGGCGTCGCGCGCATCGACGGTTTTGTCGTCTTTGTGTCCGGGGCGCTGCACGGCGAGGTGTGCCGCGTTCTTATTTTAAAGGTGTTGAAGTCCGCGGCCTTTGCCAAGGTGCTCGAGGTGCTTGCGCCTTCGCCGCACCGCATCGCGCCGGACTGCCCGTATTTTCCGCGCTGCGGCGGCTGCACCTACCGCCACATGGACTATGCCGAGGAGCTTGCCCTCAAGCGCCGGCGCGTGCAGGATAATCTTGCGCGCATCGGTGGGAGCGAGGTCGAGGTGGAGGAGATCCTCGGCGCGGCGGAGACGCGGCGCTACCGCAACAAGGCGCAGTATCCCGTCTCGCCGGACGGCAGAGTGGGGTTCTACCGCGCCCGCACGCACGAGGTCATCGACACGCGGGAATGTCTGCTGGTGAAGCCGGAGGCGGACGCCGCGGCGGAGGCCGTGCGGCAGTATATGCGCGATTTCCGCGCGGCGGGCTATGACGAGCGGACGGGGCGCGGCCTTCTGCGCCATGTCTATGTCCGCTCGAACACAAGGGGCGAGTGTCTGATCTGCCTGCTGGTGAACGGCAAGCGACTGCCGCATGAGGCGGAGCTGGTCGAGCGGCTGCGCCGCGCCTGCCCGAAGGCGGTGGGCATCGTGCTCGGCGAGAACACGCGGCGGGACAATGTGATCCTCGGCGAGCGCTACCGCACGCTTTGGGGGGCCGACCGGCTGGAGGATGCGCTCTGCGGGAGAGTGTTCCGCCTGAGCGTGCCGTCTTTCTATCAGGTCAACCGCGAACAGGCCGAGCGGCTCTACGCCAAGGCCATCGAGTATGCGCAGCTCACGGGGGAGGAGACGGTGCTCGACCTCTACTGCGGCGCGGGGACCATCACGCTCGCGCTCGCGTCCCACGCGAAGCGCGTCCTCGGCGCGGAGATCGTGCCGGAGGCCATCAACGACGCGCGGGAGAACGCCGCGCGCAGCGGTGTGGAAAACGCCGAATTCTTCTGCGGTGACGCCTCCGACGTGGCAAAAAAACTCGCGCAGGAGAATCTGCGGCCCGACGTCATCACGGTCGATCCGCCGCGCAAGGGGCTGGCGGAGGACGTGGTGGAAAGCATCGCGCGGATGCAGCCGGAGCGCGTGGTGTATGTCTCCTGCGACAGCGCGACGATGGCGCGGGATGTGAAGCGCTTCGCCGCCCTCGGCTACCGCGCCGTGCGCGCCTGCGCGGTCGACCTCTTCCCCCGCGCCGACCATGTCGAGGCGGTGGCGCTGCTCAAAAGGCGGGAGGATGACCAAGGACCTGACAATTAAAAAATAAGCAAAATGCACAAGAAAAAGATGGAAAAATTGTAGATTTATGCTTGACAAATGTCGAAATATGGGTTATTATACCTTATATTTGATGGCATTTTCTTAACGGAGCCTTTACATGCCTCCGCAAGTTCATCCTGTTGGCAAACCGATCGAAAGGCCGGGACGCAAAGCTATAGTGTCTAAATGAACACCCTTGAAAAAGGTTCACATGACAGACTGGCCGCACCATTTGCTGCGGTCAGCCTTTTTTTGCCGCCGGCCCCTGCGGCGGCCCCATTTATTGATCCAGAGGTGAATCCCTATGGCATATATGCGTTTGGGCGACCTGCTGCTGTCCTCGGGCGTGATCTCGCACGAGCAGCTTGAGCGGGCGCTGGAACTGCAAAAGGAAAGTAAGGAGCGTCTGGGCGACGTGCTGGTGCAGAGCGGCATCATCACCGAGCAGCAGCTCATCGAGGCGCTGAAAATACAGCTCGGTGTGGAGTTCGTCGATCTCACGGCGGTCTCCATTCCGGTGGAGCTGGCGAAATATGTGCCGCGCACGCTGGCGAAGAAATACTGCGTGGTGCCTGTGAAGCTGGTGCGCGACACCCTCTACCTCGCGATGAGCGATCCGCTGGACTTCATCGCGCAGGAGGAGGTCAAGGCCGCCTCGCGCAAGCGCGTGATCCCGATGATCGCCACGCACCGCGCGACCGAGCAGGCCATCAGCCGCCTCTACGGCAGCGAGGGCACCGCCCGCGTCATTGAAGAGATGAAGCGCGAGGCGGGCGCCGCCGGGCCGGATATCGTGCCCGCGCAGCTCGTGAAGGACAGCGACAGCAGCGAGGGCGCGCCGACCATCCGCTTTGTCAACTCCCTCATCGAGCGCGCCTTTACCGAGCGCGCGAGCGATATCCATCTCGAGCCGCAGGAGGGCGAGATGGTGGTGCGCATGCGCATCGACGGCCTGCTCCGCCGCGTTCTGACCGTGCCGGCCGAGCTGCAGAGCACCGTCATTTCCCGCCTGAAGATCATGGGCGGCATGGACATTGCCGAGCGCAAGATCCCGCAGGACGGCCACGCCATGCTGCGCGTGAAGGGCAGCGAGATCGACCTGCGTATCTCCTCAATGCCGACGGTGTACGGCGAGAAGATCGTGCTGCGCCTGCTCAACAAGACCTCGCAGCTCCTCTCCCGCGACGCCATCGGGCTGGAGGGCGACGACCTTGAGTCCTATCAGGCGCTGCTTCGGAATACCGGCGGCGTGATCCTGCTGGTCGGCCCCACGGGCTCCGGCAAATCCACGACGATGTGCGTGATGCTCCGCGACCTCGCGCGCGAGGAAGTGAACATCGTCACGCTCGAGGACCCTGTGGAATATTACATCCCCGGCGTCAGCCAGTGCCAGATCAACGAAAAGACCGGTATGACCTTCGCCAGCGGCCTGCGCGCCATTCTGCGCCAGGACCCCGACATCATCTCCGTCGGCGAGATCCGCGACGGCGAGACCGCGAGCATCGCCATGCGCGCGGCGATCACCGGCCATCTGGTGCTCTCGACCCTGCACACCAACGACGCCCCCTCCGCGGTCGACCGTCTGCGCGACGTCGGCGTGGAGCCGTGGCTGATCTCCGGCGCGCTGCGCGGCGTGGTGTCGCAGCGGCTTGTGCGCCGCATCTGCCCGCACTGCAAAAGAGCCTATCATCCCGCGAGCGACGAGCTGGCCCTGCTGGGGCTGGACGACGCGCCGGACCTTGTGTTCTACAAGGGCGAGGGCTGCCCGGACTGCCATCACACCGGCTACACCGGCCGCCGTGCCGTGTTCGAGATCCTGATGATCGACGCGCCGCTGCGCCGCCTCATCACCGCCGGCGCGAGCGCGGACGAGCTTGCCGACGAGGCCCGCAGGCATGGCTTCACCACCATGCGCGAGCGCTGCCGCGACCTGGTGCTGCGCGGCGAAACGACGGCTGAGGAGGCCGCCCGCACCATCAGCTCCACCATCGAGAGCTGAACGGAATGACCAAAGAAAAAGGCAGGTGAATCGGCTTGACGACCTATAAGTACAAGGGCCAGTCGCTCAGCGGCGCAAGGGTGAGCGGCGTGGTGCGCGCCTACGACGAGTTCGAGGCCGTCGCCAAGCTGCGCGACACCTGTGCCTTCATCACCAAGATCGAGCCGGTGAAGGAGCGCGGGAACGCGCTGGATAAGCCCATCGGCTTCCGGCTCAAGGACAAGGAGCTGGCGCTGCTCTGCTCGCAGTTTTCCATCATTCTCACCTCGGGGCTGAGCGTGATGCGCTGCGTGGAGATGGTCGCCTCGCAGACACGCAATAAGTACACGCGCAGGATGCTGGAAAAGGTGGCCGAGGAGGTCGGCGCGGGCTATTCCCTCGCGCAGAGCTTTGAGAGCAACGCACCTTATCTGCCCGCCACGTTCATCGAGACCGTGCGCGCGGGCGAGGAGTCCGGCACGCTCGCGCTGTGCTTCGACCGCCTGCACCGGTACTACGAACGCACCGCCAGGACCCGTGCGAAGATCATCAGCACGATGACCTATCCCGCGATGGTCATTGTGGTCGCCATCATCGTGTTTATCATCATCATCGCCGGCGCCGTGCCGGCGTTCACCGACGCCTTTGCCGACCTCGGCGAGGGCGAGCTGCCGGGCGTGACGAAGGCGCTGATGGCGGTGAGCGGCTTTTTCAACCGCTGGTGGTGGCTGCTGCTGCTCATCGCGGCGGCGCTTGTCATCGCCTATCTCGCCTTCAAGCGCACCGAGCGCGGCAAGCTCGTGCTGGCGTCCTACGCCATCGAGCGCGCGCCGCTGCGGCGGCTGCGCAGCATGAGCGCGGCGGGACGCTTCGCCAATACCATGTCCACCATGCTCACCGCCGGGCTCGGCGTGCCGCGTGCGCTGGACGTCACCAGCCAGGTCGTGGGCAACTACCTCTTTTCCCTCGGCGTGCGCAAGGTGAAGGAGAACGTGGAGCGCGGCCGCGGCATTGCCGAGAGCATGGCGGGCGTAGAGTGCTTCCCCAAGATGCTCACCGAGATGGTGGGCGTGGGCGAGCGCGCGGGCTCGCTGCCGCAGACGCTCGACGTCATCGGCAATTACTTCGACAGCGAGGTCGAAACGCAGAGCACGCGGCTGCTCAGCGTGCTCGAGCCGGTCATCACCATCGTGCTCGCGGTCATCGTGGTCGTGCTGCTGCTGGCGGTGTACCTGCCGATGTTCAGTATGTACGGCAGCATCTGATACGTTATCATTTCCGCGCGACCACCCCGCGCGGGACGATATAGAAAGAAACGGAAAAGGAGAATTTTTATTATGCTGAAGAAACTCACCAACAAAAAGGGCTTCACCCTCATGGAAATGCTGATCGTCGTCGCGATCATCGCGGTCCTCGTCGCTATTGCCATCCCCACCTTCAATAATGCGCTTGAAAAGTCCCGCGAGGCTACCGACGCTGCGAACCTGCGTGCCGCTTACGCCGAGTGCGCCGTCGCGATGATCAGCGATACCACGAACGCCAAGGGTTATAGCAAGAAGGTCGAGCCTGTGCAGACGGTTGCTGGGTTTGCGAATCTTGGCGATGATGTTACCATTGGTGGTGTCAATCTCAAGACTGGTGATGTTGTGAAGGACATTGTAAAGGGTACAGCTATCTATGTTAATTATTCTGCTAATGGTACCTGCACGTTTACCACTACTGCTGCGGCAACCGGCTTTGCTGAGCTCCCCTGAGTTATTATAAGACTTCTGAGCCCACGCCGGAGCGCACGCTCCGGCGTGGGAACGCCCCCTTCCTTCTTGGATGAGCCGATTCTGCAGAGGGCTCATCTTCGGCGCTGTGCTAAGAAATAAGGGGGTGGCCGAGGGTCGGCGGCCATCCCCCACGAAGGAACCCTATTCCAAGGAGGAATTTCGCGATGCTCCATCTCACCCCCTTCCTCACCGTATACTGCTGCGTGCTCGCCGCCGTTTTCGGCGCGTGTATGGCGAGCTTTCTGAACTGCATGGCGTGGCGCGTGGTGCATGGCGAGAGCGTGCTGCGCGGGCGGTCGCACTGCGACGCGTGCGGCCATGTGCTCGGCGCGCGGGACCTCGTTCCGATCGTGAGCTATCTCGCCTCCGGCGGGAGGTGCCGCTACTGCGGCGCGAAGCTCTCGAGCCGCCATGTGTGGGGCGAGGTGATGGGCGCGGCGGTGTTCGTGTCGCTCCTGCTGCATTATGATATTTCGCTCCGGCTTCTCGAAGCGTGGCTTCTGGCAAGCATTCTGCTCGCCTGCTCCTTCGCGGACCTGGAGGGGTACATCATTCCCGACCGCTTTTTAGCGGCCGGTCTTGTGCTTTTTATCGCGTCCCTCTTTTTTGCGCCCGAACCGCTCGGACGGCTCGCGGACGGGCTGCTCGGCGGCTTCGGCGTGGCGCTCGGCCTGCTGGCGGTCGTCACGGTGCTGGAAAAGCGCATGGGGCGCGAGGCGATGGGCGGCGGTGATCTGAAGCTGCTGTTCGTCACCGGGCTGTTTTTCGGCTGGAAGGGTAACCTCCTCTGCCTGATCTTAGCCTGCATCTTCCGCATCGTCTTCTGCCTGCTCGCCGCCGGGCGCGGCGGGGAGAAGGGCGCGCCGATCCCGTGGGGACCGTCCATCGCGCTCGGCGCGTGGGTCACGGCGCTCGCGGGCGAGCCGTTTATCCGTTGGTATCTGAGCCTTTTATAAGGCGCGTTTCGCAGCACTCCGCTGAAAGGAGAATGAGCATGAACAAGATCGTTGGCCTTGATATCGGTGAAAACAGCGTAAAAATGGCCTATTTCGCGGGCCGCGAGCTGAAAAGGACCGCAAAGCTGGAGCTGCCCGACGCGATGGTGTCCGGCGGGCGCATCCTCTCGATGGACGCGATGGCGGACTTTCTGCACGACGCGGCAAAGGGAAACGGCATCCCGCTGACGAATGCCGCGTTGGTCGTGCCGGCGAGCGAGGTCTACACCCGCGTCATCACCCTGCCCGCCATGACCGAGCAGCAGCTTTTCTACAACCTGCCTTACGAGTTCCGCGACTTTCTGACGGAGGAGAAGAGCAAGTATTTCTTCGACTACGCCGTGCGCCGCATCGTGAACGACGCGGACGGGCATCCCAAGGAGATGGAGCTCTTCGCCTGCGCCATTCTCAAAACCACGGTGGAGGGCTACCGCGCGATGCTGCACCGCGCGGGCTTCCGCCTGCGCGTGCTCACCGTCACCGAGTGCGTCTACGGCGCGGTACTGGGCGCATACCTCAGGCGCATGGGCGCGGAGAACGATGATAAGGACCGCTGCATCGTCTCCATCGGACACCGCAGCACGCACCTCTACATCTACCACGGCGCGACGTTCGACAGCCGCCGTGAGATCGACGTCGGCGGCAGGCTGATCGACGAGCAGATCGCCGAGCACTGCGGCGTGGACATCCATTTGGCGCACAGCTATATGCGCAGCGACTACAACGGCGTGCTTGAGGCGGACTATGCCCGCGAGGCGTACAGCCGTCTGGCGGTCGAGATCATGAAGGCGGTCAATTTCTACAACTACAACAACCGCGACCGCGAGCTGCACGACCTCTACATCTGCGGCGGTGGCGGCGGCATCGAGCCGATGCTGCGCACCATCGTCGAAACGACGAGGCTCACGCTCCATCCGGTCTCCGAGCTGCTCTCGCAGCAGCTTTCGACCGAGGAGCCGTGGACGTATCTGCGCGCCATCGGCGGTGTGAGCGAGGGCATCAAGGGGGGACTGGCATGATCGCGGAGAAGGAGAAGAAAACGGCCCGCGCGAACACGCCCCGCCGTCCGGTCCGCTGCCCGCAGAAAACGGGCATCAACCTCAATATGCACGAAAAGCGCACGGGCACGGTGCTCACGCTGCTCATCGGCGCGCTGTGCATCACCGTGCTTGCGCTGGCGGTCGCCAAGTTCGGCGTCCTCGACCTCTACGACCGGCTCGCCGACGCGCAGAGCGCGTATGCGCAGGCGCAGCAGGAGAACCGCGCCGCGCAGGAGAAGCTCTCGCACTTTGACGAGGTGCTCTCGGAGTACCGCACCTATTCGATGGAGTGGATGGAGGACGGCGAGGACTCCGACCTCAACTTTGCCGTGGAGCGCACGGAAATGCTCGACCTGATCGAGCGCACGGTGATGCCCTACGGCACGCTCAGCGCCCTGCAGGCGCAGGGCGACCGCGTGGACGTCGAGCTGAACGAAACGGACCTTGACCGCATCGCCGAGGCGCTCAGCGCCGTGAAGGCGTCGAGCATCGTGGAGTCGGTCGGGCTGGAGCTTGCCGAAACGGAGAAGGACCGCCCCGCCGACGTGATGAAGTGTACGCTGCACATCGTGCTGAGAGGGGAGGCGGCGGAATGAACCGTGAATTGACCCTGCGGGAAAAGGTGCTGCTGCTCATCCTGATCGTGCTCGTGATGGTGCTCGGCTACTTCAAACTCCTCTACGAGCCGGTCAGCGACCGCATCGCGCGCTGCCGCGAGGACACGGCGCAGGAGCAGCTTGCGCTGGAGCAGAACGCGGTCAGGCTGGCGCAGATGGAAAAGATGGAGCAGGCGCTCGCGGATATCCGCGCCGCCGGCGGCAGCAAGGCGATCCCGCGCTTCAACAACAGCGAGGCGCTGCTGCGCGAGCTGCGCGGCCTGCTCGCGGGCACGGGGGAATACTCCCTCGATTTCGGCGACGGCACGACGCAGCAGGGCTATATCGTCCTGCGCCCCGTCTCCATGACCTACCGCACGAGCACCTACGAGCAGTCGCGCGCGATCATTGACCGCCTCAGCGCGAGCGACAACATCAACCGGATATCCGACCTGAGCATCCGCCGCGACGAACGGAGCGGCGGCGGACAGGGCTATCAGACCGTGCTGACGGTGACCTATTTCGAGGTCGCGCCGTAACGCACAGAGGAGCAGAGCACCATGAAAAACAACAGGGCAAACAGACACAATGACCGCGGCTTCACCCTCTCGGAGGTCCTTCTGACGGTGGCGATCCTTGTGGTGCTGTTTGCCCTTGCCGCCGTTCCCGTCTCGAAGATGCGGCGCGAGCTGCGCCAGACGGAGCTGGACAGCAAGGCGGAGATCTTATTCCAGACCGCGCAGAACCGCATGACGCAGCTTCTTGCCGCCGGCATGGAGGAGAAATACAAGAGCGGCAGCGACGTGAAGCGCTTTACCTATATTCCTCTCGACGCGGAAGAGGACAAGTACGACGAGAGCAAGATTCCGCTCTGGTATGTGACCGACGCGGAAAAGGACAACGCCTCCGCCGCGGCGTATTACATCCTTCCGCGGGAGCAGACCGACGCCGAGCTGCGCGAGGGCCATTGGCTCGTGGAGTACAACGCGGACAGCGGCAGCGTCTACGCGGTGTTTTACAGCGAGGAGGCGCTGGGCGTGCATACCGGGCTCGACGTGCTGCGCTACCGCAGCCAGCGCATGAAAACGGCGAAGGTCGGCTACTATGGCGGCGACGCGGCGGCGGTCAATGACACCGGCGTGCTCGCGCCGCGGGCGGAGATCCTCAACGGGGAGACGCTGGAGGTGCGCATCACCTGCAAGGCACCGAATGACCGTCCGCTCCATTTCTTCATCACCATCCGCGACGACAAAGGAAATGAGACGGCGCGCACCGAGCTGAAAAATGATACCAAGACGTTCACCACGATCGAGAAGAGCTTCCGGGACTACGAGGTGACGGTGACGCTCGACGACCTGAGCGGCGACGGCAGCCGCCGCTTTGCGCAGCAGGAATGGCTGAAAATGCTGACGCCCGGGGAGAATCTGACCGTCACCGTTGAGGTCACCAGCGACGACCCGCTGGTGGAGGGCGCGCGATTTGTGCCCGAAAAGACAAATGGCCTGTTCCATACGCTGCGCGGCGGCGATACGGCGGTCGTCACCTGCGCCCGCCACCTGCAGAATCTGGACAAGACCTCCAAGTTGGCGCCGGTCATCACCCGCGCGGTGCAGGAGAAGAACATTGACTTCACCGGCGCGAGCGGCTGGGCGTCGGTCTACGGCGAGAAGAAGTTCCGCCCTATTGTTAACACGGCGCTGCGTGAATACCGGGGCAGCTATACCGTGGACGGCACGACGTACCGTCCGGTGATCGCGCACCTGCCGGTGGATACGAACGGCGACGCGGGCCTGTTTGAGAGCTTTTCCGGCGGCACGCTGGCGGACATCACGCTCACCGGCGCGCAGATCCGCGGCAAGGGAAGGGTTGGCGGTCTTGCCGGCACGCTGTCCGGTACGGTGAGCGTTACCGGCTGCCGCGTCTATCTGGACCCGGCGAGCGACGGCCTGAGCACAAAAACGGAGCGGGATATTTGGCTCGTCGGCAATGTGACCGGCGGTCTGGTCGGCTATGTGAGCGGGAACGCGGAGGTCTCCATCGACAGCAGCTTTGCCGCCTCGGTCCTTCGGGGTACGACGGCGGCGGGCGGACTGATCGGACAGGCGGACGGCGCTGTGACGGCGGAGCGCTGCTACGCCGACTGCTACCTCTACAACAGCGATAAGACAAACGGACAGACCGGCGGCCTGTTTGGCGGGAGCATCGGGACGAGCACGATCCGTCTGACAAGCTGCTACGCCGCGGGCTTCCAGGAGGCAGCGGTCACGGCGGGCCTGTCCGCCGGACCGGTCAAAGCTATGACGGGATGCTACAGCGTGAGCGTTCCGCTCAATGCGAACATTGATCTGACCTACTCGACGGCGAAGCCGGATGCACAGGTCCAGACCGCGGCGGCGGGGACCTTTTATCTGAAAGAGCGGGCGGCGACGGCAAAGCATATCGCCGGGACGACCGATGTCGGCTACGGAGAATGGAGCGGCACCAGCCGCCCCACCGCGGCGCAGAGACTTGGCACCGCATTTACCGCCGTGACAGGCGGCGGAAGCACCAACGCTTATAACCTCATGGAGGGCATGGGCCTGACCGACTATTCCTATCCGAAGCTGCAGGGGATCCCTCACTACGGCGACTGGAAGGCGGAGTTTGAGTCCGGCTCGCTGGCGTACTACGAGCATTATCAAAACGGCACGGCGGCAGGCTATGGCTTCCTCGGCGGCAACGTGTCGTCCCTGCGGGACGACGAAACGGTGCTGGGCGACGGCTACGGCATGATTTACGACAGCAAGCCGACCGCGTCGGTCACGGTCACCTATTGGACCTGGACGGCAGCGGGCGACGCGGTACAAAAGACAGAAATGCTTGCCGCGGATGCCGCGGTGCAGGTCACCTACAACGGGAGGAGCTATTACCTCCTGCCGCTGCCGACCGGGGTGGTGAATACGGAATATGTCGATCCGAACAGCTTCTATCAGGAGGTCAGGGTCGACGGCGCGGCGTATCTCTACGCGCCGCACTTTGCCCGCACGGTGACGACGCCCGGCGAGGACGGCACGGTGGAGAGCCCGACGGGCGTTTCCATCCGCACGGCGCGCCAGCTCTACGCGCTGAGCCTTTACTACGACGAATACCGGGAGCGGCTCGATGAGAGCAGCGTTTTTGTGCAGGAGCGCGGCATCGACTATGTCAGCTACGACTGGAAGAACTATGGCAGAAACGGCACCGAGCCCTCGGCGAACCTCCCCCAGTTCCCCATCGGCGACAGCACGGCTAAGCCGTTCATCCACACCTACAACGGTCAGCGGCACGAGATCATCAGCGCGCCGATCACCGGGAACGGTCTCGGGCGCGGCGGCACGGAGACTGCGGACGAGGTCTATGCGGGCCTGTTCGGCTGCAACGCGGGCGAGCTGCGCGACATCGTGCTCATTGCCGGCAGGGAGGACACGATCGTCGGCTTTGACCGCGGCATCCAGCGCAGGAGCGCCTACATCGGCGCGCTCGTCGGCTACAATTCCGGCACGGTGCGCGGCTGCGCGGCAGCGGGCTACCGCGCCAAGGCGCTGGCCAACAGCGGCAGCGCAGTCTATGTCGGCGGCTTCATCGGCTACAATGAGGGCTATATGGAGCAGTGCAGCGTGAGCAGCCCCTCAGTCTATGCCGAGAACGTGTTCGCGCAGCTCAGCGCAGGCGGCTTCGCAGGACAGAACGACGGGCGCATCGAGGGCTGCTACGGCATCGCGGCGATCAATGTCCCGACCATCCGCGGCGGCGAGGTGGAGCTTGGCGGCTTCGCCGCGCACAACGGCGGCATTATCCGCAGAGCCTACTGCGCGACGGCTATGTCCTCGGCGGGCGCCGAGGCGGACGGCTTTACCGCCTCCGGCAGCGTGCAGAGCTGCTACTATCTCAACGGCGGCACCTACCGCTTCTGGGAGGAGGACCGGCTGTACAGCGCGGAGACCGCGGGCGGCGCGCAGCCCATGACCGCGGCGGAACTGAAGGCGCTCGGGCTGTCTGGCTTCGGCACGTCCGCGGAAGCGCGGTATAGTCGGAAAAATACGGAGGACAGCTACCCCTATCCCGCCTGTATGCAGGACGCGAGCGGCGTACTCGTCCACTACGGCGACTGGCCGGTGCCGACGAATGTCGGCGAGGTCGGCGTGTTCTACTGGGAAAAGGAGGAGGACGGCGCGAACAGCGGCTATCACCTCTCCTACATCGGCTTTGTCGGCACGGAGCGCAAGGAGGGCAGCACCCTCTGCACCGCGCATGACGACGGCGGCGTGATCACCGCCTACGGCTACGGCTACTATTGGGAGAGCAGCTCGAAGGAACCGGAGCTGGCGGCGAGCGGCGGCTTCGTCATGGACGGAGGTGATACGGAGGAGGCCGGGGCGGCGGCGTCGGCGCTGGGAGCGCAGATGCCGGAGTATACCTTCGCCGCCTACGAGACCGGCGAGACCGGCCTGCGCCTGCAGGCAGAGACCAACAGCCGAAACGGCAGCTATACGCTCCAGGCAAATGGCACATGGACGCTGAATGAAACGTATACCTACACGCGCTGCCCGTTCTTTGCGGACGCCTTCGGCTATGCGGACGATGCTAAGCCGGGTACGGACCAGGCGGCCTATCAGGTCCGCTCAGTGCAGCAGCTGCAGTTCATCAACTGGAGCTGCGGGGTCACGTCGGAGAAGGTAGGAGGCTGGTGGAATCCAAGCTACACGTTTACCTATAAGATCGGCACAGACCGCGAGGTAACGGCGGCGACCTACAAGCAGTTCCCCTATCTGCAATACGCCACAGACACAGGCGTGAGCCGTCAGTCACAGAGTGCGGCGGAGTGGGATCGTCCGCGGCGCAGCTGGAAGCAGTCGCATGACCTCAACGGCACAGACCGGGAATTTCCGAAGGTCGGCGCGAAAAATACCTCGTTCCATCCCATCGCCGGTGCGGTTTTTAACAACGCGGCGGAGAATCCAAACAACGAGGGCTATGCGGTAGACCTCTACAGTTGGTTCGGCGGTGTGTACGACGGCGATAACTACTACATCAAGAACATCAACATCGACTCGCCCTGCTACAATGTCGGCGTTTTCGGCACGACGGCGGGCGCGGAGATCCGAAACATCGTGCTCTACAGTGACAACGGCGGAACGATCGAACGCAGTACACCGGCGGGCACGGACTACCGTAACTACCGCTGCGCCTACGCGCTCGGCGGATTGGTGGGCATCGCGTATGACTACCTTTACGACGCGAACGGAAATTGGGTCAATGTTGAAAACCGCGCTGCGGAGATCGCCAACTGCGCCATTGCGGGCTATACCATCGAAGATAACAGCACCAACCCGCTCCAGCTAGGCGAGGCGGTGGTGGGCGGATTGATCGGCGTATCCAAGGCCGATTTGAACAGCTGCTCGGCGGTGGTCGATATCAAGGTCAACTGCACGCACCGGGAAGCCGGCGACAGCGGCAAACTGACCAGAGCTCAGTACGGCAACTTTGTCCGCGTGGGCGGTCTGGTCGGCGGCGTGCAGTACAAGGTGACGAATTGCTACACCGGCGGAACGATCACGATCGACAGCGATACGCTTAATGAGCGCGTGGACAAGAGCGGAAGACTTGTCACCGTGAAGACCAGTACAGAGAAGAAGACAGAGGTCGAGAACGCGAAGGGGACCTATGTCTACATCGGCGGCATCGGCGGCAGCGGCTTTTCCTCCAACTTCCGCAACTTTTCCAACAAGAACGGCACGGACGACGGAGAGCCGGAGTATGAGAACTGCTATACCTATACGGGGCTGCCGACCATGCAGGGAACGATCATGTCGATCTCCCGCATCGGCAGTGTTGCCGACCGCTATGAATGGGCGCCGAGCGTGACCATTACCAACTGCTACTATTATGCGGAGTCAGATGTCCAGTACAACCTGCCGAAGTATCACTGCGGCAAAAAGAGTCTTGCGACGATCCTGGCGAGCGATGAGGAGAAGGAAAAGATGCTGCAGGGCGATCTTTCGTATCTCAGTCAATACATCGGTGGAAGAAATCATCGACCGAGCTATTCGATCGACCTGACAAAGCTCAGCTATGAGCAGATGGCAGGCAGGAAGGACGTCACGAAGAACGGGCAGGACAAAAGGATCCTGGAGCTGCTGAATCAAAATGGGGACAGCGTCTTCGGCTGGGTCACCGTCGAGGAGGCGCAGGCCGAGGTCCACGGGAAATACAGCTTCCCGGGCAAAAACATCGCCGTGCTCGACGGGCAGGACTACCCGTTCCCGACCGTGCTCACACAGGCGAGCGAGCACACCGACAGCGGCAGGGCGAACCTGCACTACGGCGACTGGCCGCTCGTCGGTCCGGCCTGGGAGAAGAGCAGCGTGACGATCGACCGCATCACCGACTACGATGCCGGAATCGGCAGCGCGGTTATTACCGCGGTGCTGAAGCTGGAGAACATGGAGGACGGAAAGCTCGGCGGGCTGACACTCGAGTCGTTCCGCTCGACCAATGAGAGCATCGCAAGGGTGACGGGCTTCCAAAAGGTCGATGAAAAGACCTGCCGTGTGACGCTGGAGGGTCTGGCGAATGGCTCGGTGGAGATCACCGCGGTGCTGGACGGCCATGTGGCGCGCTTGATGGTAAGCGTCACCGCGGAGCTGACGATCCGGATGAGCGACGAGATCGAGCGCGCGAAGCAGATCACGGTGAATGAGGCCGAGACGGTGCCGCTCGGACTCGCCGCGCTGGACCGCGGCGGCAAGGCTCTGACGAAAGACCTCAGCTGGACGGTCGCCAATGCCGAGACGGGTATTGCACAGATCGTCTGGAAAAACGGCGTTCCGCAGAGCGTCAAGGGCATCGGCGCGGGCGAGACGACGCTGCTCATCACGGCGAGCTATCGGATCAATGCGACTGAGATGGTCACGGTGAGCCGCATCGTGCCGGTGACGGTGCTGGCGAAGGCAGCCGACGGCACGGCGTAAAAAGGAAAGGAGGGGCATCGGGATGAAAAAACTGAAGAACGAACAGGGCGTGACCATTCTGATGGCCCTCCTGCTGGTCCTGACCGCGGCGGTGGTCAGCGCGGTCATTCTCTCCGCGGCGCTCAGCGCCGCGCGGCGCGTGAACGGCGACCGCACCGCGCAGCAGAACTACCTTGCCGTCAGCTCGGCGGCGGAGCTCGTACGCGACAGCATCGACCAGATGCGGTATACCGAGACTACCACCACGACTTACGAATGGGACGAGGAGAACGGGAGCTATCTGCAAACCGGCAGCTCCTCCACAGAGAAGCTGCCGACCGGCTTGATGGGAGACTGGCTCACGGACGGCGCGCGGAACGGCGGCTGCACCGATACTATCACCATCACGCTGCCGGATGAAGCGCTCCCGCCGGTCAAGGCAAGCTTTTCCATGACAGGACGGGGAACGGGAAGCGGGGACTATGATATCCGGATCGCCTTTTCTCTGGCCGACGCCGGGGACGCGGACGACTGCCGCATGACGCTCAGGCTGAGCGGAAGCGTCAGCGAAAGTACAGACGTTTATGCGAACACCGCGGGCTGGAGCAGGATCGACGAATTGACCATCACCTGGAGCAACCCAAAGATCACCAAGGGAGCGGAGGGGAACGCATGAAAAAACGCAGAAGCAAGGCCGGTGAGACGCTGGTGGAGACGCTGGCCTCCGTGCTCATCGCGGCGCTGGCGTTCGCCTTTCTCTCGACCGCTGCGGTGACCGCGGCGCGGATCAACGCCGCCGCGCGCGAGGACGTTTCCTTCCGCTATACCGCGGAGCAGGGAAAGACGGTGACCGTAACGGCTGAGGGAACCCACTTCGGCACGAGCCGCGAGGAAGTCACGCTCTATACAACGGACAACGGATATCAATATTATACGGACACGATCTCATCGGGGGTAGCGCCATGAAAAAACTGCGCGGCAGCCGCGGCGTGACGCTCACCGAAACGCTGTGTACGGTGCTGATCGTGCTGCTCATCAGCGCGATGCTGGCGGTGGGCGTGCGCTTTGCCGTGCGGACGTACCGCGAGTCGATGGAGCTGTCGGAGACGGAGCTGCTCTGCTCCACGCTGACGGCAGCCATCAGCGACAAGCTGCGCTACAGCGGCGAGGTGGGACAGAATATGTTCATCCAGGGCGTCGGCACGACGGACAGCGGCGGCGGAGGCTCGTTTGCGATCAGCGACGACGGCGAGGTCGTCATTCAGACGACCGACAGCGAGGAGTTCCGGCTCCTCGGCTCGGCCTCCTACCCGCAGGGCCTGCGGGTGCGGACGACCGGCACGGGGGAAACGGGCTTCATCAGCTACAGCGCCAAAACAGGGATCTTTACCGTTTCCTTTGCCATCGCGGACGCGCAGGGGAATATCCTGAAGAAGACATGCTTCGACGTCAAGCGCATCAATGCGGGCAAAAAGTGAAAAGGAGCTGCCGGACAAAATGTCCGGCAGCTCCTTTTAATCGCTTCGTGTGATGTCATGCACCCATTTGCCGCTGTGGATGCGCAAAAGGCCGACGGGGGTCTTTGCCAGATGCTCGATGGCGATGCACAGGCAGAACATCTCGTTCGGCACCTTAAGGACAAGGCCGAGCAGGCACATCAGCGGCAGCTCCACGCACCAGAGAGGGAAGTTGTCGATGAGCAGCGAGGCGCGTACGTCGCCGCCGCCGCGCAGCACACCCACGACCATCGTGGACGAAAAGCCGTGGAGGGGCATCACGCCCGCGTAGCAGTACACCATGACCGCGCACATCGCCGCCGCGCCCGCCGAGAGGGAGAAAAGCGGCAGCACATACGGCCGGAGCAGCGTAAAAAAGGCCAGAAGCTCCACGCCGCCGAGGGCGAGCGCGAAGAGAAATGACGTGAGGCACACGGCCTTGCCGATGCGCACGACGCTCTCGCGGCTGCTGCCGAGGCCGATCTCCTTGCCGACGATGACGGCGGCTGCGTTGGCGATGCCGTAGATGCCGGCGGTGGAGAGCTTGTCGATGCTGCCCGCCACGGTGTAGGCGGCGATGAGGTCGCCGCTCGCGGCCATGTGGCCCATGATGACGGTGATGAGCGAGTAGCCCACGCCCCAGAGCGTTTCGTTCGCCAGCACCGGCGCGCTGTAGTGGATGAAGCGGCGCAGCATCTCGCGGCCCGGGCGGAGAAGGGCGCTCCATTGGAGCGGCACGGTGCGGCAGCGCAGGGCGTAGCCGAAGGCGAGCGCAAATTCCACCACGCGCGAGAGCAGCGTGGCGGCCGCCGCGCCTGTGACACCGAGCGCGGGGAAGCCGAGCTTGCCGAAGATGAGCACATAATTGCCCACGGTATTGCAGAGCATGGACGCGCCGAACACCAGCATACCGAAGCGCGGATTTTCGATGCTGCGCTGCATTCCGATGTAGATGGACGAGAGGGAATTGAGGATATACGAGAAGCCGACGATGCGGATATACGGCGTGCCGATCGCGACGAGACGGAGATTGTCCGTCACCAGCAGCAGAACATCCGCCGGGAAGAACGCCATGATGAGCGCGAAGAGCGTCGAGACGCTGCCGGCAATGCACAAGCCAATGCCGATGACGCGGTTGATGCTCTCGCGGTCGCCGCGGCCCCAGTATTGGCTGATGAGCACGCTCGACCCGCTCTGCAGTCCGAAGACGATGAGCTGGATGATGAAGATGGGCACATTCGCCACCGTGACGGCGGACATCTGCTCGCTGCCGAGCAGACCGACCATGAAGGTATCGAGAAAGCCGAGCGAGGTGGTGATGAGATTCTGCACGATGATGGGCAGGGCGAGCAGAAAAAGCCGTCGGTAAAAGCCCCCGGGCTGACGAAGATAGGAGAACATGAGCGACCTCGAATGGAAAAATTACAGCATGGGAAAGCGCGTTTCCCTGTGCCTGCGGAGGGCGGAAACGAGCGCGTCGACGTCCGCTTCGGTCGTTTCGGGCGCGAAGCTGACGCGCAGAACGCCCGCGGCCGTCTTTTTGTCGAGCTTCATCGCGGCGTAGACGTGGCTGAGCTTGCCGCGGTGGCAGGCCGAGCCGGCGGAGATGCAGATGCCCTGCGCGCCGAGCTCGGTGACAACGTTCGCGCTCGGATAGCCGACGAGCGAGACGGAGAGGATATGCGGGGCGTCGCCGTTCCCGATGCGCACCACGCCGTCGATGGTGAGAAGCTGCTCGAGCGCGTACTGCTTGAGCTGCGCCATGCGGGCGAGCTTTTCCTCATAGCCCTCCAGCCGCAGCTCCACCGCCTTGGCGAAGCCCGCGATCTGCGCCGTGGCCTCGGTGCCCGAGCGCAGGCCGCGCTCCTGTCCGCCGCCCGCGAGCAGCGGACGCACCGCGCGGCAGCGCGAACCGATGTAAAGCGCGCCGACGCCCTTGGGGGCGTTGAGCTTGTGTCCGCTGACGGAAATGAGGTCCGCGCCCAGCGTATCCGCGCGGAACGGGAGCTTCAAAAACGCCTGCACGGCGTCGGTGTGCAGCAGCGCCTTGGAGCCGCGCTCGCGCAGGAGCCGCGCGATCTCGCCGACGGGGAACACACAGCCGGTCTCGTTGTTCACGAGCATCACGGAGACGAGTGCCGTGTCCTCGCGCAGCGCGTCCGCGACCTGCTGCGCGGTGATGCTGCCCTGACGGTCGGGCGCGAGATAGGTGACGGTATAGCCCTCCTGCTCCAGCTGTTTACAAGGCTCAAGCACGGCGCTGTGCTCCACGGCGGTGGTGATGATGTGCTTTCCGACGCGGCGGTTCTGGTGGGCGGCAAGGCGGATGGCCCAGTTGTCGCTCTCCGTACCGCAGGAGGTAAAATACAGCTCGTCCGGCTTGCAGCCGAGCGCGGCGGCGATGACCGCGCGGTCCGCCTCCAGACGCTTTTTCGCGGCGGCGCCGTAAGGGTACTGCGAGCTGGGGTTGCCGCTGCCGTTTAGTAAAACATCGTACATCGTATCCGCCACCTCGCGCGCGACGGGCGTGGTGGCGGCATGGTCGAGATAGATCATAGCAAAGCATTCCTTTCTTTGCACTTGCAATCAAGCGAAAACATGGTATGATTATATGCGGAAAATCCACGAAAAGCAAGGAGAAAGCATGAAGATCGGTATTTACACCCTGGGCTGCAAGGTGAATCAATACGAGACGCAGGCGATGGAGCAGGAGCTGACCGCCCGCGGGCACGAGCTGGTGGATTTTGAGTCTCCCGCCGATGCCTACATCATCAACACCTGCTCGGTCACGGCGGTGAGCGACAAGAAGTCACGCCAGATGATCCGCCGCGCGAAGAAGAACAGTCCCGACGCGGTGGTCGCCGCCTGCGGCTGCTACGTCCAGACGCACGAGGAGGAGGCGAAGAGCCTCGGCATCGACCTTTTGATGGGCACGAACGACCGCGCGCGATTCCTTGACCGGCTGGAGGAGGCCGTGAAAACGCGCGAGACGGTCGCGGACATCGACGACGCGCTGCGCCGCTGCACGTTCGAGGTGCTGCCGGCGGGCGGCATGGCGAACCGCACCCGCGCGATGCTCAAGGTCGAGGACGGCTGTGTGAACTTCTGCACCTACTGCATCATTCCCTACGCGCGCGGCCCCGTGCGCTCGCTGCCGATGGACAAGGCGGCGGAGCAGGTGCGCGCCCTGCGCTCACAGGGTTACCGTGAGCTTGTGGTCACGGGCATCGAAATTTCCTCCTACGGTCACGACCTCAAGGACGGTACGACGCTCATCGACCTTTTAGAGCTTATCGCCCGCGAGGGCGGGGAGATGCGCATCCGGCTCGGCTCGCTCGAGCCGCGCACCGTGACGCGGGAATTCTGCGAGCGGGCGAAAAAGCTCCCGACCCTCTGCCCGCACTTCCATCTCTCGATGCAGTCCGGCTGCGACGCGACGCTCAAGCGCATGAACCGCCGGTACGACACCGCGCGTTATTATGAGTCTGTGGAGTTGCTGCGCGAATATTTCGACGACCCCGCCATCACCACCGACCTCATCACCGGCTTTCCGGAGGAAACGGAGGAGGAGTTCGGCGAGACGCTCGCCTTCATTGAAAAGTGCGGCTTCGCCGCCATGCACATCTTCCCCTATTCCATCCGCCCCGGCACGAAGGCCGCGGCGATGGCGCAGGTGGACATGAGCGTGCGCGAGGAGCGCGCGGCGCGCGCCGCCGCCGTCGCGGAGCGGATGCACCAAGGCTATCTCGCCCGCTGCGTGGGAAAGACCTTTCCCGTGCTCTTTGAGCAGGACAGGGGCGAGGGCAGCGTCGGCCACGCGCCGAACTATATGCCCGTCACGGTGGATGTGAAGGGGTTACATAACACCGTACAAAACGTGCGCATCACCGCCGTCGACGGCGACGGCCTGCGCGGGGAACCGGAGGAGACATGAAAAGCCACTTTTTTGCCTACATCGCGCGGATGCGCTACATCACACGCTGGGCGCTCATGCGCAACACCTTTTCCGAAAACGTGCAGGAGCACAGCCACATGGTCACGGTGCTCGCGCACGCGCTCGCGGTGATCCGAAACCGCGTGTACGGCGGGCAGATCGACGCGGGACAGGTCGCCGCGGTCGCGCTCTACCATGACGCGAGCGAGATCATCACCGGCGATATGCCGACGCCTATCAAGTATTACGCGCCCGAGATCCGCGACGCCTACAAGAAGGTCGAGACGGTCGCCTGCGGACGGCTCCTTGCCATGCTGCCCGACGAGCTCAGGCCGGACTACGACGACGTGCTCGACTGCGCGGACGGCGAGGTGCTCGAGCTGGTCAAGGCGGCGGACAAGCTATCCGCCTACATCAAGTGCGTCGAGGAGCTCAAGGCGGGCAACGCGGAGTTTCGCCGCGCCGCCGAGCAGACCCGCGCCGCGCTCGACGCGATGCATCTGCCCGAGCTGGATTACTTTATGGAGCACTGCGCGGAGAGCTTTTCCATGACGCTCGACGAGCTGGAATAACAGGGAGGAAGAAACCATGATCAAAATTCGGACGCTGTATATCGTTCTGCCGCTTACGATCCTGATGGCGGTGGGCTGCTACCTCAAGGGCTGGACGGCGGGCATCGCCCTGTGGGCGTTCCTTGCGCTCGTGTGCGTGGGGCGCATCCTGCGCGAGCGGAAGGAGAAGAACGGCGCAGAGGACGCGCAGAAAAAGGAATAACGCGCCGTGCGCGCAAAAAGCGGGGGAGCTTCCATCAGGAAGCTCCCCCGCTCTGCTGCCGTTTCCTCTGTCTCAATGCCGTGCGGGGCCCACCGTGTCAACGTATTCCAGCGCGGTATGCCTGCCGTCCTCGTCAGAGATGAGCCGCCAGACCGTGTGCGCGCTGCTCCACGGCGCGCAGGCGTAGAGATAGACCCCGTCGGTCGTGTAGTCGTAGAGCTCCCGCGTGAGGTCCGTGCGGTCGACGGTGAGGAGCCATTCCTCGCCGGTCGCGATGTCATGGCAACCGACGCCGACGTACCGCTGTTCGGCAAGCTGCCATTCGTACTGGTCGTAGAAAACGAACCCGTCTGCCGCGGCGACGTAGCTGCGTGTGTTCGGGCAGCGCAGCGTTGTGACCGAGCCGTCCGCACCGAGGCAGAGCATATTGTGTGTCAGCTTCCCGCCTCTCACACACTCGACCAGAGCGTATTGGCCGCCGCGGAGCACGAAGAAGCCCTGATCGAACAGCGTCCCCTCGGGTGTCACGTCCTCGCCGTCGCGGAGAAGCCGGTAGAGGGCGACCCCGTCCGCCCGCTGACCGCTCGGCACGAGGGTAAATTCGTACCCGCCGAACGTGAGGTGCGTGTTTTCATAGAACTGCTCGAAGCCCGCGCCGGAGGATGCGTACTCCTGCCGGACCTCCAGCAGCTCGCCGGTCCTGCCGTCGAGCAGGTATTCGCTCCAGACGATGGTGTCATTATAGCTCCAGGACGGTACATTGGGCTCTGTGTCGGTTGGGACTTTGTCCTGATGAATGGTATAGCTGTTGAAGCGGAGCCGGACGTCGATGCGCCCGTCGCCGAGCAGCGAGAAGAAAAGCCGCGTGCAGTCCTGCGGTGCGGTGTAGAGCTTTATCCGCTCGCCCGTCTCGTGTACCTGCACATAGAGCGTTTCGCCCCGAAGGTAGTAAATGCC
>ENA-ORCN01000957-ORCN01000957.1-human-gut-metagenome-genome-assembly--contig:-NODE-957-length-22119-cov-4.973505_pt1 | contig 22119 bp, 19 predicted proteins | sample MGYA00242984_ERZ507984 | MGnify/ENA primary metagenome ERZ507984 (study PRJEB26167, sample SAMN06115395) | human gut metagenome | host: Homo sapiens | place: China:Hubei | collected 2016-05-19 | study... | reverse complement strand
AAAAAACAAAATTCCAGGAAGCAACATGCCACAGTCCGCCCAAAAACATGGTAATAATCAAATTGAGATACTGACGAAACTTCCCGTGCCGGTTTCCACCCAACGATATATACAAATAATCACGCAACCAACTGGATAAAGAAATATGCCAACGTCTCCAAAATTCGGTAATGGAAGCCGACTTATAAGGGGAATCAAAGTTCATATTGAAATGAAAACCCAGCAAGAGCGCAATGCCGATGGCTATATCGCTATATCCGGAAAAGTCGCAATAAATCTGTAAAGCGTATCCATAAAGCCCCATCAGGTTCTCCACCCCAGAATAAAGAGTAGGATTATCGAAAATACGCTCTACAAAATTGACACTGATATAATCTGATATTACCGCTTTCTTGAAAAGCCCGCTGACAATAAGAAAAATGCCTCGCCCAAACATTTCATCCGACACAAACAGCGGACGGCGAATCTGCGGAATAAAGTCTTTGGCACGGACAATAGGGCCTGCCACTAATTGTGGAAAGAAAGAGACATAGAAAGCATAATCCAAAAGGTTGGTCATCGGTTTAATCTCCTTGCGATACACATCAATGGTATAGCTCAACGATTGGAAAGTAAAGAATGAGATACCTACCGGCAAGAAAATATCCATCGCCGTGAAAGTGCCGCCTACAAGGGAAGCAAAAATATCACAGAAGAAATTGGCGTATTTAAAATAACACAATAATCCCAGATTAATCATGAGACTCAATACCACCCACATCTTGCGTTTCCAATGTACCACGGTACATTCCATAAAATGAGCCAGAAGAAAATCGGACACCGTGACAAGGGCAAGCAAAAAGAAATATGTACCGCTGCTTTTATAATAAAAATAATAGGAAAACAACGTTACAAACATCAGACGGGCAGTAGCACGCTGCTGCAACAATAAATAAACTACTATAAAAGCGGCAAACAGCCAGAGGAACAAACCACTGCTGAATATCATCGGAGCCTGCGAATCATAAACAAAGATGTCGCGCAAACGGACTAAATCTATATCAAATGCCTTATCGAACATAATCATTGTAAGCTTTTATAAGAGCCTGGTAAAGCAGTTCACCTTGCAACACATAACCATCAGGCATGTAATGCACATGGTCAGGACGCATCAGCCCGGCCTCCTGCCAATTGAGGCAGGCACGACGTGTACCACCAAGTATGTTATACATATCCCAAACCGCCAGCCCATTCTCATCGGCATATTTATGAATGGTTTGTACGGCAAGAGCTGTACGCGGGTTTATCGAATAAGTACGGCGACGACGACGCATGCGGAAACTTTCGTAAGAGCCGGGAGGAGTCGTCAGCAACATAGGCACGCCAGGCAGACTGTCACGAAGCAGACGGACCAAATCATCCATCTGGCGATAATGCAACATAGGATTATAACGCCGGTTATGACTCTCATTGGTTCCGAAAGAGAGTATAACCAAGTCGGGATGCAAAGCAGCAATCTTTTCAATGCGGTCAGGACGAGTGAAAGTCAGACAAAATGCACCGTTAACGCCTACATCCGTATAAGACAGCGCACCAAAAGTCCTTTGCATCAAGTCACCGGCAGTGCGAGGAAGGATATGCCCACGAATATGGCTGTCGCCCACATGAACGATACGGAGAGTATCAGCAGAAGCCCCCAAACGGAGCAAACGAAGTTTTTCCCAAAAAGGACGGAGGATACCGAGACTATCTGTAATCTCATTTTCTTTAAGCTCGCGAAAAGTGGCAGGAAAAGTAATGAAAGGAACAGTCACGGTGTCCGTACGCTGTCCATAAGAACAAAGAGTATCACAATCCGCCATCGCCTCCTGAAGGCGGGGGAAACCGGGCAGCATATCTTGAGCCTGGAGGGATTGTGTTGCCGCAAGCAGCATAAACACAACGCAGCAGACCGTGGATCGCAAATCGTACAGCCGCAGCTTCTTCTTACGGTTCCGTCTCATAGGCACGCCTCCTGTCATACTGTTCTTTACCGTAAACCAACGCCTCATACAGCAGTCCGGCAAGATGCTTGCCTCCACGGAAATTGATGTGTGTATAGTCATAATTTGCCATAGAGGGCTTGGCATGCACCATTCTTGCCATACTGCCCTCTCCCCCCATTGCCTCAAAAAGATTCCAGAAAGCAACCGCCTCATCGGCTGCCAGATTCTGCTGATATCGTACCAGATTCTTGATACCGGGCATTGTCCGCAGCTCACCTTCAGCCGTTTTATAATCACGGTCACCTACGCTGACAACCAGAATGCCCGCCTGCGGGAAAGCTTCTTTCAAATGTTCCAGAGTCGTCTGCATGCCGGCAATGTAACGGTCGTAGTTCCGCCCGCGTTCGGTAGCCACATTCAAGCCATATTGCAGGATAATCAGATCATAAGGACGCTGTTCATTGAATTCGCGCATCATCTGTATGGGAACGGAACGAAGCGAAAGCCCGGAAGTGCCACGCAATGAGAAGTTATCCACCGTAATGCCCGACATACCGTCCATGGCAAGACCATAGAAAAGAGTGGAATCAGCCCTCTCTACTGTCCACCGGACAGAGCCGATAGTACCCTCCACACTCATTTCCTGCAAGCCACCGGTGGGTTCAAAGGTCTTCGTAACCGCTTCCCCCCGGTTTGCGGGTGGGGATGAGGTGGTCTGTCGTCGGTTGGAGAAGAAAATGCTGGCACGCCGGCAAGTATCCAGCCGGGAAGCATAGTTTTTCTGTCCTTTCAGTTCTACGTATGCACCTGCATCCGGAATAAAGTAATGTCCGGATACTCCTTGTTTGCTACGGTCAAAAAATACCGAGTCCATCACACTGTGACTTTGCCATCCGCCAAAGGAATGACGTACCGTAGGACGGAACCCGCTTGTCATCGAAGTAATGGTCACAAAACCTACTCCACAACCGCCATAGCGTTTCTGGAGCATCTCCCGCAAATCGGCAGTCAGGATATCGGCTTCAATGAACGAGTCACCGAAATAAGCTATACGTACCTGACGGGGATTTTCCGCAAGCTCATCAAGTGCCCGGTAAAAGCGCACCATGCCACGCATCGTAGAATCACTGTAATCTTCCACACAAGTCATGCCGGCACGGCAAGTATCTACAAAAGCCGGCTTTACCTTAGGAGGCGGAGGAAGGAGACTGTCCGGCTCGCTGACCGGATCGGGAACGTGGCGTACATCCCCCAAGATATCCACACGCCTCATCACATGACCGCCTATCTCTATTTCCGGCAACAAATACATCAGCAATAGTGCCACTACCACGATGAATACCAACAGGCCCGTATGTTTCAATACATTCTTTTCCATAACCAATTCGGGCGCAAAGATAGAGAATAGGACGAAAAAATCCCCTTATACCAAAAGAATTATCCCCGAAGAAAACATCTTTTTACTCCGGGGATAATTACTGTTTATAGAATAGAATTTATCAAATGGTCTTTTCTATGTTCCAGACAAACGCCCGCAGTCCCAACTGCTCGGTCTGCTTGTCCATATTATGCAGCACTTCCAACAAGGGATCTACCCTTTCATCCTCCACCATCGCCAAGATGGCAGAGCACATGGAAGGCCATGCATGACTTCCATAATGCGGATCGCCTGTTTTGGAGCCACGCCCGCGCACCTGTTCCCAATAAGTAAAGCCACGGCAATTCAGCCTGTCAAGGGCAGCAATGATACGTTCGTAGTACGCTTGGTCGAATGTGATTAATACAGATTTCATATTTCTTTTGATTGATAATTGATTATGATAACTGTCTGCGCATTTTACGGCGCTGACGCTTGATCCCTACACCACCGAAAATACAGTACATGGTAGGAACGTAAATTAAGGTCAGGATGGTAGATACCGCCAAACCACCGATTACGGCAATAGCCATCGGGCTCCACATTTCAGAGCCTTGTCCCGTACTGATTGCCATCGGAATCATACCGAGAATAGTAGTCATGGTAGTCATCAATACCGGACGGAGACGGCTTTTACCTGCCGTAACCACCGCATTCAATACCGACTGCCCCCGTTCACGACAAAGGATAGTGTAGTCAATGAGCACAATACCGTTCTTCACCACAATACCAATCAACATGATACTTCCCAACAAACTCATGACGCTGAGCGTTGTGTTCGTGATGAACAGCGCCATCAGCACACCACTCATGGCAAAAGGAACGGAAAGAATCAGAATGAACGGATAGGTCAGCGATTCAAACTGCGCCGCCATTACAATGAATACAAGGATGATGATCAACACTCCCAGTGTACCCAAGTCACGGAACGAATCCTGCTGGTCTTCGAATGAGCCGGATACCTGGATGGTGACATCTGACGGAATATCCATCTTCTCGATAATGGCGTTACCCGCAGCCACCACGTTACCCAACGGAGCACCGGATATAACGGCAGACACCGTCACGATACGCTCACGGTCCTTACGTTCGATGGTAGGCGGAGCAAAACGCTCGACTACGGTTCCAATATCCTTGATGCGAACACCTTCACCTGCGGCATTATACACCAGAATATTCTCTATGGCATCCAAACTGGTTCGGAACTCGGGAGCATAGCGCACCTTGATGTCATACTCGTCACCATCCTCACGGTATTTCGACGCAGTGGCACCATTAATACGATTACGCAGATAAGTAGCGGCAGTAGATAAGTTCAAGCCATGCAACGCCAGCTTCTCACGATCAAAGTCCACCTGATATTCGGGCTGATAATCGCTGCGGCTGACATTGACTTCGGACACGCCTTTCACGTTAAGCAACTCACGTTTCAACTTAGCGGCAACACTGTCTGTTTCTGCCATACTGTACCCATATACCTCGAAGTCGGCAGATGCCTGGGCAGACATGCCAGTATTACTACCTCCCAGAATTACCTGTGCCTTACTGAATTCCGGATATTTCTTAAGATCCTCACGCATCTCGTCGCAGACTTTCTCCAACGTAATGGTACGTTCATCAGGATCTACCAAACTGATATTAAAAGAGATGATGTGCGAACCGTTATCCTGCATAGACGCCCAGGTATTATCCGAGTCGGCCTGGCCTACGGTATAGTTACATACCTTCATCACCCCCTTATATTTCTCAAGCCACTGGTTGGTCAGTTTCTCAGAGATGTCCCGTGCCACTTCCTTACGTGTGCCGATGGGCAATTCCAGCTGCACAGCAATACGGGCATTATCCTGGGCCGGGAAGAACTCCGTACCAATCGTCTTGGCACACAGCAGACTGAGTACAAAAAAGACCACACAGCCTACAAGCACCGACACACGGTGGCGCACTGCCCAGTTCAACATACGTGCATACCCATTGTCCAGTCCGTCGAGCACGCGCTCAATCGGCTTGAAGAACAGGGTAAACGCCTTCGACTGTTTCCTCTGCAGGCGGAGCAACTGTGAACAGAGCATCGGCGTCAGAGACAACGCAGCTACCGTTGAAATGAACATGATGGCACACATCATCCAGCCCAGCTGTTTGAACAACACTCCAGACATACCGCTGACCATGGTCAACGGAAAAAATACGGCAATCATAGTCAAGGTAGAAGCCACTACGGAAATAGCTACCTCGTTTGTTCCATGCACAGCCGCCTGCTTCGGGTCAGAGCCTCGTTCAATATGCGTAGTCACGTTCTCCAATACCACGATGGCATCGTCCACCACCATACCGATGGCAATAGAAAGAGACGAAAGCGATATGATATTGATGGTGTTCCCCGAGATTGCCAGATAAATGAACGACGCAATCAATGAAAGAGGAATCGTGATACAAATAATCAGCGTGGCACGCCAACGCCCCAAGAAAAGGAACACCACAATGACAACGAACAGCAGCGCATACATGACCGTTTCCGTCAAACTGTCGATGGTATTCAGGATGTTCTCGGACGTATCGACAATGACACCCAACTTCACATCACTCGGCAAGTTCTTCTGCAGACGGGGAAGCGCCTGCTGCACCTTCTTGGAGATTTCCACAGAATTGGCACCCGACTGTTTCTGGACCACAATCATGGCCCCCTGCACACCGTTATTATAAGTCTCCTGCGCACGTTCTTCCACCGTATCCACTACTTTCGCCACATCACGCAGATACACACTGGCACCGTTATAAGTCCCCACCACTACATCTTCCAACTGGCGGGAATCATCAAACTCACCTTCCACACGCAATGAATAGGTCTCATTACCGATGTCGAAGTTACCGCCCGGAATATTCCTGTTCTCCGCTCCGATTATGGAGCTGATGGTCTCGATGCTCAGGTTATAAGCCTCCAGTTTATAAGGATCGCAATATACCTGGATTTCACGCTGCGGCGCACCGCTGATGGACACCGTACCCACACCGGGAATACGCGCCAACGGGTTCACGACACGGTCGTCCAGAATCTTATAAAGAGCAGCCTGGCTCTCATTGGCCTGTACCGAAAGCAGCACGATGGGAATCATGTCCGTGCTGAACTTAAAGATGATGGGATTCTCCACGTCATCCGGAAGTTCGGAACTTACCATGTCCAACTTATCGCGCACGTCATTCGTCAGCACGTCAATATCATTACCGAACTCAAACTCCAATGTAATCAAAGACATATTCTCCGAAGAACGGGAAGTGATATGCTTTAGGTTACTGACAGAGTTCAACACATTTTCCAACGGACGAGTCACATTGTTCTCTATATCCGAAGCACTCGCTCCCGGATATGCCGTCATCACCATAATCGTATTCGTATCGATATCGGGATACAGGTCGATAGGTAGTTTTGACAGGGAGAACAGACCAAATATCACTACTGCCAAGAAGCAGAGCGAGGTCATAATCGGTTTTTTAACCGCTCCTTCGTATAAACTCATGTTACTAATTTTGAATTGTGAATTATGAATTATAAATCGTGAGCAATGAATAATGAAGAATCACAAACGTAAACCGCAAGGTCATTCAACATTCATCATTCAAAATTCATAATTATTTCTCTACCTCTACCTCCATGCCGTTAGCCAGTTTCGCCTGTCCGGCCACTACGACCTGTGAATTATCGGGCACACCGGAGAGCAACTCATATTCCGTACCCATGCGGCGTCCCAGTTCCACTTTATTATAGGACACCTTACCATCCTTATAGACATATACATAACGGTCACCGGCACCGGCCTGTTTCACGATGGCCAGATCGGGAACAACCACATTGTCCTTTTTCCCGAAGTTGAGCGTTGCACGGGCAAACATTCCCGGACGCACCTTCTGGTCCCTGTTGGCAAGCTTGATCTCCACCGGGAAAGTACGCGTACCTGCATCGATGGTAGGATAAACCAAGCTGATAGTGCCCTCGAACACTTCATCACCATAAACATCCAGTTTCACGGTTACGGGCGAGCCTTTCTTCACTTGGGTAAAATAAGTCTCGGAAACATTGATAAGCAGTTTTACCGGAGTAATCTGTTCTACCACCAATACCGGCTGTCCACCGCTATACATGTCTCCGTTATCATAATTACGTGCCGTCACCACTCCATTGATAGGGCTGAGCAGAGAAGTATTCTCCAGCAAATTGTTGTAGGCCGTTTCTTTTACGTCCAACGCCATCTTGGCGGCATCCCATTCGGACTTGGAAGCACCGCCCACCTTATATAACTCGTCTATACGCTTAAATTCAATCTTCTGGTTATCCAATTGAAACTTGGTCTGTTTCAGATTGGCCGCATCCATGCTTACCAGCTTTTGGCCTTTGGCGACACGGTCGCCCACTTCCACCCAGATACGGTCAATACGCACAGGAGAAGAAGGAGCGATGTTGTTCTTCACTTCAGCCTCCACCGTAGCTGTATATTCCTGGATCTGTTCCACCGGACGGGCAGTTACTTCCGCCAGCTTCACTCTCGGCTTCTCGTCCACTTTTTCCGTTGCAGCCTTGTCGTTACCACCGCTACATGAGCCCAGCATTGCAACAGCCAGCAGGGCGATTAATTGAAAACCTTTTTTCATATCGTTATTCTTGTTTCTGTTCTTCATTGTTCACTCTTCATTTCTCATTTTCCACCCGGCACGTAATCTTTGCCCAATATCTGGTCAAGATCGGCCTTGGCTACCAGATAATCGTAGATAGACTGGTTATAAGTCAATTCGGCTTCGGTAAGCTGCACCTGCGAAGTGTTCAGTTCAAGCACCGTGCCCTTGCCCACTTCATAGCGCTTGCCCGCAATCTGCACCGCCTTCTGCGCCTGCATCACGTTTTCACGGTTGCTGACAACTTGCTCGGAACTGGCGGCCATGTTGTTCTGGAAACTGGTGACCTGCATATTCAGCTTGCGTTCCGTATCTATACGGTTCTGCTCCAGCTGGCGCATCTGGATACGGTTCGATTTCAGTTTCGTAAAATTACTCGCCTTATACAGAGGAATACTCAGACTGAAAACCAATGAGGAGCTACCTCCCCAATTGTAATTGAACAGATTCCAATTTTCATTGTACAAAGATTGATACTGATAAGAATAGTTCATACCCAAAGTAGGCATGAAATTGGTACGCAGCGACTTGATGTTCTGTTTCAGCATTTTCCAGTTCAAATCCAGCTGTTTCATAGTCGTGTTGTATTCCAGGCTCGTTCCGGTTCCGGCAAGTTCGTTGGCAAACAAAGCCGTCTCATAGTTGGTCAGATTATCGTCAATCTTGACATCCACGTCGGCTGTAACCCCCATAAGCACTTTCAGCTGCAATTTGGACAATGTCACGGCATTACTTGCCGAAATCACATTCGGCTTTATGCTGCGCATCTGCACTTCGGCACTGATTTTATCAAATTCGCTTACTGCACCTTGCTGGTACTTTGCATTGACAATGTTGAAATTGTCTTCCGACAGTTTATAGCTTTTCTGCAGCACTTCGTAAGAGTCCTGTGCCAGCATCAGCTGATAATAGGCCTTGGTCACCTGGTTTACCAAATCCTGCCGGGAAGCGCGCGACTTCTCCACAGCCAGTTCTATGTCCGTCCTGGTCATCGACATAGCCCTATACACACTGGGAGCAAAGATAGGCAGACTGATGCTGAGTACACCAGTCGCAGTATTCGAGTTGTCCATACCCATTTTGAACGACTGCCCGCCAAGATTCATTTCCGCGGCAGTGATGGTATGATTCAACGTACCGTCAATGCTTGCCTGTGGCAATAAACTCTGCCAGGTTTCTTTATGAGCCACTTTCTTCAGAGCGATCTCGTCCTCTGCCACCTTCATGGTGGGGTTGTCGCTCAGAGCGATTTCCAAAGCCCTGTCAAGGTTCAAGGTCAGGGTTTCTTTGGCCTCTTGTGCTTGTGTACGGCTACCGGCAAACAGTAGGGCAACCGTCAGTAACAGTGCCCTACCTACCCATTTTTTCTGCATCTTCATAAATTAATTAATAGCTTGATTTTAGTTGTTTTTATTATTTCTCATCCTACTCCTTCGGAACATGTTTCCTACGGTAGTCACGAATAAAAACTTCCAGCTCGGAAGCTCCTTTTTCCGTCGAAATACCACGCAGGAATGTGAACATAATGGACTCGTACACCTCCAGAAACGAATATCTGTCGCAAAGGTCTGTATTCATCAACATGTCCAGCTGCTCACGTACCAGCAAATTGACAATGGCAAAATTTACGTCATCACGGAACATTCCCTGTTTCACTCCTTCCTTGAAAAAATTAATGGTACCTTCCGAATTACGGTTATTGTCATTTTTCATCAATTCATAAGCTCTGGGATATTTCTTTATATCTTCGAAAAACTTTTTATTGGTGGCATGAAATTTCTCAATGCTGCGCAGGTAGCATTTCAACAAGACTTCCAACACATTGCTTGAGGTAGTCAGAACACCTTTGATAAACACGTCGGTTTCCCTTTGTTCTTTCAGGATACATTCTTCCAACAAGGTCTCCTTATCGGGAAAAACCTCATAAAGGGTACGTTTAGAGATGCCCAGGGACGCGGCAATATCGTCCATCGTTATACTCTTGATTCCATGTGTGGAAAATGCCGTCACGGCAGTACCGACAATTCGCTCCCGCAGTTCCAGCCGTGATGCAAGCTGTTTCGTATGTTCGCCCATTTTTGTTCCTTTTAAAAACTTAAAACTGATTATTTCTATTCATTATCGGAATAATACGGGACAAATATAGGAAGAAAACTCAATTCATCAATTTACTTTACTTCCTTTTATTCAATAGATTAATAATTATTATGCTTCTGGCGGATTTATTGGGAAGTCATCAGTAATCAAACTTCGTCCGGTTGAGGAAAGCGACCGTTTTGTGAATTTCCTTGTACATCACGATGTCATCTTTCACGAAAGGAACCTCCTTGCGGTACTCGTGCAGGAAACGTTCCAACAGGGGAGAGGTTTTCAGTGGACGGCGGAAATCGATACCCTGGGCCGCATTCATCAGCTCGATGGCAAGTATATGTTCCAGGTTATCCATGATGCGATACAGCTTGGTCGCCGCATTGGCTCCCATACTGACGTGGTCTTCCTGACCGTTGCTGGAAACAATGGAATCACTGCTGGCCGCATAACAGTACATCTTATTCTGGCTGACCATGGAAGCAGCCGCATACTGCGGTATCATGAAACCGGAGTTCAAGCCGGGATTGGCAACCAGGAACTCGGGAAGCCAGCGCAACCCCATGATAAGCTGGGCTACACGACGCTCGGACACGTTGCCCAGTTCCGCCAGCGCAATGGCGAGAAAATCGTACGAAATGGCAAGCGGTTGTCCGTGGAAATTACCTCCGGAAATGATGCGGTCCTCATCGGGAAAGATCGTGGGATTGTCCGTTACGGAATTGATTTCGGTCAGCAGCACGGAAGCGACGTAGCGGATGGCATCTTTGGTCGCACCATGTACCTGCGGAATACAACGGAAAGAATACGGATCCTGCACATGCTGTTTGGGACGTGCAATCAGTTCGCTGCCTTCCAACAGTTTGCGAAAGTGCCCGCCTGTTTCAATCTGTCCCTTATGGGGACGGATTTGCTGGATGCAGTCCATGAAAGGATCGATACGCCCGTCGAAAGCTTCAAGGGAAAGGGCGGCAATAAGGTCGGCTCTCTTGGAGAGGCGGAAAGCTTTGAGGATGGCAAAAACACCGTTGGCACTCATAAACTGTGTTCCATTAAGCAGCGCCAGGCCCTCCTTGCTCATCAGCTTCACAGGTTCCCAGCCAAATTCATCGAGCACACTGATGGCTTCCCGTTTCTTTCCCTTGTAGTAAACATCTCCCACACCGATAAGGGGCAGAAAGAGGTTGGCAAGCGGAGCAAGATCGCCGGAGGCGCCCAATGAACCGCGGTCATAGACAATAGGCATCACGTCGTTGTTGAAAAAATCGAGGATACGCTGGACTGTAATGACTTGCACCCCGCTATGCCCCAAGGAAAGGGCATGTGCCTTGAGCAGCAGCATCAGTTTGATAATGACCGGGCGGATTTCTTCGCCCACACTGCAAGCATGGCTCTTGATGAGATTCTCCTGCAAGGTGCCCAACTCATCGGGAGAGATGTTCTTGCTGCACAACGAGCCGAAACCGGTAGTAATTCCATACAAAGGTTCTTCGGACCCGGCAATCTTCCTGTCCAAATAGTCCCGGCATTTCTGTATCCGCTCTTTGGCTTCGGGAGCCAGTTCCAGCTTCAAGTTCTCATTGATAATGCGTTCGATGAGGTCGAAAGTGAGCTCACCCGAACCTACGTAATAGACATTGCTCATACTTTCAGTTCCTGATTGATTTCATCCAACAATTCCTTTTCCCTGGCACAGGCCAGGCGTTCCAGTTCGTCCGCCTCCCGCTGAAGCCGGTCCACAAACTCCTTGTCTTTCAAAGAGCCGAGGTTGATACGCACATTCATCAGGGCACCGAGCACAGCCGAACGGGCAGACATCATGGCCACACAAGCATCCGTAACGGCATTGCGGTTGCCCAGGCGAGCTACATCCATGATAACCGTCATCAGCTCATACGCATTGCGTGCCACCTGCATGGGAACAAGGGCGGCATGCTTGGTAGCCTCCTGAATGGCAGCACTGCGGGCCGCCTTCTCTTCATCCGTAGCCTTGGGCATCTTGAAACAAGCAAACACACCGTCGTAGGCCTCGGAGTCGCGGTCTATATCGGCCACGAACAGTTCCTTCTGGCGCAAGGCCACTTCGGAAATATGACGCATCAACTCCTCGTGGGGTTCGTAACCTTTCTTTCCAATCGTAAGGTTGGCAACCATGGCGGCCAAAGCGGAAGCGATAGCGCCGTTCAATGCCGCAATGCTACCGCCACCGGGAACGGGGTCACTGCCTGCTACTTTATTCAAGAACTCTTTTACTGCTAATTCTACTAACATAGTGATTAAGTTTAAAGTTATTAGTTATTGGAACGCAAATTACGCAAATTACGCAAATTCTTTGAAACGGTTTCTCATTTGTGTAATTTATGTAATTTGTGTTCCTCTCTCCCTTACAGTACAGGATACAATACCCCTTCCTTAATAGTGGTATTCACGCAATTCATCCCTATATAATAAGGTAGGAAATGATAATTATCGGTATTGAGGACAACGAAGTCGCCTTTCTTGCCGACCTCGATGCTGCCGATGCTGTCCGCACGGTTCAAGGCGGCTGCACCGTTCAGAGTAAGGGCGGTGATGGCTTCTTCAATGCTCATATTCATGTAAATGCATGCCAGGGCAAAAGTCAGAGGAATGGAGCCGGAGAAGCAACTGCCGGGATTAAGGTCGGTAGCAAGCGCCACAGCGCAGCCGGCATCTATCATCTCCCTGCCACGGGCGTACGGTTCTTTCAAGGCAAAGGCTGTCAGCGGAAGCAAGGTCGCCACTACCCCTTTATCTGCCATGGCACAGATATCGGCATCCGAGGCATGCAGCAGATGGTCGGCCGAAACGGCGGACAATTCCGCCGCCAGCCCGGCACCTCCCAGGGGAATGATCTCATCGGCATGGAGTTTCAGCTTAAACCCCATGCCACGGGCGGCAAGCAGCAGGCGGCGGGACTGCTCAAGGGAGAAAACTCCCTGCTCGCAGAAGACGTCGCAGAACTCGGCCAAGTCATTCTGCACCACGGCGGGCATCACTTCACGGATCAGGAAATCAATGTACTCATCCGTGCGTCCGCCATACTCTTCGGGCACGGCATGGGCACCGAGGAAAGTAGATACGACATCTACCCGTTTATGCTCATCGTTATTCAGGCTGCGCATGACACGAAGCTGAAGCAGTTCCGTCTCCCTGTCCAGCCCATAGCCGCTTTTTCCTTCCACAGTGGTGACACCCATGGCGCTCATCTGCTTCAGAAAACCTTCCGCCTTGCCGCGCAGCCGGATAAAGTTGCATGCACGGGTAGCCTTCACCGTACTGACGATGCCGCCGCCACGCTGCATGATGGACATGTAACTTTCGCCTTTGAGACGCCAGGAGAATTCTTCGGCACGTTCGCCGCCGAAGACAAAGTGTGTGTGGGAATCTACAAAACCAGGAAGCAAACACTTGCCGCGAGCATTGTAGTGCCAGTAATGCTGATAATATCCATCGCGCTCTTCACCACGGTTCTTGCCGACATAGGTGATGATGCCATCGGTGACTTCTACTGTGGCATTGTCCATGACGCAAAGTTCTCCCATCTCCCTGCCACGGCGGGCAGAGAAACCGACGGGGGTCACGACGCGGGCATTAAAGATGATAAGGTTTTCAACCATAAGTATGTTATATTAAAGGGTTGGAACACAAATTACGCAAATCTCAGGTACTTCTTTTTTTCTGTTCATTCGTGAATATCTTACGCTTAAACATCGCATGCTTACCAAAATTCAGATCATACCCTACTTCAATATCAGTCGCTCTCAGATAGTTTATCAACTGATATTCATGTTCAGGGCATAATGATTCCGCAGCTTTAAGCTCTAATATTATATTCTGATCAACAACAATATCAGCATAATATTCACCTACAACACGCCCTTTATAGCAAACTTCAATTTTCTTTTGAGCCTCACAAGTAAATCCTCTATTTATTAATTCAAAATAAAGAGCATTCTGATAAACCCGTTCTAAAAAGCCATAACCCAAAGTATTATATACCTCATAAAAAGCCTTCAAGATTTCATCCACCTCTTCTTTTTCAGTCACAATTCCAAGAATTTGCGTAATTTGCGTTCCAATATTTATTCTATTATTCTTGCTTCGAGCACTTGCTCCATCGAGAAATTCTCCAGTCCCAAGTAATAGGAAGCAGTGTCTATCAGCGCTTCCATGGGTACCAGCCCGATAATCTCGCTTCCCACGATGCTGACTCCGTAACGGCGCGCTTCAATGCGTACCAACTCAAAAGCACGGTAAAGTGCCGTACGGGTGAAGTCTGTCATGTTGATGGAAACCTGGGTAATCCCCCGGTCTTTCAGCTCCACTCCCATTGCCTTGCAGTAACGCAAACCTCCGCCGATGAAACGAATCTTCTTGGCGATGTCATGGGCAATCTCCAGGCTGGGAGTACTGAGGTTTATATTGTATGCCACCAAAGGCATACGGGCACCGATAGCCACAGTACCGGCGGTGGGATGCCGCTCGACAGGGCCGAAGTCCGGATGCCACTCCGGTTGTCTTATCTTTTCCGCCATTCCCTCGAACTCGCCCTTGCGGATGGCGGCAAGATTCTCGCGATGCGGTGCGGATGCTGACTTTTCATACAGGAATACAGGCAGATTATAGCGTTCCGCCACTTCTTCCCCTACTTCTTTGGAGAGGGCGACGGCTTCTTCCATCGACACATTCCTGATGGGAATAAAGGGTACCACATCCACCGCACCCATGCGGGGATGTTGTCCTTGGTGCGTATTGAGATCAATAAGCCGAACAGCCACCCCGATGGCCTCCAACACGGCATCACGCAACGGTTCGGGTTCGCCGACCACGGTGACTACCAGTCGGTTGTGGTCTTCATCGTTGCTGTAATCCAACAACTTTACACCCTGCCGGGCACGGAAAGGAGCTACAATCTTATCTATCTTCTGCAAATCGCGTCCCTCGCTGAAGTTGGGGACACATTCCATGATTCTGTCCATAATGTAATCTGTTTACCCCTCATTCCCTAAAAGGGGAACGAGGATACTTTCATTTATATTGTTTGAATTATATACCATTAAAAAAATCGGACGTCTCTCCCTTCCCTTCAAGAGAACGAGGGGTAGAAATGTACTTATTTATCAACTCCTCATCCGCCACATACGGTATCGTGATATGGTAGCCGTCGGCATGCGTACGGTTGAATTCCTCACTTGTCTCTATGGCATGCGGATTGCGCGCCCACGAACGGCGTGCCACACCGCCCATCACGTCCCACAACATGGCCGAGCGCAATATCTCATCCACCCTTTCGGAGCCGTCGCACACCATGCCGAAACCACCGTTGACGGCTTTGCCGATTCCCACACCGCCGCCATTGTGCAAGGCCACCAGGCTCATGCCCCGTGCACAGTTTCCGGCAAAGCACTGCACGGCCATATCTGCCATGACGTTGCTGCCGTCTTTTATGTTGGAAGTTTCCCGGAACGGAGAGTCCGTACCGCTGACATCATGGTGGTCGCGTCCCAACATGATGGGACCGACTTCTCCGTTGCGCACCATTTCATTGAAACGCAAGGCGATCTTCATGCGCCCTTCGGCATCTTGATAAAGAATCCGCGCTTGCGTACCGACCACCAGGTTGTTCTTCTCCGCATCACGAATCCAGTTGTAATTATCCAGATCCTGCCCGCGGCGTGTAGGGTCGATGCATTCCATGGCGGCATGGTCTGTCTTCACTAAGTCTTCATGTTTCCCGCTCAGACATACCCAACGGAAGGGGCCGTAGCCGTAGTCGAACAGTTCCGGTCCCATAATGTCTTCTACATAACTGGGGAAAATGAAGCCGTTCTTATCGTCCCCGTCCCGTGCAATCTCCTGCACACCGGCATCATAAACGGCCTTCATGAAGGAGTTGCCGTAATCAAAGAAATAGGTACCCCGGTTTACCAGCGCCTTGACAGCTTCGAAATGACGTTTCAATGAGCCGTCCACCAGTTTTCGGAATTCCGACGGGTTTTCGTGCAGCATGCGGGTGCGTTGTTCAAACGTCAGCCCGGCGGGACAATAACCGCCTTCGTAGGTGGCATGGCAGGAGGTCTGGTCGGAAAGCAAGTCAACCGGCAATCCTTTCTGCACAGCGTATTCCAATAAATCGACGACATTTCCATGATAGGCTATGGAGACAGGCCGGCGACTCTCCATTGCCTGCCGCGCCAAAGAGAAAGCTTCTTGCAGAGAATCCGTTACATGCCCCACCCATCCCTGGGTGTGACGAGTCTCGATGCGGGAAGCGTCCACCTCGGCAATGATAGCCACTGCCCCCGCCATCTCGGCAGCCTTGGGCTGTGCGCCGCTCATGCCTCCCAGACCGGAGGATATAAACAGACGTCCTTTCAAGTCACCGTCCTGCGGAATGCCCAGCTTCAGGCGCCCGGCATTCAGAAGTGTGTTGAAGGTGCCGTGCACGATGCCCTGCGGACCAATGTACATCCAGCCGCCGGCGGTCATCTGACCGTAATTGGCGACTCCCATCTGCATGGCGGTATGCCAGTCTTTCTGATTATCGTAAAGGCCCACCATCAGTGCATTGGTAATGATGACACGGGGGGCTTCGGGTTTCGACTTGAAAAGCCCCAACGGATGCCCGCTTTCGATGACGAGCGTCTGTTCACGCGTCAGCACTTCAAGGTATTGTTTGATAAGCCTATACTGCATCCAGTTCTGGCAGACCTGCCCCGTCTCTCCGTAGGTGACAAGTTCGTAGGGATAGAGGGCGATGTCGAAACAAAGGTTATTGTCGATCATCACCTGGAAGGCCTTGCCTTCGATGCAATTCCCTTTGTATTCATCAATGGGCTTCGCCTTCAAGTCGCCTTGCGGACGGTAGCGGTAGCCGTAGATGCGCCCGCGGGTACGGAGTTCTTCCATAAACTCAGGCGCCAGAGTTTCGTGCAGCTCCGTAGGGATATAGCGCAATGCATTCTTCAACGCCGTAGCCGTCTGAGAAGGGGTAAGCGTGTAGCCACGGTCGGGTGCCCGCCGGATGCCCTCAACGAAGGAGGGATAAGGAGGCAATGTGTTATCGAGGGTTATCTCCATAATAATTAGGATATAATAAGGTTACAAATTGTCAGCCATTACCTGCCGATATTTGCCGCAATATAAAAATAAATCCCGGAATTCGCAATAGAAGGCCGCAGTTATTTATCTTTTAGTCAAAAAGAAAAGAAAACCACCCCGTCCTGCAACCGCAGACATTGCAAAAGAGAAACAGCCATTGCCGGCAGGCTTCGTTGAAAAAGAGTATGCCCGTGAATGTCTTGTCAAAAAAAAGATGTATATTTGTAGGAATCTTGTCTGCAAACGGGGACAATAAATCTTGTCATACATAAAAAAAGAAGAATATGAGAAGTTTACTTTCCGGCATTATCGCATTAGTTTGCAGCATGTTTGCCTGCACAAGCTGTATGGACTTGGAAGATGATGGTTCCAGAGCATTTGCGGATGTGGCCATTTCCTATAGCAAGGAACTTGCCGGTAAGGAAAGGGGGTATTTCACTTTTTCTTACATGGAAAGCGATTGGACTGTCGATGCCAATGGCGTACAGCATATAGATAACGTCTCCGTCCGGGCGATAGAGACATACGATGTAGTCCATCCTCTCATCCGGGAAGAGGCAGCGTCCGGACACCCTAAGGCTACAGCTTTGCTATCATCCGCGCATTCCTGACGGATGGACAAAGACAAGCAGCGAGTGGCGCACCGTATCGTGCGACATCTCTTCCTTTTCTTCTCTCCTGCAATGGAAGGACTCGCTTACCCTTGTCATCGAAAACGGAAACAAGGAGAAGAGGTACCTAAAGAAAATGAGCAGGAACGACTTCCTGAAGCCCGGCACAGGGAGAAAGTAGCAAAAACATAAAAGACTATGAATCAAGGCATTCATACTGCAAAGACACTGCATACCGTTTGCAGTGACGCTGCAACCCGCATGCAGTACCACTGCAAACTAATGTTCAGTCATTCTGCAAAGTAGATGCAGTGACACTGCACAGTAGATACAGTGCCGCTGCAAAAGGTTTGCAGTAATGATGCAAGCTGTTGGAAGTAATTCTGCAAAATACGGCCTGCGACAGAAGAATGCACCCAAACAAGAACCGGCTTACCAAGCCAGTCCATATTCATAGCTGTCGAATTTCGGTTTTGTACTAATCCCGGCCCTGTTGAACACCCCGACTATCCGTTGCTGCTCTTCGGGGGTAATCAGCCGTTCGCCCTTGCGGCAGTGATAGTAATAACGTTCACACGAAAAGCATCCCATGACTCTGAGGCGCACTATGGACACCTGCTTCAAGGGAATCTCGTCAAAAAGGCGGGACATGCCTTTGGCATAACGCAGCGGTTCGCTGGAACGATAGCGCCCGCAGGAGGAGTAATCGGGCAAACGCTCCACATAGAAGGGATTCACCGCGCGGACTGTCTCCGGCTGCTCGTCTTCACTTTCGGACAGCAGTTGCGCCGCTATGGCACGCAGGCAGGTAGCTGCCTTCGGGCACTTGTCTTTGCCCGCAAAACAATAATCGTACCCGTTGGGCACATCTTGCAATAATATCATAATCTCAAGTCTTTAAATCTTTTTGTTCTTACCTCGAGAAAAGGGCATTTATCAGGCTACGCCATAATGATTTCAGGCACGAATCACACGGAACGACACGGCTGTTTCGCATAACCACGATACCAAAACCATGAAGTCCCTGTAATTCGTGCCTAAAATAAGGATGGCACCCGGACGGAAGACCTGCCGGAACGCCCTCTCTCCAGATTATTTTTCCAAAGCCAGTGCCCGCAGGTATCTGCCGACAACCTGTGCCGACTCGCTTGTCTCTTTCTCAAACTCCGCCTTCAGTTCCGGGTATCTTTCCAACAGTTGCAGCATCCGTTCTTTCCCCACGAACTCCGACTTGCCTGTCTCCGGATTCAATTCGTAATAAACACGGGCGTTCGCCAATCCGGAAGCATTGATGGCATCGCCTACTTCACCTCCTAACTTGGCGGCTGCACCGGGAGTCATCGTGCTGGTGGCAGCCTGCCCCACCGGCTGTGCACAGAAATAGACCTTACCCTTCACCCACATGGCAGGAGCGTACCACAACCCAAGACGATAGCGTTTGTAACGCATCTTCTTGCAGTTGACGTAAAGCGATGTGTCTATCTGTACAGCATAACAGCGGGATTTCAGATACTTGCACAGTCCCGGGTTATTATCTGCGGCAATGCGGTAATCGGCTCCTCCCATCAAATAAATCAGATTTTTCGTTCGCTTCTCAACTTTCAATGTGCTCACTGTATCTCCACGGTTCTCTACCAATCCCCTCAGATTGGTGTACATAATCTGCTGTGCCGCAGACGGCAAAGTCATGATTAATGCCCAAAAACCTAACAGCCAATACCTTTTCATTTCCTGCCTCCTCTTTCTGATACTTTGTTTTTCTGAGCTAAAATTACATTTTTTATCGGAAGCGCACAAAAAAATGCAGGAAAAAGATAAAAGACGAAAAGAATTCAACTGTGCAAAGCCCCAAGAAGCAACGGGAAATACATATCTTTGCCTGACTTAACCATATAGCAAGCCAATGGATACAATAGACAAGGTCAGCACTGCCTACCGCGACATGGCAGAAGAGGCAAGACGGGAACTAAACAAAGTACAGCAACAAATTTACCGGATCGGCACGTTACGCCTGCTGCTGTTTATTGCCGGGATAGCCGGAATCATCTATTTCTGGCCGGAAGGATGGGCCCTGCCGACAGGCATCGCAATCGTTACTTTACTGCCGTTCATGCTTTTGATCAAATATCACAACCGCCTGTTCTACCGGAAAGATTATCTGGAGAAAAAGGTAGAAATCAACGAACAGGAACTTGCTGCATTGAACTATGACATCTCTTCCTTCGACGACGGAAAGGAATTCGAGGATCCGGCACATCTTTATACTTATGATTTGGATGTATTCGGCCCGCACTCTCTATTTCAATATGTCAACCGGACCTGTACGCAGTTAGGGAAAAAACGCTTGGCTTCCTGGTTCAACAAACATCTCGAAAAGAAAGAGGAAATCTTGAAACGGCAGGAGGCCATCCGCGAACTGGCTCCCGAATTGAAGTTCCGCCAGCATTTCCGCATCCTCGGCTTGTTGCATAAAGGGAAAGCGGCAGATGAAGCCGAACTGAATGCGTGGGCCGCAAGTCCTGACGTATTCAGAACCAAAAAGTTCTTGCGTATTCTTCCGGCAGCGGTAACGGCCATAAACGTTGCCTGCATCCTGCTGATCTTTGCCGGAATTTTACCTGCCACCATTTATGGCTTCATCTGGACGTGTTTTGTCATCGCCGGTTTCAGCTCCGGCATGGTCTATTGCGTCCCCTGGGACATCTGGAAGACCATGAAAGACCACTTCGGCCGCAAGTATGTGACGGAGGCCGACTTGGAGAAATATCAAGTGCAGACGGCGTGGAATGGCACGCTGCTCCTGCTCAACTGAATTGAAAGGAGTTACCACCATGAGCGAAATTTCCATGTATGAAGCCCAAAAGAAGAAGATGCAGGGCCTGTGCGATGAGCACGATCTCGTCTATCGCTTTGAAAAAGACAGATACCCCATCATCTTTACCATCAAGCCCGTACAGGGCATGGACGCACAGATTTCCATGCTGGAGAACGTCGAGGAGGTCGGCTACCGCAGCCCCGACGCCTCCATGTCCTGGATCTTCGAGGACGGCGGTCTGGACACGAAGGTAACGGGCGGCACCTTTACCATCAGCAAGACGCTCCGCACCAAGATCGAGTCCATTCTGGTGAAGATGATTACCTACTGGCAGCAGTATTTCTTCCGCGATGTGCTGGAAAAGAACGCATTGCGCAGCGGCCTCATGCCGGTCATTGACGAGGACGAGGCTGGCGATACCGACGAGGAGCCGGAGGACGAGGGGGATATGCAGGGCGAGGATGGCCCCGAGGTTGACCTGGACGACCCCGACATTCAGCAGGCCATTACCATTGTTCGGGCAGAGAATAAAGCGACTGTGGGGCTGTTGCAACGCCGTATGAGCGTTGGCTACGCAAAGGCTGCGCGTCTGATTGACGCACTGGAGGAACTGGGTGTCGTCGGTCCGTATAACGGCTCCGATGGCCGCGAGGTCCTCCCTACCGACGAGCCTGACGACACGGAAGGCGGTGAAGATTGATGCCGACCGTAAATGCCAATAAGCATACCGCGCACGATCTGCAGCTTGCCGGTCAGATGCGCCGCGAGGATTACAAGACAATCAAGCACATGGACAAGGCGACGCTTGCGGCCTACCTCAGCCGCGTGTGGAAACGCGGGTATGACGCCGGGTATCAAGCCGCCGTTAAGTCAGTCGCTCCGCAGCTGCGCGAAGCCGCAGAACTGAAAGCAGCGGACAAGGAGGGCTAAGTCATGGGAAACGCCCTGCGGCACGTCAGAGGGGAAAGTCAGAAGAATATCGTTCGCTTCATAGAAGGGCTGAGCGGGAAGTATTCCCGCTGGGACATCTGGCAGGACTTCATCATCATGTCGGCCATCGCAATCGCCAACACGATGGGAGGCCCGCAGGCCAAGGCCAGGGAAGAAATGTACCGCAGCCGCGCAGAGAAGTATTCCGCTAAGGAGCTGGAAGTCTTTGCAGATATGTTGCTTGAGGTCGTAGCCGAATTGGAAAGGACAGTTCTTCACTCCGTACAGTGTCTGCAGGGCGATGTCCGCGATGACCTATGCGCCTGATATGACGGCGCGGATAGAAAAGCAGGGCTGGGTGTCCGTGAACGACCCCGCCTGCGGAGCCGGTGCGCTGCTGCTCGCATTCGCCAATGAGTGCCGGAGACAGCATATCAACTATCAGACCTCGGTGCTGTTCGTGGCGCAGGACATAGATTTCCTCGCCGGGTGTATGTGCTACATCCAACT
>ENA-ORCN01000952-ORCN01000952.1-human-gut-metagenome-genome-assembly--contig:-NODE-952-length-22202-cov-16.305718_pt1 | contig 22202 bp, 18 predicted proteins | sample MGYA00242984_ERZ507984 | MGnify/ENA primary metagenome ERZ507984 (study PRJEB26167, sample SAMN06115395) | human gut metagenome | host: Homo sapiens | place: China:Hubei | collected 2016-05-19... | reverse complement strand
CGCTCCTCCTTTCCCCAGCGGGCCTTGCGTCCCGCCGGGGACCCCATACCAAAACACGCTTGGGGCTGTGCCCCAAGCCCCCCTAACGCTCAAGCTGCGGCTGGATACGAACGATGCGAAAGCATCGTCCGTACAGCGCCGCAGATACATTCTCAAGGCGCCTGCGGCGCATTTTATTCGGTTTCTGCAGACCAATAGCAGAAAGTTACGCTGCCAAGACTATGGGCTGAACAAGCAACTATTTGGATAGACGGCCCCTCCCCCGCCACGGGGGAGGGGAACGGGGTGGGGGCAAATACGCCGTGGCTACCTTTGGAGCGCATCTGTGCGCAGTACGGATTTGTTTTTCCCGATTATTTAGGGAAAAACAATATTCGTATCCAGCACAGCTAAGCGTCAAAGGGGTTTGCAAAGGGGAAAGCTTGGTTCCCCTTTGCCCTGTTTTGCTTCCTTTTGCAGGAGCAAAAGGAAGGCCCCCGCGGCGAGCGGTGTTAACTATGCCTTTGCAAAAGGCTCCACCCCGCCGATAGGCGACCACAAACTATCCCCCGCCGGGCAGGCGCACAGTTTAGGCCTTTGCAAAAGGCCCCGCCCCGCCGGCAGGCGAGACGAAACTAACGCAGTTGGCGTCGGCAATCCCTCCGTCACTGCTGCGCCGTGCCACCTTCCTTTACACAAGGGAGGCTTTGGGGGTGGTGCGGTACTGAGGGCGAGATGAAGCTATCGCCATAGCTTGTGCCGTCAACCCCTCAGTCAGCCTTACGGCTGCCAGCTCTCCTTACACAGGGAAGCCTTTCGGTTGGGGCGACGCTCTCCCTTTACGCAAGGGAGGCTATGGACATGAAAAGGCCCCTGGGCGTTGGTCGCCGCAGGGGTCGTTTTTAATAAAATTTAACCTAAATGGACCGCGTTCTCATCCACCCAGCCGTAGATACCGGAGCCGTCCTCTGAAACCAGGTGGAAGGGGTGGGCAGCGCCCTCCGCATAGAAGGTGACCCGGCAGGTGCTGGTGCCCTCAAACTGGCGGGCGGGTTCGGTGCTGCGGGAGGAGGCATAGACTGCGCCGCCGGTGAAGGTGACGCGGCTATCCACCCCAATGACCGTCAAGCCGCTTTCGCTGCTTTTCCGGCCCAGCTCAGCCAGGATCTGCTCCGCGGCCTCCAATAGGGAAAGATTGTGGACCTGGGCCTGCTGACTGTTGGAAAGCTCCCGATAGGCCAAGCGGGCGATCAAAACCTTGATCGAATCGGCGTTGGTGACCGGCTGCGGCAGGGCGTCTATCAGGGCTTCCACCTCCGCAGCGGTGGGGCCGTGGGGCTGGGAATCCGATACGGCAGGCTGTTCGATGGCGGGCTGGCCAATAACAGGCAGGGTAACTACGCCGCCGATGGCCAGCACTGTGGTGATGATGGCAATCAAGGCCAGGAGGCCCAGTGCGATATACAGGATATGTTTTTTCATTTTGACCATGATGTTCCCCTACCGCGCCGCCGGGCGGCGCTGCTGCTCTCTTTATTATGCGAGTGGGCCAAGCCACTGGGCGGCTAAAAAATGGGAAGATGGCAAGGCGCGGCCGATGGCATACTCATGCCCGGCGCAAGACGGGCTGTTGTATGGCGAGGACGCAACGCAGCCAGGGCCCATTTTTTAGGGCCGTCTAAATGCCTATGCAGTGATTATAACAGATGGGGCGGGATTTAGCAACCTGAGAAAAGAGAAGCACCCGCCGAGTGGCAGGCGCTCCTCCTCACAAGAGAGACAAATATGAAAGAGTATAGGACATTGATCGGGATCAATAATGTACGGTGGTCTCCTTGGGCTTGGTCTCCGCGACCAGCTTACCATTGCGGTAAGAATACAGCACGGATACATCGTAGTTGAGGGCATCATACCAGTTTTTCGCATCGAATACAACGAAGTTGGCAGCGTTGCCTTCCTTGATGCCGTAGGCATCGCCCAGATGCAGGGTACGGGCCGCATTGGTGGTCACGAACTTGTAGGAGTTGCAGATCTCATCGTAGCCCAGCATATGGCCGGCATACAGACCCATGAAGACGGGGTCACGCATATTTCCGTTGCCCAGGGGGTTCCACGGGTCAAAGATATCATCGTAACCGAAGGATACATTGATGCCCTCAGCGGTCAGCTCTTTGACGCGGGTCATGCTGCGGCGCTTGGGATAAGTATCGGCACGGCCGCCCAGGTGAACATTCACGCAGGGATTGGCAACAAAGTTCATGCCGCTCATCTTCAGGATGCGCATCAGACGAATAACATAAGCGTTATTGTAGCTGTGCATGGCAGTGGTGTGGGAAGCGGTGACCATATCGCGCATTCCGGTCTCGTAGGCACGGGTGGCAACAGTCTCCAGACCACGGGAAGCCTCATCGTCGATCTCATCGCAGTGAACATCGATGAGCTTATTGTACTTCTGAGCCAGATCGAAGCAAATGTTGAGGGACTCAACAGAGTACTCACGGGTGAACTCGAAGTGAGGGATAGCACCGGCAGCGTCGGCGCCCATCTTCAAGGCGTCTTCCAGCAGCTCTTTGCCCTTGGGATAGCTGAGGATACCATACTGGGGGAAGGCGACGATCTGGATATCCATGAAATCCTTGACTTCGTCGCGCAGTTCCAGCAGCGCTTCCATAGCGGTCAGCTTGGGATCGTTGATATCAACATGGGTACGAACATGCTGGATACCATTGGAGGCCTGCATACGGATGGCCTTATTGACGCGATCCTTAACTTCCTGCTTGGTGAGGAAAGGCTTATACTCTTCCCAGCACTGGATGCCTTCAAACAGAGTGCCGCTCATGTTCCAGCGGGGACGGCCGGCGGTGAGGCAGGTATCCAGGTGGACATGGGACTCGATGACGGGGGGCAGGGCCAGCTTGCCGCCGCAATCAACAACTTCTTCGCCGGGGAGGGCTTCGATATTGGCGGCAATCTTTTCGAACTTACCATCGGTCACACGGATATCCATGGCCTCGGTAGCGTTTTCGATGAACAGATTCTTAAAAAGCATGGGTTTCACTCCTCCTTGAGAGATAATATTGCATTTTCAGACGGAGCTTACTTGTTGGCGCCGGTCAGCTCGCCGATGAAGAAGAAGATAGCGGCAACGACCATGGCGTTGACAGCGGCGATGCCCCAGTTCAGGAAGTTGGCAACAACAGCAGCAGCAACAATACCGAGCACATTGAACCAGTTGACGACAGCCTCGGTGTGCTTGCCCTCATACTTACTGCGGTTCTTGAAGTAGTCGAGGATCACGATCATACCGATGGGAGGCAGAGCGCAGTTCAGAATGCTGAGCCAGCCGACGAAGTTCCAGTACAGCCAGATGGCCAGAGCAGTACCGATGATGCCTGCAACCCAGGTGAGGTACTTCATGGGCTTGCCGGTGATGTTGGCGAGGCCCAGACCGCCGGTGTACAGAGCGTTATTGTTGGTGGTCCAGATATTGGCGCCCAGAACGATGAGAGCGGGGATAGCCAGACCCTGAGCGATCATAACATAGAAGATATCCTCTTTGCCGGTGAAGGCACCGCCGATGGCGCCGAAGCAGAACATCAGGGTGTTGCCCAGGAAGAAGGCGATAACGGTGGTCCAAACAGCGACCTTACGGTTCTTGGCAAAACGGATGAAGTTGGGGGTGGCGGTACCGCCGGAGATGAAGGAGCCGATAACATAGCCGACACCGGTGAACAGGGAGATCTTACCGGAGGACAGACCGAAGATGGCAGAAAGGCCGCCGCCCTCTACGCCTGCGGTGATCATGGAATAAACACCGAGGATAACAATCAGCGGAACGGAGATATAAGCAACGATCTCCAGACCCTTCATGCCGGTAGCCGCGGTAGCGGTCATCAAAAGACCGGCGATGATGGTGAGAACCCACTCATTGACACCGAGCAGCTCGGCAGCGGGAATGGAGAACATGGCAACGCCTACGCCGAACCAACCGATCTGGGTGAAGCCCAGCAGGAAGGAGGACAGGTAGGAGCCCTTGGTACCGAAAGCGCGACGGCACAGCAGGTCCATGGTCATGCCGGTGGAAGCGCCGATGAACGCCAGAACGCCGCAGTAAGCGGAGAGAATGACGCCACCGATGATGCAAGCCCAAATGAAGCCGGAGAGATCGAGACCGTTACCAAGCTTGGCACCGACGCTCATGCTGGCGCTGAAGAAGGTAAAGCCTACCATTACGAAGAACATGTTCCAGAAGCCTTTGCGTGCCGACTCGGGTACTGCTTCCAGGGAATAGTCAGCATCGACTTTTTCGACTGCTTTTGCAGCCTTGGTGTTTTCAGACATTGTGAAAAACCTCCTCAAAGTTGTTCAGAAGCCGGCCCTCTATGTAACCGGTTTCATCTGACATGTTCATCATAGCACGCCCTAACGGCCTTTGTCCACCCCCTTTTGCACGATTTGGTGACAAAAATAACTGGATTTCCTTGTGAAAAGTGCCGAATCCGCGAAACCGATTACATGGATTTTGACGGTTTGTGCAATTTTCTTTGCAAAATATAGGCTGATATGCTATAATTAGTGCCGAAAAGAGAGAATGTAACCGGTTATATGCCGGACCGGCGGAAAGGGGTGAGGCTGCCATCAATATAAAAGAAGTAGCCAAAGCGGCGGGTGTTTCGGTAGCGACCATCAGCCGGGTGCTGAACCACCCGGAGCAGGTGCAGCCCGAAACCAAAACCCATGTACTGGCGGTGATGGAAAGCCTGAATTATCACCCCAACTGGTTTGCGCGCGGGCTGAACCTGGGCAAAACCAGCACCATAGCGCTGCTGGTGCCAAACATAGAAAGCCGGCGCTACCGGGAGATTATGTCCGGTGTAGAGACGGTAGCCCTGAAAAAGCAGCACATTGTGATGCTGTGCAATACCCATGCCAGCCCGGAGGAAGAGGCTGAGTACCTAAAAATGGTGGTGGGCCGGCAGGTGGACGGGCTGATTCTGGCATCCTCCGTGATGGGGCGGGAGCAGCGCAACGCCCTGCTGGGTCCCAACCTGCCCTGGGTGCACATTGGGCCGGGTGAGCCGGGATTATGCAGGAACCTCTGCTATATAAACTATGAGGAAGGCGCCTATCAAATGACAACCCATTTGATAAAAATGGGGCAAAAGGAAATTACACTGCTGCTGGATGAGGCACCGCTGGTGGAAATGAGGCAGATCACAGCCGGTTACCGGCGGGCCCTGCGGGAGCTGCTACCCGACGCAGAAGAGCAGATCCTGACGGAGCAGGACACCCCGCGGGGCGGGTATCTCATCACCCAGCGGCTGCTGCAGAACGATGCCCTGCCCAGGGCCATGATCACCGCGAGCAGCGGACAGGCCAGCGGCGTGCTGAAAGCCCTGCAGGATGAGAAGATCCCGGTACCGGAGCGCATGGCACTGGCCTGCCTTTCTGATTCTTCGACCTGTGCCATCCTGGAGCCGCCGCTGACGGCGCTGGAATCGCCCAGCCGAAGACTGGGAATGGTGGCGGCCCGCATGCTCTTTGATAACATAGAGGACAACGGCGAAGAGGGCATAGGCCCGCAGGAAGTTATTTTGCAGCCCAAATTGAAGATCCGCCGGAGCTGCGGCAATACCAAGCCCATTTATGAGCTGTTTGGATGAAAGGAAACGAATGGGGGTAAACGCAATGTCATTGAGTACCGAGTATATGGGCCTGAAGCTGAAAAATCCCATCGTGGTGGCGGCGGGGCCGTGGTCCCGCGATGGCGCTTCGATCCAGCGATCCATAGATGCCGGGGCCAGCGCCGTGGTGACCGAAACCATTACGCTGGAGGCCAACCAAAACCCCAGCCCCCGGCTGTACCTAAGCGGCAGCGGGCAGCTATTCAACACAACGCTGTTTTCCGGCATTCACCTGGAGCAGTGGGAGCAGGAATTTGAGTCACTGCGGCGCGGCGACTGCAAGCTCATCGCGAGCATATGGGGCAACACCCCCAGCGAGCTGGCCTACCTGGCCGGCAAGGTGGAGCGGATGGGCGCCGATGCCGTGGAGGTGAGTCTTTCCGCGCCGCTGGGAACCCGCATGGATGTGGGCACCGTGCCGCGAGAGATCTTCGGCTTTATTTCCGCGGTGACCGAGGCGGTGGATATCCCCGTTTCGGTAAAGCTGAGCTATGAGGCCTCTAATTTCAACGGATTTACTTCCTCGCTGGAGGAGGCCGGTGTGAGCGGAGTGACCGCCATAGACGCCCTGAAGGGGCTGATGGGCGTGGACCTGGAGCACCACCGGGCGCTGATGCCCACCTACGGCGGATACAGCGGGCAATACATCCGGCCCATAGCGCTGGCGACCATTGCCACCCTAAAGCAGACGACCGGGTTTCCCATCTGCGGCTGCGGCGGGATCAACTCCGCCCACGATGCCCTGGAATTTATCATGCTGGGGGCCCAAAGCGTACAGCTGGCCAGCGTACTGCTGCGGGACAGCTACGAGGCGATCCCACGCATCCTGGGTGACCTGGAACGGTGGCTGGAGGACCATGGGTATTATTCCATCGAGGAAGTGTGCGGGCTGGCGCTGGGCTCTCTGCAGGCCTTTGAGGAGCTGCCGCCCCGTCCCCTGACGGCCCACCTGACCGGCGGCTGCAACGGCTGCGGCAAGTGTGTAAGCAGCTGCCTGTACGGCGCTATGACAATGGAGGCGGGGAAAATAGTACTGGATGCGGCACGCTGCACCGGCTGCGGCATGTGCGAGGCCATCTGCCCCGAGAACGCGCTGGAGCTGCGGTGGTAAGAAGATCCGCGGCGGCGCGGAAAAATTGGGGAGGGCAAGGCCGCGGCGAAGGCAGGCTTATGCCCGGCGCAAGACGGGCTGATGCCTGGTGAGCCAAGGCACAGCCATCGCCGATTTTTACAGCCGCCGGACTCTCTGAAGGAAATATAATATAAGCCCCCGATTGAATAAAGCCGGGGGCTTTGCTGCGGGGCGGGGAGGGCTCTCCCCTGCCCTATTGCAGATTGACGACCGGCGACAGAAATGGTATGATGAGAAAAAGGGGGAACGCCCCCGAAAAACATGAAAAGGAGCTGTATCTCATTATGATGTATCCCAACGCCACCCATGGCCTGGAGCGAGTGTATCAATCTCAGGTCATTGCACTGGTTGCCGCCGTACTGATGATCATTCCGGTCATCAATATACTGGCCGCAATCGCGCTGATTGTTTCTCTGGTGCTGTATATGATCGGCATTAACGAGGCAGGAAAGGACGACGAAAACTACAAGACCGCCTTTACCTTGATTATCGCGCAGCTGGTCATCAGCGTGCTGAATTCCCTCATCGGCGGCGTTATTTTTGATCTGGTGAATGAGGCACTGGCACTGGCGGTGCTGTACTTTGTATGCATCACCACCAACAAACTGCTGAAGAACATCGGCGCGGATGGGCGCATTACCGACCGCGGCGTAGTGGTTTGGAAGATCAATGTCATCTGCACCATCGTGGAGGTGGTATGCACTCTGCTGGCGCTGATCCCCAGTGCTTCCCTGCAGCTGCTGGCGGCCGTTGTGACACTGGTGACGGCCATCGCGCAGATCGTAGGATCCATCCTGTATATCCTGTACCTGCGGGATGCCACCACGGCGCTGAAATCCATTGGCGGACCGGCAGCGGATGTATATGTAGGACCGGAGCTGTAAACACCATTTGGCAATAAAGGCACTAGCACCCTCCCCTGCTGTGGGAGGGTGCTTTTTTGCGGAATTGACGGTATAGGCGTTATATGTTACAATTAAATTGTATGGTGAAACATGAATTTTAGTAAAAAAGGAGATGTGTATGATGACTTATCCCAATGCCGCAGCAGGGCTGAAAACGGTGTACCAAGCCAGACTGGTAGGGTTGATCTCCATTGTGCTGGTGATCGTCCCCATTGTGCAGGTATTGGCAGTGGCTGCCATGCTGATCGCTGGTTTCTTGGCCCTGGTGGGCCTGGCCCAGTGCCGTAAAGACGATAAAGGCTACCGCACCGCTTTTAATATGGTCATTGCCGGTCTGGTCACAAACCTGGCCGCCAGCCTAGTTTCTGCTTATGCGGGGGCCGAGGGGTTCGCCGGCACTTGCGGCAATATTCTATCGATCGCTACCGATGTATTATCACTGGCTTCGCTGTACTTTGTATGTATCACTACCAATCGCCTGCTAAAAGAAGTGGCCGCTGCGGAAAATCTGATCGACCGCGGGATCGTCGTATGGAAGCTTAATCTGGTGTGTACTGTTATTGTGATTGTGTGCCAGCTTCTGGGGTTGATTCCTGGTGATATTTCCACCGTTATTGCCGGGTTCATCGCAATTATTGCCCTGGTAGCCCAAATTGTTGGGATGATACTATATCTGTTGTACCTGCGCAATGCTTACCGGGCCTTGGAAGCGGCGGTTCCGCCGGAGGAAGAGGTACAGCAAATGATGTAATATGAGAATAGAATAATACAAATTGTATATTAAGGTGGATGAAAAGAGCCGCCCGTAAGGGCGGCTCCTATTTTTGTGCGATTACAGGATGTGGGTGGCGTTGGCATCAAAGTGGACAAAGCAGTTTTCGCCTTGGGCAAAGATGCGCTTATTCTTGGGGTTGTACTCGGTGAGCTTGACGAGGGTCTCACCCACACGGACATGGTAGTTCTGATAGGAACCCATGAAGCAGCTGACTTCGACCTTGCAGGGCAGACCGCGATCCTCGGTGAGGGTGGCGGATTCCGGACGGAGCACCATGGTGACCTCCTCCCCAACCGAAACGGGGCGGGTAGCTTCCACATGGGCGGTTTCGCCCTCGATGGCCAGTGTGGCGGTATTGCCCTCCAAAGCCAGCACCTTGCCGCGCAGGAAGTTCGCTTCGCCAATGAAATCCGCAACGAATTCCGAAACGGGGTGGAAATAAATTTCCTGCGGGGTGCCGATCTGCGCAACGACGCCCTTATTCATAATGATGATCTGATCCGACAGGGCCATGGCCTCAGACTGATCGTGGGTGACATAAATGGCGGTGATGCCGACCTCCTGTTGGATGCGGCGGATCTCAGTACGCATGGAAACACGCAGCTTGGCATCCAGGTTGGAGAGGGGTTCATCAAAGAGCAGGACACCGGGCTCCACCACCAAAGCACGGGCCAGGGCCACACGCTGCTGCTGGCCGCCGGAAAGCTGGTTGGTCATGCGGCCTTCCATGCCGGTGAGCTCCACCAGATCGAGGATGCGCATGACTTTTTCACGGATCTCCTCCTTGGGGAGGTGGCGCAGCTTAAGGCCATAGGCAACATTATCGAACACATTATAGTGAGGCAGTAGAGCGTAGCTCTGGAACACCATGGCGGTATCGCGCTTATTGGGGGTCAGCTCATTGATGGGCTCGCCGCCGAGGTAGATCTCGCCGGCATCGGGGCTTTCAAAGCCCGCGATCATGCGCAGCGTGGTGGTCTTGCCGCAGCCGGAGGGACCCAGCAGGGTGACAAAGCTGCCCGGCGCAATATCGAGGTTGGCATCATGGACGGCGTAGAAGTCCTTGCCGGTTTTAGGATCTTGATAGATCTTGGAGATATTTTCGAGGCGGACGCCTTTTTTCACTTTTTCCATCAGTCAGTGACCTCCTTTATTTTCTTGCTGGTGCCGAAGTGCTTAATGAAGGTATTCATGAGCAGGACGGAGCCATAGGTGATGATGATAAGGATGGTGGCAAAGGCACAGGCCAGGCCATAGCTGCCCTTTTCGGCGAACTCGTTGATCTGCACGGTGATGAGCAGGAACTGCGGCGTGACCAGCAGAATGATGGCGGAAATGGCGGTAATGCTGCGCACGAACGAGGTGACCAAACCGCTGAAGAAGGAATCCTTGATAAGGGGGAGAGTGACGGTGGTGAACACCTTGCCGCTGCCCGCACCCAGATCATAGGCGGATTCCTCGATGCTCTTATCGATCTGCCGTAGGGCGGAAATACCGCTGCGGGTACCGGTGGGCAGGCTGCGCACAATGAACACGATGACCAAAATGGCACCGGTGCCATACAACCCCTGCATCAAGCCGGTATGGAAGATACCATTGGCAAAGCCGCGGATATAGCCGACACCCAGTACGGTGCCGGGCACCGCCATGGCCAGCATGGAGGCAAACTCGATAAAGCCCTTGGTCTTGAAGTTCTTTTTGACCACCAGGTAGCTGATGATCATGGAGAGCAGCGAGGTAATGGGCGCCGCAATGAGCGACAGGACAAAGGAATCGGTGAAGGCCTGCAGGCCGTGATAGCGGGTGAATACACGCTCGAACCATTTGAAGGTGAGGTGGAAATCATAGCCCCAGGTATTGAAGAGAGCGCCAAAGGGCACGCAGATATACATGAGGATGACGAAAATGGCGATGGCGCTGCACAGCACGGTAAGCGGTACCCGAACGCTCTTATCGGTGATGAGCATGCGGGCCCGGCTGGCCTTGCCGGTGAGGGTGGCTGCTGTTTTGCGCTCAAGGTAGTACTTCTGTACCAAGAACATGATGAAGGTAATGGACAGGAGCACCACAGCCATGGCCGCCGCGCCGATCTTATCGTAGGCACCGGTGATTTGCAGGTAGATGGTGGTGGCCAAGGTATCGTAGCTGCCGCCGATGATCATGGGGTTGGCGAAATCGGCGATGGATTCAATGAAGGACACGAGGAAGGCATTGCCGAGGCCGGGCAGCAGCAGCGGCAGGGTAACACTGGTGAATACCTTCCAGCGGGAGGCGCCCATATCACGGGCGGCCTCCTCCAGGCTGGGGTCGATATTTTTGAGCAGGCCGCGGAGCATAAGGTAGCAGACCGGGAAGAAGGTCATGGTCTGTACGATGACGATGCCCCAGAAGCCATAGACGCTGTTATCGTAAATATGCAGCAGGTAACGGGTGATGATGCCCGACTTACCGAACAGCATAATGATGGACAAGGACAGAACAAAGGGGGGCGAGACGACCGGCAGCATGGAAACTACCTTGAACAGGCCGCCCATGAATTTACCGCGGACCTTGACATACACCTCGACATAGGCAAACAGCAGGCCGATAAGGGCGGAGCCGATGCCTACCATAAAGCCGACCTTGAGGGTATTGCCAATGGCGGTGCGGAAGGTCCACATATCAAAGATACGCTTGAAAACAGAGAGGGTGAAGCCTCCCCCATCGGGAGAGATAAAGCTATCCACCAGCAGGATGGCCAGCGGGTAAATGATAAACAGAGTGAGGAACGCAATCAATACGACAACGGTAGTGACCATGATGGGATCGGCAAAGAGCTTTTTGCGATCCAGCGCGGCGCCTTGTCGTTTTGTCATGTGGCTTCCTCCTTTCGCTGAAAAAATGAGGGGAGCTGCGGAAAAAAGGTGAGGGGGACGGCTTTGCCCACCGTCCCCCTTTTCATTCTACTGAATGTTCAGTTGTGATGCGGGTGGAAATTATTCAGTCTGGAAACGGTCATCCGCAGCAGCACCAAGAGCCTCAAAGATATCGGAGATGTACTGGGTGGTATTCTGCTTGGCATCCTCGAAGTCATAATCCATAACATTGGTGGGATCCAGGCCGAACTCAGTAGCAGCCTCAGGCTGGGTGGCGTTATCAATTACCAGGAACTGATAGGAGCCGGTGCTGGCAGCCTGGTTGACGCACTCGGGAGAGAGGGCGTACTCGATGAACAGCTTGGCAGCATTGGGGTGCTTGGCGCCCTTGAAGATGGCGGTAGCGCCGATCTCGAAGGAGGTACCGGAGGACGGAATGATCAGGGAGATGTTCTTATAGCCATTATCGAGGATCTGGGTAATACCATCATGCAGGAAGCCGATGCCGATGACGCACTCACCGGAGCCAACATTCTTGGAGGGGCCGGAGCCGCTCTTGGTGTAAACTTCGATGTTCTTATCGAGGTCAACCAAATACTTGATGCCCTCATCGTGGCCGTACATCTGGATCATGGTATTGAGGACCAGCTTGGCAGTACCGGCGGTATTGTAGTTGGACATCCAGACGAGGCCCTTATACTCTTCCTTGAGCAGATCGGGCCAATCCTTGGGGGCTTCCAGACCCATGCGGGTCAGTTCATCGGTATTGACCATGAAGCCCAGGATCCCCTGATAGATACCATACCAGTAACCATCGGCATCGCGGTACATGGGCTTGAGCAGGTGCTTGGCGTTGGTGGCCTCATAGGCTTCCAGCAGGCCATCCTTGGCCATCATGTTGTAGGGATCGGTGGTGCCGCCGAAAGCGACATCAGCAGAGGGATTGCCGGCTTCTTCCTGGATCTTGGCCTGGATCTCGCCGGTGGACAGGCGCTGATGATTTACCTTGATACCAAAGATCTTCTCAAAGCTATCGCAGGCAGCGGAAAGATACTCTTCCTCGCAGCCGCCGTAAACGGTGAGCTCACCTTCGGCCTGAGCGGCAGCGATGAGGTCTTCCATGCCAGCGAAGCTCTCAGGATAGGTCTTGGTATCCTGCTGACCGCCGTTGTTCTTGTCGCCGCAGCCGACCATCAGGGTGAGGACCATGATGACAGCGAGCAGCATAGACAGTGCTTTTTTCATTTTTGCTTCTCCTCCATTAACTAAAGTGTCTTTATAATTACCGCGAATGCGGAAATTACCGGCCAATGACGCCCTCCCGCTTGCAGACAGGCAGGAGATCCCCCTAAGGGGATTGGGGCTTGTTCCTCTTTATTATAGACCTCTGTCTAATGTTTGTCAATTATGACAATATAGACTATTGGAATGCTATTCATTTGGCTATTTTGCAAAATAATTAGGCAAAAAGTGCCGCCCTTTACAGAAAAGAGCGGCACAAGGGGGAAAATTACAGTTTTTTGGCGGCCCCACGGAACGCGAGATCCAGCAGAATGACCACGGCAGTGACGCCGAGGAACACCAGGAACGCCGTAACATAGGTACCGGAGCCGGTCTGGATGGTGCCGACAATGGTAGCACCAAAGGAAGCGGGCAGCATGCTCATATTGGCGATGCTGAAGTTGGTGCCGTAATTTTGGGTACCGAAGCAATCGGCCGTGACGGTGGAGGTCATAGTGGGCATGCCACCATAGGAGAAGCCGATGAGCAGCAGGCCGGCCACCGCCGGAATGGCCCCGCCGCCGCGCAGAGAGAAGAGCAGCAGCAGGCAGGAAAGGATGAAGCAGCCGACATCGGCGAGCATGGCGAAGGTGTTGCCCTTTTTATCAAACAGGGTGCCGAACGCCAAACGGCCAAGGCCATTGCAGACCGACTGCAAACCCACGACCAGTGCCGTGATGCCGGTGGCCACACCGGCTTCCACCGCGATGTAGCGGGAATGGCCGATGACGCCGGTGCCAATCATATTGGAACAGACGATGATGAAGAACAGCAGCCAGAACGCAGCCGTCTTTACCATTTGGCCGGTAGTATATTCCCGGCGGGCAGTCGCCGCAGCGGAACCGGCCGGGGCCGCCATGTGGGGATTGGGGACGACCCAGCGGCTGCCGATGAGCAGAACCACCAGTGTGGCCGCACCCAGCAGCAGGTAAGTGGTGCGCCAGCCCATGGCGGAATTGAAGAGGCGATCGGCGAGATTGCCCATGATGAGGGTACTGCAGCCGAAGCCCATAAGCAGCACGCCGGAGGCAAAGCCCTTTTTATCTGGGAACCAGCCCACCACTGTGCCGAGGACGGCATTGTAGGAGAAGCCGACGCCAAGACCGATGAGCCCGCCGTAGGAAATATACAGCAGCCACAGGCTTTGGGCGGTGATGCGGGAACAGAGGAAATAGCCCAGGAAACACATCACCGCGCCAATGAGGACGGTAACACGGGCGGAAAGCCTGCGGGTAACAAAGCTGCCGGCCAGGCCGCCGATGCAGAAGCAGGACATGACGATGGTGAAATTGAGACCCAGCTGCGCGCTGGTCCAGCCGAATTCCACCGGGAAGGGCGAGGAGAGGATACTCCAGGCGTAGATGGTACCGGTGAAGAGGAACATGATGCAGCCCGCAGCCAGAATAGCGGCACGGGTGGGCAGTTTACGCTCAGCCATAAATATGCGCGGTCTCCTCTCCACCGAGTACACGCAGGCAGCCATCGGCCAGGGCCTGCATCTCGTTTTCGCCGGGGACTACCACAAACTCGCCGAGGAAGCCGGCGTAATCCTTGACCATCTCACAGAAGGACTTGGAATAAGCGATGCCGCCGGTGAGAACAAAATAATCGACCTTGCCCTTGACGAGGACGGCCAAGCGGGCCAGCCCACGGGCAACGCCCAGGGCCATAGCCTCATAAACGAGCTGGGCATCGTGATCGCCCTCTTCGGCCATCTTTTCCACCACACGGCTATCGGAGGTGCCGAAATAGCTGGTGAGACCGCCCTGACGCTGCAGGAGCTTCATCGCGCCGTTATAATCCAGCTTATCCTTTTCAATTTTACGAACCATCAGATAATCGGGGATCAGGCCGGCACGCTCCGGGCTGAAGGGGCCTTCGTCATCGGAGACGATATCGATGATGCGGCCATTGCTGTGCAGGCTGAGGGTGATGCCGCCACCCAGGTGAGCGACCGCGACATTGCTGGAGTAGTAGTCCACGCCCTTTTCGCGGCAGACCTTCATGGCAGCGGCGCGCATATTAAGGTTGTGGGCCTGGCCGACACGGCGGACATCCTTGAGACCGGTCAAGCGAACCAGCTCCACAAGTTCATCAACGGTGACGGGGTCATAGATATAAGCCTTGACGCCAGCTTCATTGGCGATATCATAGGCGATAGCGCAGCCCAGGTTGGAGGCGTGGTGATTGATGGGCCGCTCCCGGAGGGCTTCGATAAGGGCGGGAGTGACCTCGTAAGCGCCGGAGGAAACGGTGGTAACTGCGCCGGTCTCCTCATTGACATAGGAGGGCAGCAGGCCGCCGCGGGCTACAACACCATCCAGCTCGGTGACCTTTTCGCCATGGGCGGCCAGGGCATCCCGGACCAGCTTGGTGCGCATATCCTTCTGGTCGTAGATCTCGGCATATTTTTTGATCTCGGCGGCATCGTGGTCGATGCTCTCCTTCCAGACCTGCTCGCCATCGTGGTAAAAAGCGATCTTGGTGGAGGTGGAGCCGGGATTGATGACAAGAATATTCTTCATGGGGTATATCCTCTTTTCTTCTGCGATTATTTGTTCAGTCCGGCCATCAGGCAGCCCAGCGCGATGGAGCACAGCTTGGTCTCATCGTTATCGGCGCGGCTGCACATGACGATGGGGGTATCGGTGCCCACGATGACACCGGCGGCCTTGGCACCCAGGATATCGCCCAGGGTCTTGCCCATGATGTTGCCGGCTTCAATATTGGGAACGATGAAGATATCGGCATCACCGGCGACTTCGGACTTGAAGCCCTTGACCTCGGCGCAGTGGGCAGAAACCGCCAGATCCATGGCGATGGGGCCTTCCACCAGGACATTGGGGCCGAATTCACCGGCTTCGCCCAGCTTCTTCAGCTCAGCGGCATCCACAGTGGCGGGCATCTTGGGATTGACCTTTTCCTTGGCACAGAGCACAGCGACCTTGGGATTTTCGATCTCCAGGGCACGGGCAACGGGCAGGCAGTTCTTGATAAGGCCGATCTTCTGCTCCAGAGTGGGATACAGCACCATACCGCCATCGCTGGTGAGCATGAGCTTGTGGTAAGCGCCCAGGGTATCGAAGGTCATAACATGGCTGAGCAGGCCGTGGACCGGCAGACCGGTCTCCTTATTGAGGATGGCCTTGAGGAAGATATTGGTATCGACAAGGCCTTTCATGAGGAAATCAGCCTTGCCCAGGCGTACCAGCTCTACCGCCTTGGCGCAGGCTTCGGTCATGTCATCGGCCTGGACCAGCTGGGCATCCCGGAAGGTGACGCCTTCCTCTTTCATCACACGCTCGATGGTGGGGATATCACCGACGAGAACGGGGCGGATCATCCCAGCCTGTTCGGCGGCAGCCATCGCCTTGATGGTATCAACATCCTGTGCGGCGGCGCCGGCCAGCACCATCGGCTCGCCCTGCTTTGCTTTTTCCAGCATCTGTTCAAAAGAAACGATCATTGAGAGTCCCTCCTGATATTTTTTAGGATCGCCCGCTATGGGCAGTGTTTTCCACCTACTATTATAGGAAAGGGAAATTAGCCTGTGAAATGCACCATTTGAATGACTGTTATTCCACCCTAAGGAATGACTATCATTCCAAAACAGCATTTCCTTTTTACATGTGGAAGGTGTATCATAAACTCATCGGAAGTCTCCTGGAGCGGGAGAGTTCCGGATAGGATTTGAACCGTTTCCTCATACTTCTCCTTATTTGGTTTTCCGGGGTGCCACACTTTTTTGTCAAGACACTACGACCTCCCAATGTCGATCGTCACTTTTACATGGCACACCCCTCCCCTGCCGGGCATTCTCCCCCGGCAGGGGATTCCTCTATATATGGATAAATCTTTTTGCGGAAAATGCATAAAAGGTATTTGTCGTTTGCAGAAAATTATGATAGAATAAATGTATACAGCATTGAATGCATCTGCTAAAAAGCCCAAAATCGGAGGTATGCCATCATGACAATTTTTCAGTTGGAATGCTTTTGCGCCCTGGCCGATTCCTTGAACTTTACCCAAACGGCCAACGCCATGTTTATAACCCAGCCCGCGCTTAGCCGGGCTATTTCCTCGCTGGAACAGGAACTACAGCTGACCCTGCTGCAGCGCACCACCCACAGTGTAACCCTGACCCCGGCCGGCAAAATCTTCTCCAGCGAGTGCCACAAAATGCTGAAGGAATTCCAGCGCGGCAGCGAACGGGCACGCTCTGCCCAAGCGGGCCAGATCGGCAGTGTGCGCATCGGCTTTCAGCGGGATAACTTTGAGACCTACATTGTGGACTTCGTGAATCTGTTCCGCCGCAGCCACACCGATATCACCCTGGAGCTGCTGCCGTTGAGCGTCAACGAGCTGAACAACGCCCTGCAGGAGAAGATGGCGGACGCGGTGATCTCCGGCGGCCCCCCTGCCAATGAGTCCATCCGCAGCCTGATGATAGCCAACCTGCCGGAATGTGTGGCGCTGCCGCTGGACCATCCTCTCGCGGGCAACGATATCCTGGACATGCGGGATTTGAAGAACGAGAAGTTTATCGCCATGGCGCGTTCCATCTCCTGCTCCGGGTTTGAATCCATCATTCAAAAGTCGCTGGCGGCGGGCTTTGAGGCACAGATCGTGGCGCAGGTGGACCTGCTGCCCACCTTGATGACCATGGTGGCCTGCGGCCAGGGGATCTCCATTCTGCACCGGGACATGCTGCCGCGCAGCAATGGGCGTATTGCATTTGTGCCGCTGCGCAGTGTTTCCTACTTCCGCCGCTGGCTGATGTGGGACATCAACAACGATAACCCCTGCCTGCAGCCGCTGATCGCGCTGGGACACAAGTGGCAGGATGACCTGGAATACCCCGTAGAATAATAAATAGAACAGAATAAAATCCCCCGGAAAAGAGCCAAATGAGCCTTTCCCGGGGGATTTTTCGCGCAAAAAAGCAACCCGGCGCAAGACAAAATGCCTTGCGCCGGATGCCGGTATTATTCTGAAAAAGAGAGGATAAAAGAGGACCTATGAGAATTATTTCTGCTCCCGACCGATGGCGAGGCCTTTTTCAAAGGCTTCTTTATTGAGCGGCAGCAGCTTGGGCTTTTTGGCCATCTTGTGCTCGATGGTGGACCAAACGACCTCAGGCGGGACGACCTCGGTATATCCGACATAGACGCCCAGCATGATAACATTCAGCACCTTGGCGTTGCCCATTTCCAGGGCCATCTCGGTAACGGGGGCTTTGACCAGCTTAACATCGTCGCGGCCGATATCATCGCTGACGATGGAGCTGTTGATGAACAGTGTGCCGCCCTTTTTCAAGGTGGGCAGGAACTTGTGGAGGGACGGACCGTTCATAACGATGAGGTCATCCATCACATCGCCCAGAGGCGCGCCGATCTCCTCATCGGAGATGACGACGAAGCAGTTGGCGGTACCGCCACGCTGCTCGGCGCCATAGCTGGGGAAAAAGGTTACATTCTTATTGGTAGCATCACAGGTGGCAGAGGCCAGGAATTTGCCCAGAGTCATAACACCCTGACCGCCGAAGCCGGCTACGCACAGATTAGTTTCCATTTATGCGCTTCTCCTTTCATCAGCGATCGCGGATCACACCCAGAGGGTATTCCGGCAGCATTTTTTCTTCAATGAACTTCAGAGAATCCAGAGGATCCAGGCCCCAGTTGGTGGGACAGTTGGTGACGATCTCTACCATAGAGAAGCCCTTGCCGTCCAGCTGGTTCTGGAAAGCCTTGTGGATGGCCTGCTTGGTCTTGATAACATTTTGAGGGGTATTGCAGCTGGTGCGCACCAGATAAGCGGGAGCAGTCAGCTGATTGAGGATTTCGCACATATGCATGGGATAGCCGTGCTCCTCAGCAATACGGCCCTTGGGAGCAGTAGAGGCCTTCATCCCGATAAGGGTGGTGGGGGCCATCTGGCCGCCGGTCATACCGTAGATACCGTTATTGATGAAGATGACGGTGATGTTTTCGCCGCGGTTGGCAGCGTGAATAGACTCCGCCATGCCGATGGAGGCAAAGTCGCCATCGCCCTGATAGGTGAACACCAGGGTATCGGGATTGGCGCGTTTCATGCCGGTGGCTACGGCGCAGGCGCGGCCATGGGGCGCGGTGGTGGTATCGTAGGCGATATAATCCATGTGCAGACCACAGCAGCCGATGCCGAGAACGCTGGCAGCGCGATCAACAAGGTTCATCTCATCCAGCACTTCGCCGATGAGCTTGATAACAGTGCTGTGCATACAGCCGGGGCAGAAACCGGAAACTTTATCCTCCTGAATGGTTTTTGTCCGCGAATAAATCTTTTCCATTCTTTCCCCTCCTTTACTTATTCAGCAGCTTTTCTACTGCTTCTACTACGGCCTCACGGCTCATGACATTACCGCCGGAGCACAGGCAGGTCTTGATGGGGCAGCGGCCGCGCACGGCGTGATCCACATCCTCTACCATCTGGGCGGGAATTGACATCTCGACATCGAGAATGGCATGGCAGGTGCCATAGTCCAGTTTATCAAAGGCAGCCTTGGGGAAGGGGTGAACGGTGATGGGACGGATGAGGCCGACCTTCTTGCCTTCGGCGCGCATCATCTCCACTACGGATTTGGCAATACGGCCGGAAATACCATAAGCGGTGATGACTACTTCGGCATCCTCGGTGCAGTATTCCTCTACCATAACATCCTTTTCCCAGGAAGCATACAGAGCAGCGGCTTCTTCATTGACGCGCTGCATCTTATTGGTATCCCACTGGCCGGGCTCGATCCAGGAGCGGTTGGGCAGATCCAGCTCGTGGCCAATGCAGGCCCACTTTTTCTTGCTCTCACGAATGGCGGCAATCTCCTCATCGCTCTTCATTTCGGGCAGCTCTACCGGCTCCATCATGGTGCCGATAACGCCATCGGCCAGAATGAGGACGGGGTTGCGGTCACGGTCGGCCAGGTCAAAAGCCTTGTAGGTCAGATCCACAGCTTCCTGCACGGTGGCGGGAGCCAGAACGATCATCTCGAAGCCGCCGTTGCCGGAAGCCTTGGTGGCCTGGAAATAATCCTGCTGGGCGGGCTGAATGGCGCCTACGCCGGGGCCGCCGCGGGAGATATTGGCATAAACGATGGGGATACGGGCAGCGGCACAGTAGCTGATGCCTTCGCTCTTGAGGGCGATGCCGGGGCTGGAGGAGGAGGTCATGGAGCGGGCACCGACAGAAGCGGAACCGTAAACCATATTGATAGAAGCGACCTCGGACTCACCCTGGACAAAGTTACCGCCAACTTCCGGCAGGCGGCGGGCAAAATACTCGGGAATTTCGTTCTGGGGGGTAATGGGATAGCCGGCAAAGAAACGGCAGCCGGCACGAACAGCTGCTTCGGCGATCGCTTCGCAGCCTTTCATCAATACTCTTGCCATAGCTTTAGTCTCCTTTTATTTGTATACTTCGATAGCGCCATCCGGGCAGATGCGCGCGCACATACAGCAGCCAATGCAGTCATCATTGACCGGCTCCACATACTCGTAGCCCTTGGAATTTACCTTAGTTCCCAGAGCCAGAACATTCTTGGGGCAGAACTTGATGCAATACTGGCAGCTTTTGCACCGCTCGGCAATTACAACGACCTTTGCCATACCATGAAACCTCCTTCCGGATACGAAATGATAAGTATTTATCTTTTAGCGCAGGGAACTTTCTCCCTGCAGCCACGGATACCTGAGATGCAGCTCCAGCGGGAGAACCGGCAGATCATCGGGCTCCTCTTCTCCGGCGTGGAGCGGCTGATAGATGGCTGCGAACTCCATAGTGCAGTAGGGATCCAGCATTTCGCGGGTCTTGGCCAAACCCGCCTCATACTCCTGCCGGGTGGTAAACAGCCCATTATTGGGATTGGCCACAAATCGGAGCTTGGGCAACTGCAGATGAGTCACTTGCAGAATCTTACTGAGGGTGCCATCGATATGTTCAATATCGCAGGACCAGGGACGGTAAGCATTGACGATATAATAGACCGCTGTCTTTTCGCGGTTGAGGGCCGGAGCATAGCCGCCCACCGCCCGCGCGCCGATATCATCGCCACCGACATCCATAACGACACAGCATTTGGGATCCCGCAGCAGGCGGTTGACGCCGCCCACCTGGGTCGGTGCATCCATAAACTGCTTTTCAAAGTGGAAGTGGACGCCCAAGGCCTCCATCTCTTCCGCCAAGTCACGAGAGCGGAACAGGGGCTTTGTCATATCCAAATCGAAGAAATGCACGGGTAGCGGCTGGCACTGAGCCAGGTGCACGGCGAGGTTCAGAGCAATCTCGCTTTTGCCGCTGCCGGCTTCACCCAGCAGCACAAAGTTTTTGTAATTGGCACAGTTCTGTTCCAGGTACTCTTTCCAGCCCATCCAAACCATCTCCCCTTTCTTCTATAAATGGCTGTTTTTACACCTTCCATTTTAGTAACGATTGGATAGTATGTGAAATGCAAAGAGTGTATAAGTGTTATCACGCCCTAATTTACACCGCTTTCTTTTGGTGAACACGCAGCAAAGAGAATTGACAAGAAAGGCAAAATACAATATAATAATGCCGAAATGCTAATTCCGCAAAATAAAATTAAAGGAAAACCTTGAGCGGTTCCGCCTAAACCCTGCCGGGCAGGGCGGCTCCGCCGGGCAGAAAAACTGCCAGGTGGGCCCTTCGGTGCTGTACGAGGAATCCATCCTGCACCTGGCCACGGTAGGACAGTTTATTGTATACAATGATAAATACGCCCTGCCTGGCACGGTACTTCCCGCCTACTGCACCGCCGCCGGAAAACTGTTCCTTTCCCAGCTGGATGATGAAACGCTGGAGACCTGGGTGCGCAGCCACAACCTGGTGCCCTATACCGCCAATACCATCATTGACCCCGATGAACTGCTGAAGCAGATTCGCCAGACAAGGGAGCGTGGGTATGGCATTGTCATCAGTGAACTGTATGATTTTGTGGCCTGCATCTCCATTCCAGTCATCAGTCAGGATAATCGGGTGCTGGGGGCGCTGAATTTTTCCACCAAGCCGGAACACTTTGATACCCTGAACAATGAGAAGTTCATCTCCGATGTAACAAACACTATCCGCAACGCCCAGTTCCACTAAGACAATAAAATACACGATCCCCCGCCGGGTACTGTACCCAGCGGGGGATCACTTCAGTCTGCCGAGAAACCCAGTACGCAATCAAGTGCGGGCTGGGGGCCTTGACAAAACCGCGCCCACCAAATAAAAAAGACGCCATATGGCGTCTTTTTTATTTGGTGGGTCTTCAGGGACTCGAACCCTGGACCAACCGGTTATGAGCCGGGAGCTCTGACCAACTGAGCTAAAGACCCTTAGTAAAAAACGCCGCCGACAAAATGCACGGCGGCGTTTTGGCTCCCCCTGTCCGGCTTGAACGGACGACCCTGCGGTTAACAGCCGCATGCTCTACCGACTGAGCTAAGGAGGAATATGACCGCAGTATCGCTACTGCGGGTGTCGGCATCAACCTATTTTCCCGGGCCGCTTCCAGCCAAGTATCTTCGGCGCCAATGAGCTTAACTTCTGTGTTCGGGA
>ENA-ORCN01000948-ORCN01000948.1-human-gut-metagenome-genome-assembly--contig:-NODE-948-length-22292-cov-18.897232_pt1 | contig 22292 bp, 19 predicted proteins | sample MGYA00242984_ERZ507984 | MGnify/ENA primary metagenome ERZ507984 (study PRJEB26167, sample SAMN06115395) | human gut metagenome | host: Homo sapiens | place: China:Hubei | collected 2016-05-19... | reverse complement strand
ATGCGGAAATAGCTCAGTGGTAGAGCACCTCCTTGCCAAGGAGGGGGTCGCGAGTTCGAATCTCGTTTTCCGCTCCATAGGGGCATAGTTCAATGGTAGAGCAACGGTCTCCAAAACCGTCGATCTGGGTTCGAGTCCTAGTGCCCCTGCCATAGCAAGCGTAGCCTGAGAGTTCAGCTCTCAGGCTTTTTTCATGTCTGCGTTTAGCAAGATACTACTTTATTAGCAAATAGTTTATGCAAGGCTTTGTCGCTAATCCCTTTACCTTGCATCTTACAAGCTTTTCTGTAACTTTCAAGACAATTTTATTGACAGTATGACGGAAAAAGCATATAATAAAATAGTTTAGTAATACTGTGAAAGGATGCACTTGACAAGCATCCTTTTTCTTGTCTTTTATGAAGGAGAGAAAAGGAATAATGATTAGAAACGATATTCGTAATATAGCAATTATTGCCCACGTTGACCATGGCAAGACTACCCTGGTTGATGCTATGCTGAAGCAAAGCGGCGTTTTCCGTGCTAACGAGCGCGTTGAAGAGCGCGTTATGGACTCCAATGCTTTGGAGCGCGAACGTGGTATCACCATTCTGTCTAAAAACACCGCTGTTATGCACAACGGCGTAAAAATCAACATTCTGGACACTCCGGGCCATGCTGACTTCGGCGGCGAGGTTGAACGCGTACTGACCATGGTTGATGGCGTACTGCTGCTGGTTGATGCTTATGAAGGCCCGATGCCGCAGACCAAATACGTACTGCGTAAAGCATTGGAACAGCACCTGAAACCGATTGTTGTAATCAACAAGATTGACCGCCCTGACCAACGTGTTGATGAAGTTATTGACGAAGTTCTGGACCTGTTCATTGAACTGGATGCAGATGAAGATCAGCTGGAGTTCCCGGTTGTTCTGGCTTCCGCCCGTAACGGTATTGCCAAACTGTCCATGGACGAGGAAAGCAATTCTCTGGAGCCTTTGTTCAAAGTAATTCTGGAAAACATTCCTGCTCCGGATGTTGACGTTAATGCACCGCTGCAGATGCTGGTTAACACCCTGGACTATGATGATTATGTAGGCCGTATCGTTGTAGGCCGTGTAGTTCGCGGTACCATCCACAACGGCGAAAACATCATTCTGATGGACGAAGCAGGCAACCGTAACGGTAAAATCGGCCGTCTGTACACCTACCAGGGCCTGAAGCGTGTAGAAGTGCCTGAGGTTGAAGCAGGTGATATCGTTGCTCTGATCGGTCTGCAGGACGCTAACATTGGTGACACTATCGCTGACAGCGAAAATCCGGAAGCTCTTAAGGGCATCAAGATTGACGAACCTACCCTGTCTATGATTTTCTACGTTAACAACAGTCCGTTTGCCGGCCGTGAAGGTGAATTTGTTACCAGCCGTCATCTGCGTGACCGTCTGTTCAAAGAGGTTAAGACCAACGTTTCCATGCGTGTTACCGAAACCGAAAGCCCCGATGCTTATGAGGTTGCCGGCCGTGGCGAGCTGCATCTGTCCATTTTGATTGAAACCATGCGTCGTGAAGGCTTTGAGCTGCAGGTTGGTAAACCTAAGGTTATTATGCACCGCGATGCAAACGGTAAGCTGATGGAGCCTATGGAAGCATTGACTATCGATGTACCGCAGGACTTCATGGGCGCTGTTATGGAAGGCCTGGGCCTGCGTAAGGCTGAGCTGCAGAACATGACCGAAATGGCAGGCTATCTGCGTATGGAATTCAAGATTCCTGCTCGCGGCCTGATCGGCTTCCGTAACCAGTTCCTCACCGATACTAAAGGTAACGGCATTATGAACCACGTATTTGCCGGTTACGAAGAATATAAGGGTGAAATCCCCGGCCGTACCCGTGGCAGCCTGGTTGCTTTTGAAACCGGCGAAACCACTTCCTATGGTATCGGCAACGCTCAGGAGCGCGGTACCATGTTCGTTGTTCCTGCTGAAAAGATTTATGAAGGCCAGCTGGTTGGCGAAAACAGCCGTGAGGACGACATGGATGTTAACCCCTGCAAGAAGAAACATGTCAGCAACATGCGTGCTTCCGGCAGTGATGATGCTATTCGTCTGATTCCGCCTCAGACCTTCTCTCTGGAGCAGGCTCTGGAGCACATCAATGACGATGAGCTGGTTGAGGTTACTCCGAAGAGCATCCGTATGCGTAAGAAGGTTCTGGACCGTCTGGAGCGCGGTAAGATGCGTGGCCGTATGAAGAATGTTCAGGCATAATTTTTGACAATCTGTTAAAAATCTGCTACAATTAATATTACTAAGCAGGACTTTTGCCTATAGGCAGCGAATAATAGTCTAAATAACTGTTTTGGTTTGGAGGCTGATGGCCATGGGTTTAAAAAATACAGCAATGAAATTCTTTTGGTCTGATGAAATGGAAGAGCAGCAGGAGGAATATACCCGTCCGCGTCTGCTGAAATCCGGACATCTGAATATTATGGTGCGTACACCGAAATCCTTTGCGGACGTGCGTGAATATGCTGATTCGCTGATGAACGGCAGTGCCATTATGGTATGCTTTGATGCAGTTGACGAAGCACTCAGATATCGTATTTTTGATTATCTGAACGGTGTAAGCTACATCATTAATGCCGATGTGAAAAAAATTAATGACGATTTGTTGCTTTATGCGCCTGAACAGGTGCAGGTCAACAAAGAGGAAGCAAGAACTTCTTCTAATGTACGTTCCTGGCTTAGCAAATAAATAACAAAAGTTAGCCGTTGCTTGTCACCTTGCGGGGTGGCCGGCAACGGCTTTTTGTGTGCGGATACAGCAGGTGATATTTGCAAATAACAGCCCGGTGTGCTAAAATTATAAGCAATTTATTAATCCTATAAGCGATGCTGAACAAGAAAGAAGAGGTATATATGAGCGAAAAGAAAATGATGAAAAACGGTAAAAAATTAGGTGTTGTCGGCGGCCTTGGCCCTGCAGCCGCTGCTGAATTCCTGCGTCAGTTCACTATGAGATGCCCGGCGAACTGCGACCAGGAGCATCCTGTTGTATATATGATCGGTGACTGCGATATTCCGGACCGCGGCACAGCAATTTTCGGCAAGGGTGAATCTCCGCTGCCGAAGCTGAAGGCTGATTTGCTGCAGCTGTGCGATATGGGTGCGGATGTGCTTGCTGTTCCCTGTAATACAGCACATTTCTTTATCGACCAGTTTGCGGACGAGCTGCCGGTACCGCTGCTGCATATCGTTGACGAAACCGTTAAGGCTGCCAAAGAGCTTTCTCCGGAAAAGGGTGCCTGGATGCTGTCCACCAAGGGTACTCGTGCTTGCGGACTGTATCAGAAATATGCCGAAAAGCGCGGACTGACTCTGTACATTCCGAATGAAGAGCAGAGCGATAAATCTCAGGAGGTTATCAACTGCGTTAAGGCTAACCAGCTGGCAAAGGCCGGTGCTATTATGAAAGAGCTGGTAGAGGAGCTGTGGGCTGAGCGCGATATCCCTGTAATGACCGCCTGCACCGAGCTGCCGCTTGGCTATGATGCATCCGGACTGCCGCAGGAGCGCAGCGTTTCTAGCATCGGTGCGTTGGCAGATGCCTGCGTGCGTGCGCTTTATGAAGAAGTAAAATAATATTTGCGTACTGCAACCACCTTGGCTTGAGGCTGAGGTGGTTTTTATTTTACTGTGATAAATTGCACATAATTTTCAGAAAATAACTTGACTGCCGGATGTCGATGCTTTATAATCTAATAAGTAGAAAAATCTGAAAATTACAAAGATAAGGAGTTGGTAAGGTGCCGACACAGGAGCTGACTGAGGTACAGCAAATAGTTCAAGAGCTGTGCTTAATGAATAATAAGTTTATGAATAAGGTCTTTGAAAACAATATTCCTGCAGCGGAATTGTTATTGCGCATTATTTTGAAAAATGATAAAATCAAAGTGAAAGAAGTTAAGGTGCAGAATTTTATCCAAAATCTTTATGGGCATTCGGCACAAATGGATATTCTGGCACAGGATGATATGCTTATACTAAAATAAATGAAGTTTTTTATGTAGTGATTCTGCAAAGAAATACTATAAATCTAGACTAGTTATAAGATATATTGACAGACTTTCTTAAATTAGTAAAAAACAACTCATTAAAAAAGGTTACAAGAGAAAAAGGCACAAAATAGCCAATAGAGGTGTTGTTATGGAAACTCAGATTAGTGAGCAGGTCAAAATATATGAAAAATACAGTTTATTTGATATGTATATTAGACCATTTAAAGAAATAAAAGACAAAGACTTAATTTTGGCTCGTATTCTAGGAGGAAATCCTAGTCGTATCTGCATACAAGAAACTTGGTATGATGTTATACCACACTATATACTTGTAAGGTCTAAAAGCAAGGAAGATGATGCCTATCATTTGATTTATATTCAGATTAATTTTAACACAAATGAATATTATATAGGAAAGGTAAATCGCAAGAAGTGGCATGAAATACGACGATATAAAGGATCTGGAATTAAGTTTAAATTTAAATATGAGAAGCATGCAGAGGAGTTTGTTCAGTATTTTATAGCTACATGTAATAATGCTAAAGAGAGTGAAGAGTTAGAGGCAAAGATTGTAAATAATATAATTCTTAAGGACCCAAAGTGTTTGAATTTGGTAAAAGGGGGAGCTGGAACTAATGAACATAATACTAATGAGGATCGCAAACAGCATATTCGCGAATATATGTTGAGTCATCCAGAAAATTATCAAGCCATGTTAGAGCGAAACAAGGAACTTTTTAATTCTGGTAATAGTTTGGCACTAGAAGCGCGTAGCAAGAAAATAAGAGAAACCATGAGCCAAAATAAATATCGTGAAATGTCTAAAGAGCGTATACAGCGGTGGCGAGCTGAACATCCGATGGAGTATGCAGAAGCGCGTAAAAAAAATTGTGATGCTATCAAAGCAGAATCCTCTAAACAAAAACGTAATAAATCTCTTGATAAATGGAGAAAGAATCATCCCGAGGAATATGCTGCAAATAAAAAAAAGCAGTTGCTTTCTTGCCATACAAAAGAAGCAGAAGAGAAACGCTGTCAATCATTAAAAGCTTGGAATCAAGAACATCCTGAAGTGGTAAAGTTGAGAGCAGAGAAGGCTAGAGAGAAACTTCAGAAGGCTGTTGAAATGATTGACTTAGTTACAGGTGAAGTGCTTATGTCATTTATAAGTCAGCGAGAGGCTGCTGCGTGGTTGGTAAAAAAAGGAGTAGCAAAGAACACAAATTGTGTTAGTTCTATAAGTGCGGTATGTATAAAGAAACCATGTACAAATGGATATAGAAAAAAGGCTTATGGATATGGGTGGAGGTTCAAAAATAGTTAGACATTTTACAAGTGATTAGTTCTCCTTGTGAAAATAGTAAATTATATTTCCGAATGTGTCCGCTGAATAGTTTCAATTATTTAGAGTTAATCAACAAAATTATAAATAACGAAGAACGCCCTCGGTTTGCAGTAAATTTGTAAGCCGAGGGTTTTGCTTTTAGTGCAATCTAATATAAAAATTAACTTTTAGCGTAATTTTCCGGAAAAGCATTTTTACTGCGTTTACCCTGGCAGTGTGCTATAATATAAACATACTATCGATATCAACAGCTTTAGAAGCTTCGTTCATGATTTAACAGAGGTAAAACATATGCAAGAATTTTTAATTGTTAAGGGTGCGCGACAGCACAACCTGAAAAATATAACGGTAAAAATACCGCGCAATAAAATGGTAGTTATCACAGGGCTCAGCGGCAGCGGCAAAAGCAGCCTGGCCTTTGATACAATTTATGCCGAAGGCCAGCGCCGCTATGTGGAATCACTTTCGGCCTACGCCCGCCAGTTCTTGGGACAGATGGACAAGCCTGATGTGGACTACATCGAAGGGTTGAGCCCGGCAATTTCCATCGACCAAAAGACCACGAGCCGCAATCCGCGTTCTACCGTAGGTACGGTCACGGAAATATACGATTACCTGCGTCTTTTGTTCGCGCGTGCAGGTGAACCGCACTGCCCTAAATGCGGCAAGCTCATCGAGCAGCAGAGCGTGCAGCAGATAGTCGACAAGGTGCTGGAGCTGCAGCAGGGAAGCCGCTTTATGGTGATGGCACCGCTGGTGCGGGGGCGCAAGGGCGAGCATATGCGTGTGCTCGACGATATGCGGCGTGCAGGCTATGTGCGTATGTTTATCGACGGCGAGGTGCGCACGCTGGATGAGGATATCCGTCTGGAGAAAAATAAGAAGCACAGCCTTTCTGTAGTTATCGACCGTCTGGCAGTGCGCGAGGGCATCAGGCAGCGTTTGACGGACTCCGTGGAAACGGCGCTGAAGCTGGCCGATGGCTTTGCGGAGGTGGCAACACTGGGAGAAGCAACGGAAACACAGCTTTTCAGCGAGCATTTTGCCTGCAATGACTGCGGCATCAGCCTGCCGGCGATTGAACCGCGCCTGTTTTCTTTCAACAATCCCTTCGGTGCCTGCCCGGACTGCACCGGTCTTGGCATGCATATGGAGTTTGACAAGGCTTTGATAGTGCCTGATGCTGACAAGAGCTTTGCTGACAGGTGCATTGCCTGCTTCAGCAACAATCTGAATTCCTATTTTATGAAGCAGCTGGGCGCTGTTCTTGCTGCCTATGGCTATAGCTACGACACCAAATGGAATGAGCTGACGCCCGAGATGCAGCAGCTTTTGTGGGACGGTGCCGGCGAGAGCAAGTTTAAGTTCCTGTATGAAAATCTGCAGGGTGAGGTCAAGGAGCACAACACGACCTTTGACGGAATTTTGAACGTGCTGCGCCGTCGTTATCGTGAAGCCTTCAGCGATGCTATGCGTCAGGACTTGGAGGAGTTTATGACGAGCACTCCCTGCGCTGCCTGCCACGGCAGCCGCTTGAAGCCGGAGGCACTGGCAATTCTTATCGGCGGTAAAAATATCTGCGAGGTTACGGCGCTGACGGTGCGCGACTGCCTGCAGTTCTTTAAAAAGCTGGAGCTGACGCCGAAGCAGCAAATAATTGCGCATCAGGTTTTGAAGGAGATTATGGCGCGTCTGCAGTTCCTCAATGACGTAGGCCTTGATTACCTGACGCTCGACAGAAGCGCCGGTACGCTCAGCGGCGGCGAAGCGCAGCGCATCCGTCTGGCAACGCAGATAGGCAGCGGCCTGACAGGCGTACTGTATATTCTGGACGAACCTAGCATCGGCCTGCACCAGCGCGATAACGGTAAGCTGCTGGAAACGCTCAAGCATCTACGTGATTTGGGTAATACGTTGATTGTCGTAGAGCATGATGAGGAAACCATGTATGCTGCCGACCAGATTATCGACATCGGTCCGGGAGCAGGCGAGCATGGCGGTGAAGTGGTGGCCCAGGGTACGGTAGAAGAAATCAAGCGGGTGCCTGCATCCGTTACCGGTACCTATCTTAGCGGCCGCAAATTTATCCCGGTTCCTAAGCATCGTCGCGAGTGCGATGGCAGGATGCTGACGATTCACGGTGCCCGCGCCAACAATCTCAAAAATATTGATGTCAGCATTCCGCTTGGCGTTTTTACTGTAGTAACAGGCGTGAGCGGCAGCGGCAAATCAACATTGATAAATGATATTCTCTACAACTCCCTGGCTGCCAAGCTCAACGGTGCACGCTTGCGTGCTTCCGAGCATGACAGCATCGAGGGCATAGAATATACGGATAAGGTGATCAACATCGACCAGTCCCCAATCGGACGCACACCGCGCTCCAATCCCGCAACCTATACCGGCGTCTTTGATTTTATCCGCGAGCTGTTCAGCCAGACCAACGAGGCCAAGCTGCGCGGCTATAAGGCCGGTCGCTTCAGCTTTAACGTGAAGGGAGGACGCTGCGAGGCCTGCAAGGGCGACGGCATGAATAAGATAGAAATGAACTTTCTGCCGGACGTTTACGTTCCTTGCGAGGTTTGTCACGGTGCACGCTACAACCGCGATACGCTGGAGGTGCATTACAAGGGCAAATCCATCGCGGAGGTGCTTGATATGACGGTAAGCGAGGCCTGCGAGTTCTTCAAGAACCAGCCACGCATTTACCGCAAGCTGGCAGTGCTGGAGGACGTAGGCCTTGGCTATATTCATCTGGGACAGGCAGCGACGACGCTGAGCGGCGGCGAAGCACAGCGCGTAAAGCTGGCAACAGAGCTTTCGCGCCGCAGTACGGGACGCACCGTGTATATTCTGGACGAGCCTACGACAGGCCTGCATATTGCGGACGTCCACAAGCTGCTGGATGTGCTGCAGCGTCTTGTAGAAGGCGGTGACAGCGTTATCGTCATCGAGCATAACCTGGACGTTATCAAGGTGGCGGATTACATTATCGACCTCGGTCCCGAGGGCGGCGACAAGGGCGGTACTTTGGTAGCAAGCGGTACGCCGGAGAAGGTAGCGAAGGTCAAAAAATCCTACACCGGACAGTACATCAAGCAGGAGCTGGCGAAGGCGAAAAAGAACGGGTGGTATGTATGACAGAATTAGCCGCAGGCTTTAGCGACAATATAAAGAATGCCTTGGCAGTGCTGCCGGAAAAGCCCGGCGTTTACCTGATGCATGATGCCTCCGGCAAGGTTATCTATGTCGGCAAGGCCGTTGTGCTGAAAAACCGCGTGCGCAGCTACTTCCGTAATCTGGCCAGCCATACGCCGAAGGTGAAGGCGATGGTGGCGAAAATAGCGGAGATTGAAACGATTGTTACCTCCAGCGAGGTAGAAGCACTGATTCTAGAGTGCAACCTGATTAAAAAATATCGTCCGCGTTACAACATCAGCCTGAAGGATGATAAAACATATCCCTATCTTAAGGTTACCATGCAGGAGGATTTTCCGCGTTTATATGTGACGCGCAGGCAGCTGCGTGACGGTGCCCGTTATTACGGACCGTATGCCGATGCCGGCGCCATGCATGCCACGGTAAAGCTGCTGCGCAGCATGTTCCCGCTGCGCACCTGCCGCAAAATGAACCCGGACAGACCATGCCTTAACTATCATATTAAGCGCTGTCTTGCGCCCTGCGCCGGTTACATCAGCAAGGCGGATTATCACAAGATGATTAAATCCGTCTGCATGGTACTGGACGGACGCACCACGGAGCTGGAGCGCGATTTGAAGCAGCAGATGCAGGAGGCAGCGGATAACTACGCCTTTGAGGAGGCTGCCAGACTGCGCGACCAGCTGCAGGCTGTGGCACGTCTGAACGAGGCGCAGAAGGCTGTTACCAATAACGGCGGTGATATGGATATCTTCGGCTTGGGACAGGATATGACAGGCCTGTGCGTGCAGTTGTTCTTCGTGCGCAAGGGCAAGCTCATCGGCAGAGATAACTTCTTTATGCCCGACGGCGGCGATACGCCGCAGGAGGTTATGACAGCCTTCGTCAAGCAGTATTATAACGAGGCAACCTTTATTCCCAAGGAAGTGGTGCTGCCGTACCTGCCGGAGGAGGATGAAAAGCAGCTTATTGAAACCTGGCTGGCAGACAAGGCACAGCGAAGGGTGGAGCTGCTGCTGCCGCAGCGCGGTGTGAAAAAGGATTTGCTGAAGCTGGCGAATGAAAATGCCGTAAAGCTGCTTAATGAACGCCTGCGTAAGGGCAGCCTGTCGCTGAAAAATGACCTGCAGGCAGCCGAAGAGCTGCAGCAGGCCTTGGGCTTGGAGCATCCATTGGAGCGCATGGACTGCTTCGATATCAGCCATACGCAGGGCAGCGAAACCGTTGCTTCCATGGTTGTGTTCCGCAACGGTACCAGCAGCAAGAAGGATTACCGCAGATATAAAATCGTTTCGGCAGAAGGCAAGCCTGATGATTTTAAATCCATGCAGGAGGTTGTCTATCGTCGTTACCGGGATTATGAGGATTTGCCAAGCCTGGTGGTTATCGACGGCGGCAAGGGACAGCTGAGCTCGGCGCTGGAGGTTATCCGCGGTTTGGGTCTTGACGATTTGCCGGTTGTAGGTCTGGCCAAGCGCGAGGAGGAAATTTTTAAGCCGCACCAAAGCGAAAGCATCATGCTGGACCGTGACGGTGCTGCGTTGCACCTCATCCAGCGCATCCGCGATGAGGCGCACCGCTTTGCTATTACCTACCACCGCAAGCTGCGCGGTAAGCGCAATCTTGTTTCCGTGCTCGACCATGTGGAAGGCATCGGGCCCAAGCGTCGGCAGGAGCTGTGGAAGGCGTTCAAAACGTTGGACGCTATGCGTGCGGCGAGTGTTGAAGAATTAGCTGCGGTAGAAGGCATGAACCATGCGGCGGCGCAGACGCTGTACGACTTCTTTCGTCTGGATTTGCCGGAAAAGCAGCAGGCGCTGCAGTAAAAAGGTTCACAGCTATTTTGCAGAATATCCTCGCATACTATGCTATAATAATTATAGGTCAAGAATAATAATTATTATGTAGCTCGCGCTTAGCTTTCTTAAAAGCGCAGGCTATGGCAAGAGGAGGACGAAGCTAATGGCAAAATGGGTATGTGATGTTTGTGGTTATGTGTATGATCCTGAGGTTGGCGATCCTGATAACGGTGTTGCAGCAGGCACTGCCTGGGAAGATGTACCGGAAGAGTGGGTTTGCCCTCTTTGCGGCGTAGGCAAGGACCAATTCTCGGAAATGTAAAATTGCATAGGATATAACAAACGAGGCTGGGGTTCTCCCAGCCTTAAACAGAAAAACCAGTGGAGGTTTACCGTCAGGTAAATATCCGCTGGTTTTTTAGTGCCACAAATTAAAAAATACTTAATTCTAGCGATTCTTTAATTTGTGAAGTTGCTTTGTCCCAACCTCTTTGATGTTACTTATTAATTATAAAGATTATTGTATTTATCGTAGACAGAATGCAGAAGCTCTTTGCTTTCCTCTTCGGAATAAACCATACTGCTTTCCGGCAGGTAAACCAGAAAATCATGGAACGCATGTACCAGGCTTAATTCCTGCAGATGGAAGATATACTGTCCTTTATTGGGACTGAAGTAATATATAATAATATTTTGTTCGCTTGGCGCGCAAATGCAGATAGGCGAAGGTACGGAAAGCTTATCACTGCGCACAATCCTTGGCGTGAAGCTGCCATCATCAACGCTGTTGATAATGTTCTTTAAAAGCGTCAGGCGTTGCGGCGGCGTCAGATAGGTGTACATGAAATCAGGGATTTCTGTTACGCGTCCTGTTTCCATAAAGAGGTTTAAGCCTTCAAGCGTAAAGGAAATACTGTGAGAGCTGTATTGTGCACGGATTTTGTCAAAATAAGCAGCGATAACACCTTGCATTTCAGCCGGTATAATATCCTTGTTTAATCTGTCCATAAGTATATCTTCCGGGCAGAAGCTGGGGAAGCAAGGCTGGTAGAAAAGCTCATGCACTTCTTCAGCGTTTATTTCCTCGTCGCTGAGGAAGGTAGACTGCAAATATTCCTCCGGTGTAGGATGGAAGGCTTGGCAGATCTGATTAGCAACACTGAGGCTTTTTTGGAATGTTTCACTGGTAAGCGCAACCATATCCTGGGAATGATAGAGAACTGCCTTATCCTGTTCGTAGGATATTGTTAAAACAAAATCACTGGTGATGATTTTGAACGGCAGCATACTGGTGTTGTTGAACAATGTATCAACATTGTCATAAACATAGTAAGGATGGAAAACCTCGCATTGGAATAAAATAGGCACAAGCTTTTGCAGAATGTTAAGATTATAGGTAGTGCTTTTATGTCCTTCGTTTTTGTCAAAAACGATGATAGCTTCCACAAGCGTGTTATTGCGGTTAAAATCAATGGAAGTAAGACAATCAAAAATATATTGATATTCAGGCTGTACCATTAATTTGATATGGCCTGATTTTTTATTGGCTTCAATTTCCAAAACCGCCTTCAAAATGCGATTGATATTAGCCTGACCGTTGATAGTTTTTAATTGTTCCTGCATATCGAGCATATCCTGTACGCCTGTGGGAATCACAAGCTCGTCGGCAGAATTCATATCGTAAAAACCGGAGATGATTTTGCTGACGTGCTCACGACGGAAAAAGTTTTCTTCTCCCATATGTGATATATGATAGGCGCGCAGTAATTCTGCTGTTTCACTGGGGTTGAGCATCATGGCTTTGGCAATAGCAGTTACGTCTGCAACATTCGCAGGCATACGCTTACCAACCTTCATGTGCTGTATCATTGTTCTATCTACACCACTAATTTTTGAGATAGTGTAAATTGTTGTATTTTTTGTTTCTAGATACTTTTTGAGCGTATCTGCAAATAATGTCATAAGCAAAACCCTTCCTAAAAATAGTTCATCGTCAATATATATATTATAGATGAATTTGTGACAATAATAAAGTCTTGAATATGCAAAAAGCCTGTCACAAAAGTTGTCACATGTGTCAGATGTATGTCGAATTGGTTAAAATTAAAAGTATAATGGAAATTTTATAATGATATATAAGAGGATTGATAAGAGATACCCATATATGGCGATGCTTTGCGAAATAAAAGACAAGTACTTCGTAGAAACGCTATTGTGTAGTGGGGGGGTAAAATGCTTATTGGAAATATACATGTAAATGGCATTGCGGATGGTTTTAACTTGAAACGTGACCACTATTAGTATTACGATACATTTCTTATATCAATTTAGTAGAGAGGATGATATTAATGCCAATATTGAATAGAATAAAATTTGATGGTACTCATAACAACGAGCCGTGGTTAATTTATAAATGGGAAAAGGAAGATATTATATTAGGCTCTCAGTTAATAGTTGGCCCTGGACAAGAAGCTATATTTGTAAAAAATGGTCAGGCGCAAGACGTTTTTCTTCCAGGTACTTATACGCTTAGCAGTGGAAACTTACCATTTTTAGGTAATTTGATAAAGTTTCCGTTCGGTTCACAAACACCATTTGCTGCGGAGGTTTATTTTATTAATAAGACTGAAAACAGAAACATGACTTGGGGAACTAGTACGCCTTTCATCATTGAAGATCCTAAGTACAACATTTTTTTGTCGCTACGAGCCTTTGGATCGTATGTAATAACTATAAATGACAGCAGAGTCTTCTTAAATAAATTAATTGGTAGTCTTAATTTGGATTCAGGATTTAATCATATTACTGTAAATAAATGCTTTTCTGGAATCGTAAATATGCATATTAAAGAGATTGTAGCTAGGTTTGTAAATCAAAAGAAAATCTCTTTCCTTGATATTACAAGCTATTATACCGAAATAGCAAATGAGTTATTCCAAATCATAGAAGAAGACTTTTCTGACTATGGGATTAGGTTATTAGATTTTTATATAGAATCAATATCTCCTTTAAAAGAAGAAATTTCTAAATTACAAAAATACAAAGAAGAACTAGCTTTAGGAGATGCTTTTTATACTAAACGCAGGTCATTTGATGTATTAGAGAAAATGGCTGATTCACAAATTGGTGATTACGCAGGAATTGGCATGGGATTAGGGGCCGGAATGATGGTCGGCTCTGTTACTAATCAAGCTATGGAACAAATAGCCTCTAATATACGTATAAAAGCAAATGATACAGGCGATAATAAACATTGTATACATTGTGGTAGAGAGTTACCTATTGATGCATTGTTTTGTTCATATTGTGGAACAAAACAAAATACTCAAGAAAAAATGTATTGCATGAATTGTGGCAATGAATTAGTTCCCAATGCGCAATTTTGCTCTAAATGTGGTTGTAAAGTAAATAAATAGCAGAGGTTAATTCTATTATGAGTGATGTAAAGGTTTGTACCTATGAATGTCCTAATTGCGGAGCACCAATTAAGATTGCTGATAAGGTTTGTGGTCATTGCTTTTCGGCAGTGTATTTACAAAGAATAAAAGATAGCGATAATTTGTCGAAAGGTGGTATAGCCAAGCATATAGCTGTGTACAAGAAAAATATAGCTAATGGTCTTGTTGATGACAGTAGTACATTGATTTCTTTAGGGATATGCCATTATAAAAACTGCATGTACGATTTGTCAATGAAATCATTTGAAAAAGCTATTGAAGTTGATCCGGAAAACGTGAATGCCTATTATTATGCAGCGTTAAGCTTGATGAATGGCAAGCGACCATATCTTCAGACGTTACCCAAAATAAAAAAAGCGGTTGCGATGCTTGAAGCTGCTATTAGTATACAAGATGAAGGGAGGCTATATTACTTTTTGTATCTAATTCAAAAGGATTTTTTTGATAAAAAACATCTCCGTACAAAATACAAAGCGTTAGAATTACAAAATTTATCTATGGAGAATGCTGTTACCGATGAAGAAATCCTAGAACTGGAAGAAAATTTAGCTATTAAGTAAAAAAGCAAGGAGTGACGTAATGTTGGACATGAGACAAGATAATGTAAGAGATTTTTTGGCACGAGCATTTTATCGTGAAGATCCTAAGTGGTTGGTTTGGCTTTTTATTATAGGTTGCTTTACAACATTCCTTATGATTGGTTTTGTTTTATTGTTAATATGGGGAATTGTAAAACTAGTGTATATGTTTAGTGGTACATATGGAGTTTATGATCAATACAATGCTTGTGTACAAAAGGATGCTGAATTTTTAAAAGATAGAGCTATTAACGTAATGGGACTTATAGAAGAAGAATTTAGTTTGATTGATCCGATTATTGCTAGTGGTTATGCAAGTGATTCCAGTTGTATTCATGTAGGTGAAAAGATAGAAAAAGTATCGCCTATAAGAGTGATATGGCTTTGGTTGGTCAATAAAGTTTGTTTTTGGCGTAAACCGGAAAGAATTTCCGAGCATGTCTTTCTTGATTGCGGAGATGGCAAAGTTATTTGTTCTTTAGTAACATTTACCTATATAGTTTTTACGGAGCAACAGGCTGTAGCTTATAAGTGTTATTATGACATTGCTTATGGAAAAATATTGGAAGAGTATACAGTTGAAGTGGCATACAGAGACATTGATGCTGTTAAATATGGCGACGAGCTGCTTCATGTATGGAGTGTAAACAAACAAAATTGGTCTAGGGTTAAAATTAACTGGCTGAGCTTAAATGTTGCTTCTAATAATCGTATAGCTGCTTCGATTTCCGGAAATAGTGAAATTTTGAGTAATCAGGTTCCGGCAGTTCAGGCTTTAATTCGTAGTAAAAAAGAAGAGTTAGCATAACAATCAGGAAGGGTGATAAAGTTGCAAAGCAAAAATAAGTATCTGGCATATTTTGCTCCTGTAATAATGATTATAATAGGTATATTCTTATACAGTGTGATATTACCTGCTCGTTACAATAAGATTATATCTTTGATGGATTGGCTTTTTAGCGGGACAGATAATATAATTGCAACTTTACGCTCTGCTGATATTGTATTAGGACAATTCTATAGGATTTTATTTACTAAAGTCTTAGTATGGGTATGGACGATAGGTTTTCTATTTTCTTTGTTTTGGTGTGGATATACTGTTCAAAATTCAAAAAAGAAAAGCGGTAATTTGCTTATTAGCGAAGATAGAAAAAAGGCAATGTTGGTTAGAATAGTTAATCAAGCAGAAAAGTATTATAGATTGAATAAGAGTAACGATGATAGCAAGTTGATTAATAAAAAAGCGGTGACTTTAGAAGCGCAGTTTTTAGCATGTGGAGAGTTTGGGTATGGCAGTTACGATATTACTGAATTAGAAAATCATATCTGTAATAAGCTGGTTGAATTAGAAAAATTGTTGTCTGATGAAAACTATGATTATGCAGAAGTTAATGATAAATATATTAGGATACACAACTTGTTAGAAGAACGAGAAGCCATGTTAAAACATTATTGAGTAAGGAATGGTGATGAGCATGAAACAGTATTATGATTTATTAGAAATAGATGAGTCTCTCAGTAAAGATGAAGTAAAAAAAGCATTTTTAAGCAAGAAAGCTTCTTTGCAAAGTAAATTATTGTCTAAGGATTCCTACGAGCGTCAGGATGCTATGCGCAATTTGCAGGAATTAACGCAAGCTTACAAAGAAATTATAACTTCTCTCAACAATAAAAAAGCAGAAGTTAAGGAGCAGGAAAGCGGTAGCACAACGCATGATATACATACCGATAATACAAAGCAAGATAGGCAGGATAAAGAAGATACAAGTAAAATAACCCATGGTAATAATGGATCAGTTGCTTCTGTGGATGAAAAAGTTGGGCAAAAAAATGAAGATGGTAATATTGGTACGAATAGTAATAGTGGAACAGTTACCGTTTCGCCTAAGCCAAATGATGAAACTCATATCGCTGATAATGTTTTAATTTGTCCGAAGTGTAAGTTTGCCAATAACGCTACTTTGAAATTTTGTGGAAACTGTGGACAACCTTTAAGAAACAATGGTGAAGATGGTAGTGGCAATAGTGGTGACAATGGCGTAGTGACAACAATTGTCAAATATAAAAACTATATTTTCAGCGTTTTGGCGATATTGCTTATTCTAGTGTGTGGCATTGGTGTTTTTAAAAATTATGTTAATACGCCGGAAAAAGCAGTAGAGAAGTATTTGACTGCTCTCAGCAAACAGGATTATGCTGCAGCTTATGGATATTTGTTTGTAACTGAGGATGATTTTGTAAATAAAGACAATTACATAAAAAGTGCTGAATTTGTGAAGAAAAATCCTAGTGCCTACAAGGATAAGCTAGTTGTACGACTTTCTAAAGGAGTAATTGATATAAATGTTGTACCCATGGTAGACCAATCGAAAATTGAAGGATTGACTGCATATCAGTATACCTTAAGGCTAAAAGACAATAGTGAAATTAAAGGTAAGCTGGAAGTAGTTGAGCCTATTAGCTCATGGGATAAAATTCTCAATAAATATAAAATCCTCAATAATGATTTAGTCAGTGTGCAAGATATTGAAGTTGAAACTAATGCGAAATTTTATATTGATGGAGTTTTGATGAAAAATCCGACTGCTACTGAGCGCGGAACCCATAATTATAACGTAAGTCTTTTTTATGGCGAGCATAATATTAAGGTAGAAGTACCATTTTGCGATCCTTATGAAACAAAGCTGATTTTAACGCCCAATACGAAATCCACAGTTTTATATTATTGGAAATCGCATTTGAAAAAAGATGTTTTGCAGGATATGGAGAAGCAATCTGAAGATATTCAGCGAAAAATTGTAGAAGGGGCACTCAAAAATGATAGCCTTGAGAATCTGCAATTAGGTTTTTCTGAGTCAAAACTGAACAGTATGTATGATCAATATAAGCGTTTCTTCAACAGAGCTGATGGAAGCGGTATATATTCTATGGATATTACTGAAGTTACAAGCAATGAACAGTATAATAATAGATTATATAATCCGTTCAAAGATAGAATTTATAAAATCAATTTTAAATTTAATTATACAAGAAAGAATAGAAATGGTATTCAAGAGAGTAGAGTTGGCAATGGTGAGGGTGAGCTTGGTGTAGTTTTCAAATTAGAAAATGATAAAGTGGTACCTGTTGCCATAGATACTTTCAGATTAAGAACGCATTGAAGGAGCTAATTATGAAAAAGATATGTGGTATTTTATTAGTTTTGACATTAACAACTAGCAGTTTGTGTGCAACGCCTGCTGACGCATTTGATTGGGGAAATTTTGGTAATAAAATATTAAGGTCTGTTGGCATTTCTAATGGAGGGCATTCATCTAAACCCAAAATAGCAAAGAAAGATAAAACTAAGCCTAGCGAATCTAAACCGACGATATTGGCAAATAATCGCATGTACCAAATTGTTGATTTGCGTTCTGGGTATAAAAAAGCTGAATTATATGCAGATCGTGTAGGTGGTCATTTGGCAATAATTGATTCTAAAGAAAAGAGCAGAATGTTGTATGATTTCATGGTTTCACAAGGATACGACAGTGCGTATTTTGGTTTGACTGATGAAGATCTTAATGGCAATTGGGTATTGCCTAATGGGCAGAAGCCTAAATTTACCAATTGGCATTCTGGGCAACCGACAAAGGAAGAAAGTAATGAAAGGTATGCGATGTTATATCGCAAATATAAAAATGCTACTTGGAAAGCTGGTTCATTTTCGCCTTTGTTAGAAAATAGTAATACTACGGCATTTATAATTGAATGGGATAAAGAAGTTAAACCACAAGAATATAAGGAAAAAGTTGTAAGAAAAGAAGCACCAGCAGATGGCGGCTATTATGAACCATCGTGGGACAATAGCTCGTATGAAGAACCGGATTATGAGGAAGAGATTTCCGGTTAATTTGCTAGGTAGAGGAGTGGATTTTATATGCAGGAGTATTATGATTTACTTGGAGTAAACGAAAACTGTACAAAAGATGAGGCAAAAAATGCCTTTATGTCCAAGAAAAAAGAAGTGCAGGGAAAAATGCTGTCCCGTAATCCGGAAGAACGAGCTTTAGCTGTAAAAGAGCTAGGAGAATTAACAAGTGCATATAAGGCTGTTGTGGCTAATATCATCGATGCTAATGCAACTAATGTTCCTTCAACGGATGCTGAAGGGACTGTTATTTCTAGACGTACAGGTATAACAACACCACCTAAAAAAATTACTGAGCCCAAACCACCTGTTGAAGTTAAGCCGGACAATAACGTGCTGACTTTGCAAGAGAACAAAAATATGATGATAATTTTTGGTATGATTTTGGGTGTTTTAGTATTAGGAATTGCTGTATACTTTGTGCTTATACAACCAAATAAGCTAAAGAATATTACAGCACTGACGCCGATTGTTACGCCTGCTCAACAAAAGTCAATTATACCTAAAATTGAAGCAGCTAAGGATAAGCATAATGGCAGTATTGCGAGTATAGCCACTCTGATTAATGATACTGTAAACAAAAAGGGTAATTTAAAAGGTGAAACAGAACTTCTTAACAGTGCAATGCGTGTTGAGCAGGAAGTATTAGATACTTTAACAGAGCTGCGTAATAGCAGTGAAGCAAATACGCGTAAGGGAAGAATGCTTATCAGAATTCTTCAAGCAGAACAAAAAAGAATAAACGGTTTGGTAGATGGTCTTAGAGCAGGTGTTAATGGATTGGATTATCAAGCCGGATTTAAAATCGGTAGCGAAGGTTATTATGAATATGACAGATTAAACAGCGAGTATATGCACTTTGAAACAGGTGATTTTAAACCTCAAATGGCCTATGTTAAGGGCGATGATGTTTTTTTGAGAAGTGCGCCGTCTACCAATAGTTCTGTGATAAAAACATTGAAGCGTAATAGTGGACTAGATGCTATTGCTGTACAGACATGCGATGATGAGCGAGCTGGTATGATTAATACTGATAATGTGGTTGTGGGCTTTAATGGTCAGAATATAAGACTAGCAAAGGGACAGCCTTTGACAATAACTGGTGAAAATGGTGGTACTTATCAGTGTCAGCTGAATTTAGAAAATGGCAGTGGCCCAATCTATGTTGATAAAGTTAATGTGAAAAAGCTTTATGGCGAGACTTGGTATAAGGTGCGTTTGTCAGGTGGTACGGAAGGTTGGGTATATAAGGATTTTATTCAACTAAAGAGAGAACTGTAACATTGTTGGAGGCTTAATAGATGGGTAAATATTTAACATTATCTTTGTTACTTTTGCTTTGCTGGACTAATTTAGGTTGTTTGGGAGCAGAAGAAAATACTGAAAAAGAAGTTGCTCCAAAGACTGCCGTTCAAGAGCAAGTAACGCGCGAATTACCTAAGTTGGAAGTTGTACATAAACCAATAAAATGGACAGATCAAAGAGAACAACTTATAAAAGAATATGCGCAAATGCATTATGGAAAGGATATAACTAGTATTGTTCCGCAAGTTGTAATTACACACTGGACGGTATCTAATGATGCTGAATCTGTTTATCAGTATTTTTATAGTGAGACAATGCCAGATGATGGCGGTGGACGTTTAAATGTTGCGTCGCATTATTTGGTTGATAGAGATGGTACTATTTATCAGTTGACGCCGGAGACAGCGTTAAATAGGCATGCAATAGGTTATAATTGGTGTGCTATTGGTATTGAAAATGTTGGCGGCGTTGATGGAAAAGAAGATTTGACAGAAGCACAGGTGAAGGCTAACATTGCTATTATCCGCTATTTACAGGCAAAGTATTCTACGATTAAGTATGTGTGGGGACATTATCAACAACATGAAGCAGAAAGTAGCGGATTGTTTATAGAGAAAGTACCAGATTATTATGCGGAAAAAATTGATCCTGGTCCTGCTTTTATAGGTAGATTAAAACAGGGATTGAGTGATTTAAATTTGAAATTTTACTAGGAGTAGTGTTGGTCGTGAAAAAGAATGTCCTATATATTTTGATACTGGTGTTTTCGATTATTTTTATTGGCGGGTGTTCGGCTGATCATGGGGATGGGCGGGATGCTGATACGCAACAAGGCAATATTGATCATAAGGCAGAAATAGTGAAAGATAAAAATGAAACTAATGAAAATTTATTAAAGAAGTATAAAATGGATAATAGTTTCATTTTAATCGTTAAAAGCAAATTTGAGGTTTATGCTATTGATGATATGGGAAAGGTAGTAGCAGTTTATCCGTGTGCTTTAGGAAAAAATAGTGGACAAAAGGAAAAAGAAGGAGACATGAAAACTCCGTCAGGCATTTTTCCTATTGATGAAATTATTGATGCCTCTAGTTGGACTCATGATTTTAAGGATGGTAAAGGAGAAATTGCAGGAGCTTATGGACCTTGGTTTATTAGTTTAGATACTAATGAGCTGAGTAAAGGTAAGTGGGGAGGTATAGGCATCCACGGAACTCATGATCCTGATTCGATTGGTAAAAAAGTTTCTGAAGGTTGTATAAGATTAAAGAATGATGATGCTCAGAAACTAAAAGCTTTTGCTAAAGTTGGTATGAAAGTGGTTATTGAAGAGTAGAATCAAGGAGATGAAAAATTATGATGAGAAAATTAATGTCAATTATGGTAGCAACAATTCTTGCGATGGGGATTAATGGATTTGCAGAAGCTGTTACAAGCGGTGGAAAGAATACAGCTACTATAAATGTGCAGACGCAAGCAGATTGGAAACGAACTGGCGCAGAATCTATCACTTTAGTAAACAATGCTGTTACAATAAAGTATTTAAATCTTTTTGGAAAAGAAAGAAGTAAAACTATTTATCCAAAGTTTAATATTAAAATTAAAAGTGCAGATGGCAAGCAGAGATTTTCTCGTATCATGAGCAGTAAAACAGTTAAAATTAATTTAAAGCCTGATAAACGTTATTATATCGAGGTTTCATATGATGGAAATGGAACTTGGCTAAAATATGCTAGGCTAAGAAATGCTAGGATGGAAGGTAATCCGTATTGGTATGTTAGTGCAACGCATAAGGTAAAGTCTTATTGGTAAAAATATAGTAATAAGTGAGAAAAAATATGAAAACAATTTATTTAGCTTTATGGTATAAATGTAATCATAGGTGTACTGCTCTTCCTACTTCATCAGCCATTCATTATAAATGTATATGATACACTAAAATTACCTCGAAAAGCGTCAAATATCCATAATATCAGCAAGGTAATTTCCTTAAAAAAAGCGGGACATTATCACGTGCACAAGTTTTAAATTTAAAAGTCCGCCCCTTGTAAATTTCTCCATTCTAAATTATAATATTCGTAAGTAATATACTTATGAGTAACATAATCGTGAGTTATATGATTTTGAATGGTGGTGAAGCAGATGGAAAAATTTTATTGCCGTGAAGAGGAATTGCGCAAGCTTAATGCACGTTATGAAAATGAAGAATTTGAGTGCCTGATTATTTATGGCCGTCGTCGTGTAGGCAAAACAGCCTTGATTAACAAGTTTTGTGCAGACAAGCCAACGATATTTTTTTCTGCGCTCAATACAACAGGGAAAGAAAATTTAAAGGCTTTATCAAAAGCAATTATGAGTTACGAAAAGCCTGACGCTGTGGTTGCGCCGGAGTTTAAAAGTTATGATGATGCTTTAGCGGAGATAACGGAGTTGGCGCGTGAGCAGAGGCTTGTGTTTGTTATTGACGAATATCCTTATTTAGCAAAAGCTAAGCCTGCTATCTCAGCAATGCTTCAGCATTTAATTGATCACCAATGGAGCAAGGGAAAACTTTATGTGATTTTGTGTGGGTCATCTATGAGCTTCATGGAAAATCAGGTACTGGGTCAGGAAAGTCCGCTATATGGCAGAAGAACAGGTCAGTTTAAAATTGAGCCGCTGAATTATAAAGAGACAGCCGTATTCCATACTGATCTAACGTA
>ENA-ORCN01000941-ORCN01000941.1-human-gut-metagenome-genome-assembly--contig:-NODE-941-length-22347-cov-43.949394_pt1 | contig 22347 bp, 20 predicted proteins | sample MGYA00242984_ERZ507984 | MGnify/ENA primary metagenome ERZ507984 (study PRJEB26167, sample SAMN06115395) | human gut metagenome | host: Homo sapiens | place: China:Hubei | collected 2016-05-19... | reverse complement strand
CAATTAACAACCGTCAGGGAATTGTAATTGATGGTGAAGGTTCAAAGGTTATTTGCAAAGACTAATTTGAAAATTCCCGTTTGCCGTACTCGTTCCCGGCAGGGTTTGGGGCTCCCCACACCCCAACAAGAAGCTGTCCCAAAGGGGCAAAAATTTTCAAGAATGGATAATTTGTGGCCACGGGACGGTTCTTGCCCTTTGCATTTTGGCATTTTGGGGAAAGGTGTTTTACTATGGATATTGAAATCAAACGGATGTCCTCTACGGCCATTGAAATGCTCGACCAGCTCAGTATTGTCTGCAAACGGTTCGGTGTGGACTATTATGCTGCCTCCCAAAATCAGCGTGATTTGCTGGACAGCATCGCCCTGCATGAGTATCAACTCAAAAAGCTCATGAGCAGGGGTTGAAACGCGCAGATGTTCCGCCATTTCTTGGCTTGAAGCGCACCGAACGCAGCAACGAGATGCCTGCATAAAGGTTCGAGTCCTGTACCGTTAACCAAAAGCCTCTAACGAAAGTTAGAGGCTTTTGGTGTTTCTACTACCAACGTGAGTCGGCATATCGGTACAGAACTCGAACAGCACGGCCACGCCGCAGGGTTTGGGGCAGTCACGCTATCCAAACCTCCAATTTTCCGCGCCAAGGGTGCAAAATCTTGGCCAGTATTGCCGTTGCGCCGCAGGGACTTTTGGGTTATACTGTTGACTTGTATCTTGTTTTGTATTTTCCTGTTCAGCCGAGCCAAAGGAGGCATCCTTACGAACTATCTGTTTCAATTTGCGCGCATTCTGGCGTTCTGTTTTCTGGGCGAGATCTGCCACGCAGCGCTCCCGCTCCCCATCCCGGCCAGCATCTACGGCCTGCTGCTGCTCTTGGCCGCGCTCCGCTTCGGCATCGTGAAGCTCGAGCAGGTCAAGGAAGTGGGCCTGTTCCTCACCGGCATCTTCCCGCTGCTGTTTGTGCCTGCCGCCGCAGGCGTCATGGAGCTGTGGGCTGAGATGGGCGAGATGCTGCTGCCCATCGTCATCGCCATCATCCCGGTGACTGTGCTGGTCCTTGTGAGTGCAGGCCGCACCACCCAGGCCCTCACCAGCCGCCGCGCTGCAAAAAAGGAGGCCGAACATGACTGATCTTTTACAGGGCTTCCTCTCTGGGTCCGCCGCGTGGGGCGTGCTGCTGACGCTGGCCGCTTTCGCGCTGGGTGCTCTCCTCAACAAAGCCACCGGCAAGGCCATCTTCAACCCGCTGCTGCTGGGCAGCATCTTCGTCATCATCCTGCTGAGTGTGCTGAACATCCCCTACGCCGACTACAAGGCCAGTGCCGCCCCGGTAAACTATCTGCTGCTGCCGGCCACCATCAGCCTCGCCATCCCGCTGTATGAAAAATGGGACCTGCTGAAAGAGAACGCCGCCGCCATCATCGCGGGCATCTCCGTGGGTACTCTGGTGAGCCTGGGCAGCGCTTTGGCTCTGACCCTCGCGCTGGACCTCACTCGGGAGCAGTACGCCACCCTCCTGCCGAAGTCCGTCACCACGGCCATCAGCATGGATGTCGCCGCTGAGCTGGGCGGCATCGCGGCCCTGACGGGTGCCATCGTCATCCTCACCGGCATCGCGGGCAACCTGCTGGCCGAGGTGGTCTGCAAGATCTTCCACATCACCGACCCCATCGCAAAGGGCGTCGGCATCGGCACCTCGGCCCATGCCGTAGGTACCAGCAAAGCTCTGCAGATGGGTGAGGTCGAAGGTGCCATGAGCGGCCTGTCCATCGCCGTGGCCGGCGTCCTCACCGCCGTGCTCTGCCCCTTCTTCGTCGGCTTCATTCAGTAAAGATAGACAAAAAATCGCCCTCTGTACCGGCACAATGCCAATACAGAGGGCGATATTTTTTTGTGATAAAAGGTCAGCTCCAAGCTTCTTCCTGCTCGGCTTTCTGGCGTTCCACCTCGGCGATGACCTCGGCGGCCTTTTCGTCGATGGCCACAGGCTCTGTCGCCGGGCGGGCCAGACAGTAACCCTGCAGCAGGTCCACGCCCATTTCCAGCACCTTGCGCAGCTCCGACAGCGTTTCCACGCCCTCAGCCAGCACATAGATGCCGCGGGGGCGGGCATAGTCGATGAGGGTCTTGAGGAACTGCTGTTTGTCGGCATCGGTATCAATGCCCCGGATGATGGCGATGTCCACCTTGACATACTTGGGCGCGACCGTCAGCAGGCTGTTGCCGTTGCTGTAGCCGCTGCCGTAGTCATCCAGCGCAAAGGCGCCGGGCGAACCGAGGAAATCCCGCTTCCGTTCCAGCTCCCGTTCGTTCATCTCTTCCTCCTCGGTGATCTCCACCACCAGCTTCGGAAGGGTGGCACTGTGGGCCTCGCAGTAGCTCGCCCAGTCCTCATCGCTCAGGCTGACGCTGGCTATGCTGTTGACGAAGATGAGAGCGTCAGCGTCCAGTTTACCGGCAGCTTCCAGCTCCTCGTAGCACTCACAGGCCCGGAAGAGAGTCAGCTTCTCAATATCATACATCCGGCCCATCTCGCTGGCCAGCTGCATTACCGTGAGCGGCGAACGCAGGGTGGGCAGCTGGGGCCGCATCAGGGCCTCATAGGCCACCACATGGCCGTCGTGAGCTGAGACGATGGGCTGGAAGTCGTAGTCCACCCGCCGCTCCCGGATGAGTTTTTCAAAGTCGCTGCGCTGCTCCATCGCATAGACACCGGCGCGGTAGCGCTCCATGTCGAACTCCCGTATCTCGCCCTTGGTGGAATGCTTGACTTCATACATTGCAAAGTCCGCATACTTCTTGAGGGTGTCGAGGTCCAGTGCGTCCTCCGGATACCATGCCACGCCGCCGGACATCCGGATGCACAGACCCTTGCCGTCCGGCAGAGCAGCACTGCTCTGGGCAAAGTTCTCTTCCAGCTTCTTGATGTCCGCCCGCAGGGCCTCCCGCGTCTCATAGCCGTAGAACAGCAGCAGGAACTCGTCGCCGGAAAGGCGGGCCACCACAGTGCCGCCGGGCGAGTTCTGCCGTAAGCTGTGGGCCGTCTGCCGCAGATAAATGTCACCCCAGTCGTGGCCATAAGTGTCGTTGATGGTCTTGAGGTTGTCGAGGTCGGTCATCATCAGGGCCGCGTGACGGAGAGTATCAGGCTTCTCGAACAGCTCCCCGCAGACCCGGAAGAAGGCCTGACGGCTGTACAGTCCGGTCAGTGCGTCATAATCGCGCTCGTGCTCAATGCGGTTGCGCTCGGCCACCGCCGCCTTGTAGTTGTCGGTGCTCAGGGTCACGATGGATTCCGCCAGCTGGTCCAGCTCCCGGATGCCGGTACGGGAAAATTCCGGCACAGCCTTGCGCTGTTCCTGTGCGTCCACCAGCTCTTTCGAGAGCTGGGCAACGGGCTGTGCCAGACCAAAGCTGACGAGGAAGGCGCAGGCCAGACCGATGCCCATTGTCAGCAGTACGGCAAGGCCCATCAGCTTCGTCATCGACTGGGAGAAGCTGAACAGATCGTTCTTGCCCACCACGCCGACGAGCAGCCACCGCTCACCCGAGAAGGGGGCGTTGCGGCTGTACAGGCTGATCTGCCGGATGCTGGCGATCTGCTGCCTACCGTCCATCATGTAATACCAGTAGTTGTTGCTGCGCCGGAGAGTCAGTTCCCATTTCGCATTCCGCAGCGGTACGCTCTGCTCACCGGTGTTGGAGGTGACATGAAGATCCAGCACCTCGCCCTTCAGGTCGGAGGTGGTGGAGGCCAGTAGATAGCTGCCGTGATGGTCGTTCTGCAGCTCGTTCCACGGGAGTTTGGTGTCCATGTAGCTTTCCAGAAGCTCGACGCCCAGAACGCCGTAGACTGTGCCGTTGTCCAGGATAAGGGGCTGCGCGTAGGCGATGGCCTCGCGGTCATCACCCAGCAGCTTATATGGCAGAGTCGTCCAGCGGCCATAGTTCGCCGCCCCCATACGCTCGACGTCTTCGTAGGCTGTCTGGAAGGGACGGACATAAAACACATCCTGCTCTCCGTCCAGATACTGCAGCGCAGGCGACCACGCCTTGTCCGTAGCGATGTCAAAGGTCTGCACCAGCTCCGACGGAGCGCACTCAAGCAAAATATCCGAGTTTACCACAGAGGGGGCTGCATCCGGGTCGAGGTCGCGCAGGTAAACGCAGGGCAGGCGGTCTCCGGAGGTGCGGCCCGTGAAGTCGTGGGTGTTCAGGATGAGGAAGATGCCCGTAATGCGCTTGGAGCGCAGCGTCTCAAGCATTCTGGGGGCTGCAGCCAGCAGCAGCGGCAGGCTGTCGCTGCTGCTGGAATCCAGCGTCTTGAGAGAAAGCGTCTCGTCGTCCAGCATCTGCTGGGCGGTCTCATTGATGTAGGTCGAAAGATCCGTCAGCTCCTGTGCCTGCTGGAGCTGGTCCTGAATGTAGCCTGCACGGTTCTCCACCTGCTTGTCCAGGATGTCCACCGCGTTCTCATCCAGTTGGAGCGTAACGCCGCTGATCGCAGTGGCCGAAGCCATCAGCATGACCACGATGGCCAGCATGACCATCAGCGCCGAGAAGATGGTAACGAAAATCGTATGCTCTCTTCCCTTCGCTTCATCCCGCATCAGCAGTTTCATGCTTTTCCCCTCCTTCCGCTCATTTTTGTAAGACGCCTCAGCCTTCGTACTGACTCAGTGCGTCACAGAGGCTCTGGTACCATTCCTCAAAATACTCATCAGTCAGGAATTCCGCCTCGGCCTCTTCCGCACTCTCGCCTGCTGCGAGACGCTCTTCCACCGTGGCGCGGTCTGCCGCGGCAAGGTCGATCATGCTGTAGCTCAGCTTGCTGCGGGCGTCGGTGCCGCCCTCAAACGCTTTGGTCGTGTACATTTCATTGGTATTCACAGCCTCCACGGCCTCCGTCAGGACATTTTCCATGTTGCCGGTCAGGGCGAGGCCGCTGCTGTAGATAGCATCCATATCGTTGGCGGCATGGGTCACGGGCAGATAGCCGGAACCCACTGCAAATGCGATGTTGTTTTCCGGTTGGGTGAACCACTTGAGGAAAACCACGCTGGCTTCCACCTCGGCATCGGTGGTCTTTGCCACGGCCATACCGGCACCCTGCTGGACAGCGACTTTTTTGCCGCCTTCAAAGTGCGGCTTGGGCAGGACTTTCAGCTCGATGGCGTGGCTCTCGGTGTCGCTCAGCATCACCTGCGTCGGGAAGTAGGTCGCGCTGGAGTTGGAGCCGATATAGGCCAGAATGCTGCCGATCTTAATATCGTCGCTGCGGAAGCGGCCGCTGGCGGCGGCCCAGCCCTTGATATAGGGAACATAGTAGTTATCCCACAGCTTGCGGGCCGCGTCCTCGCTCAGGCCCATGGTCATCTTGCCGTCCTTGACGTCAAAAATGGTATCGCCCAGCTCTTTTGCGCCGATGAGCATGTAGTTTGCCACCGCGTCGCGTCCGAACAGGGCTTTGCCGTCGTTGGGCGTATCGGTCTGGGCATCCGTCCAGTTGTAGTAGGCTTCGGCGGTCTTGACCAGACCCTCCACCGTCTCAAGGTCGGAATACTGTGCGCCGGTGGCGGCAGCGAAGGGCTTCCAGTCGGTATCATTCAGGAACAGAAGCTCCGTGGACTTTGCCACCGGGAAGATCTTGATGCTGCCGCTGTCGTCGAAGTCGCCCTCGGTCAGGTAGCTGTCCACATAGGCGGCGCGCTCTTCGTCGGTGAAATAGGGAGCAAGGTCAGCCAGCTCGCCCATCTGGTCCATGGCATAGGCGGTGTCTGCATAGGCCATAAAGATGTTGGGCATGGCAGAAGCGCCCACCTTGCCCTGTGCCGCAGCCATCACCTGCGCCTCGAGGTCGTTGACGCTGCCCTGGCTGTAGCTCTCCACGGTGATGTTCTTTTCCTTGCCGACGGTGTCGTTGAAGGTATCCACCAGCTTATTGAAGCTTTCCAGCTGGTCGCCGTTGTAATATGTCCAGACGCTCAAATCTACCGGCTCGGTGTTCCCCTGTGCAGTGCTCTGAGCACCCCCGCAGCCCACGAGGCACAACACCAGAGCTGCAGCCGCCGCAAACGCGGCCAGACGGCGCATTCCGATTCGTTTCATTATGAACTTTCTCCCCATTATGAAGACTTATTGATTCCCAAAGATACTTTTATCATACCACCATGCGGTCAGAGATGTAAACATTTTCTGTCAGAATCAGCAATATCACAACAACTCTTTTCGGATTTTGTCGATTTTTACGTTTTCCTTTTTCCACAAAAAAGCAGGGCAGGCCCACGCCGCCCAAAGCTTCCGGCTTTTGGCAAAGCGCAGGTCTGCCCTGCATCGGATATTCAGCTTACAGTTTGCTCAGCTGGGGACCCTGAGCGGTATCCTTCACGGCCCAGCCCATCTCGGTGAGCTGTGCGCGGATGGCGTCGGCGGCAGCCCAGTCCTTGGCCTTCTTGGCGGCGGCACGCTTCTCCACCAGTTCGGTCACCTCGGCGGGAACTTCGTCCTTCTTGCGGTTGTACATCAGGCCCAGCACGCCGGTGATCTCGTCGAAGGCGGCAGCGCCGGCTTCGAGAGCAGCCTTACTGGAAGCGGCGGACAGGGTGTTGATGTCCTTCACGAGGTCGAAGACAGCAGCCAGGGCGTCGGGGGTGTTCAGGTCGTCGTCCATGGCGGTGCAGAATTTCTTCTTTGCTTCCTCGGCCTTCTCCTTCAGCGTCTCGTCGGTGCCGAACTCGGTCTTGCTCAGGGCAAAGTCGAGGTTCTCGCGGCAGGTATAGAGACGCTCGAGGCTGTTCTTGCAGCTCTCGATGAGGTCCACGGTGTAGTTCAGCGGCATCCGGTAGCCGGCGGTCAGCATGAAGTAGCGGATGGGCTCGTAGCCGTAGAGATTGGCCACGTCGCGGACGGTGAAGAAGTTGTGCAGGCTCTTGGACATCTTCTGATTATCCACGTTGATGAAGCCGTTGTGCATCCAGTAGCGGGCGAACTCGCAGCCGTTGGCGCACTCGCTCTGGGCGATCTCATTCTCATGGTGGGGGAAGATGAGGTCCTGACCGCCGCAGTGGAGGTCGATGGTCTTGCCCAGATGGGTGCGGCTCATGGCGCTGCACTCGATGTGCCAGCCCGGACGGCCCATGCCGTAGGGGCTCTCCCATGCGGGTTCGCCGGGCTTTGCGGCCTTCCAGACGGCGAAGTCGGCGGGGTCTTCCTTCAGGTCGTCCTCCATCTGGCTGCGCAGCTCGCGGTTGCCGCTCTCAAGGTCGTCCAGCTTGAGGTGGCTCAGCTTGCCGTATTCGGGGTCGCTCTTGACGCGGAAATAGACGTCGCCGTTCTTGGCGACATAGGCGTGGCCGCTCTCGATGAGGTCTTTCACGATGTCGAGGATCTGCTGGATATGCTCGGTAGCGCGGGGCTGGACGGTGGGCTTTTTGCAGTTCAGACCGGCGGCATCCTTGAGGTACTCGGCCTCGAAGCGCTGGGCGACTTCCTTCATGGAAGTACCCTCTTCCTGGCCCTTCTTGATGAGCTTGTCATCGATGTCGGTGATGTTGGAGACATAGATGACCTTGTTGCCGCGGTACTCAAGGTAACGGCGCAGGGTGTCAAAGACGATGAGCGGGCGGGCGTTGCCGATGTGGATATAGTTGTAGACGGTGGGGCCGCAGACGTAGATGCGGTACTCGCCCGGCACCTGCGGCACGAACTCTTCCTTCTGGCGGGTCAGGGTGTTGAAGATCTGCATAGTTGAATACTCCTTTTTGTGGGACAGACCGAAGCCGTGATCATAAACCTCTCAGTCTCGCTTTCGCTCGACAGCTCCCCTGTCGAGGGGAGCCCTTGGCAAAGAGGGCCAGCTCCTGCGAGCCTGCCTGAAAAAGCAAAAGCCTCCAACGCCATGCCAAAAGCACAGCATCGAAGGCGGTCTTTTCTCAAAATCGCGGTTCCACTCCGGTTTGTCGCTCAAAGCCGATAACGGCGGCCATCCGCACTGCGATACTCAGCTTCCCGCAGCGTGCTGTCCGGGCGCACTTCACGCGGCGGTCTGCAAACAGGCTTCCAGCCAACGGCCCGTTCTCTCTGCCCAGACGATGCAGCGCTACTCTGCCCGGATAAACGCATTTATCCTTTTACAAACTTATTATAATAGCCGCCGGGGCGTAAGTCAAGCGTTTGACTCCCCTGCCCGGCTTGTGCTACACTGGGCAAAAATGCAGCCCGGAGGTTTTACCATGCAGCTTATCACCGAACGTCTTTTTCTCATCCCCCTGCAGCCCGATGGGATGCGCACCCTTCTGGCCCGCACCACCGACCCGGAGCTCATCCAGCCCTACACCGATATGCTGGACCTTTCCCTCGCCCACCCCGAGCAGTGGGTCTGGTACACCGCATGGGGGCTTTACCAGAACGATTCCGGCGACTGGGTAGGCGACCTCTGCTTCAAGGGCCTGCCCGAAAACGGCCAGCCGGAAATTGGCTACGGCCTTCTGCCGGAATATGAACATCAGGGCTACGCCACCGAGGCTGTCCGCGCCGCCTGCCGCTGGGCCTTCGAACAGCCCGGCGTCACCGCCGTCGAGGCCGAGACTGACCCCGATCATGCTGCCTCGCAGGCGGTGCTGCACCGGGTGGGTTTTGTTCCGACCGGGACTGTGGGCGCGGAAGGGCCGAGATTTATTCTACGCCAAAAGCCTTGACTCTATCTCTAAATCAGCGCTTTCCCCTTTACATCTCCCTCAACTTGTGCCATAATTTATTCTAATATCGCAGTTTGCGTTTTCAATGGTCTGGCAACATCCGCAAACTGCATATCGCAAATATGCTGTTACCCATAGGCATATCTGTGAAACTTGCGATTAAGGGAAGCTGTCCTCGGCGCGGCGATTTGGCGGCGCGGGGCAGCAAGAGAGGGGTAATCTGCTATGAGTAAGATCATCATTCCGGCAAACTACACGCCCGCGCTGAACCTGTACGACACCCAGCGCGCCATCGGCACCGTGAAGCGGCTGTTCGCCGACACCCTGTGCGCCACGCTGAATCTCTACCGCGTGTCGGCACCGCTCTTCGTCGAGGCTTCTACCGGCCTGAACGACGATTTGAACGGCGTCGAGCGGAAGGTCACCTTCGACACCAAGGACAGCGGCATCGAGGTGCAGGTCGTTCAGTCGCTGGCCAAGTGGAAGCGCAAGGCCCTGAAAGATTACGGCTTCCGCGTGGGCAAGGGCCTCTACTGCGACATGAACGCCATCCGCCGCGACGAGGACATGGACAACCTCCACTCCATCTATGTGGACCAGTGGGACTGGGAGAAGGTCATCCGTGAGGAAGACCGGAACGAGACGTATCTGAAGAACGTCGTGCGCTCCATCGTGTCGGCGGTCTGTGCCACCGAGATGAACCTGCACGCCATGTTCCCCCAGCTGCAGGATCTGCCGCTCCACACCCCCAACGTCACCTTCATCACCACCCAGGAGCTGGAGGATAAGTACCCCGACCTGAGCCCGAAAGAGCGGGAGAATGCCATCGTCAAGGAGAACGGCACCACCTTCCTGATGAAGATCGGTGCTCCCCTCAAGAGCGGCAAGCCCCACGATGGCCGCGCCCCCGACTACGACGACTGGGATCTGAACGGCGACCTGCTGTTCTGGAACGAGCCTCTGCAGTGCAGCTACGAGCTGAGCAGCATGGGCATCCGCGTCAGCCCCGAGAGCATGGACCGTCAGCTCACCGCCGCCGGCTGCGACGACCGCCGCGAGCTGCCCTTCCACAAGGCTGTGCTGAACGGCGAGCTGCCCTACACCATCGGCGGCGGCATCGGCCAGAGCCGTCTGTGCATGCTGCTGCTGGGCAGCGCCCACATCGGTGAGGTGCAGGCAAGCGTCTGGGACAACGCCACCCGCGAAGCCTGCAAGAAGGCAGGCATCCCGCTGCTGTAAGACTGTATACAAAAAGGACTGATGCATCCGCAACAGTCCTTTTTCTTATGTCCTGAATTCCAGACCCACCTTGCTTTTTCTCCCGTTTCCGCCCAGCCACCAGAGCAGGAAGGCGTACAGCAGGTTCGTGACGAGGATGATGGTAAACCACATCAGTGTCTCCTGAATGGTCTGGTCGTATACCCGCATAAAGGGGTAGGGGCCGTCGATGGCTCCTGTAATATTGCCGTGCAAATCATACAGACCGTATAGGATCGTCGGTACCAGCGCCCACCAGACCTGCCGCAACGGCAGGCGGGGCAGACGCTCGAAGAGCACCAGCGACAGAATCGCCAGCACCGGGTTGAGGAAATGGTGGTAGAGCATCGAGCCCGTGAAAAGCATGATGTACCAGCCGTTGCCGTCCTCGTACATGGGGGCGAGGATGATGACCACCGTTAAAAAGGTCATGGCGAGGCAGCTGGTGGAGATAAACTTGAGCCGCTTGAGCCAGAGGGGCAGCTCCCGCCTGGTGAAGATGCAGCTCAGCTGCCACAGACCCACCAGCAGGCAGACCGCGCCGTTGAAGATGTTGGACAGCTCGGTGTACATCGTAAACATGATGGTCCCGCCCATGGCCCAGCTCATGGGGACGGCGATGGTCTCGAAGTACACGATAAGGAAGTTCATTGCTGCCGAGGCCAGCTTCCGCAGGACAGTCAGGATGTTTTTCAGCACCGTTTCACTCTCCCATCTGTAATTTTTTGTTTAAATATCAAAGAAACGAGCGTTTTTTCCGCTCGTTTCTTTTTTACACCCGGACGGGCGCTTATTTTGCCGTATTGATGAAGCTGCGGTTATCCCACAGGTACTTGATGCCGGAGATGGCGGTGACAGCGGCCACGACCCAGCACAGCACAGAGGCGATGTCTGCACACTGCTGGCCCAGCACATTGCCGGTCAGGGAGACCGTAAAGTAGTAGAAGATGATGGTCAGCATCTGGAGTACGGTCTTCACCTTGCCCCACATGTTGGCGGCGATGACCTTGCCGTCCTTTGCACCGGCGGCCACCATGCGGAGGCCGGAGACGGCGAACTCGCGGGCCAGAATGATGCAGAGCACCACAGGGCTGCACACGCCGTCCCGCATCATGTAGATGAAGGCTACCGTCGTCAGCAGCTTGTCGGCCAGCGGGTCGGCGAACTTGCCGAAGTCGGTGACCATGTTCCACTTGCGGGCCAGATGGCCGTCGAGGAAGTCGGTGAAGCTGGCCACGGCGAAGATGAGGCCGGCGATGAGGTAGTACCGTGGGTTATAGCTCGGTGTGATATACTGGCCGAGCGAGACGAAGATCATGAACACCGGCACCAGCAGGATGCGGGTCAGAGTGAGTTTATTGGGCAGATTCATACAAAATTATCCTCCAATCTGTTATTTTGCAACAGTACCATACAAATCGTAAAGGTCGCTGTCGTCCACCAGCACATCATAGAACTCGCCGGGGTAGAGCGGCTCTTCGCTGGACACACAGACGTTGCCGTCCACTTCGGGGGCATCGGCAGCGGTGCGGCAGAGGTAGAGGCCGCTCTCGTCGTCCACACCGTCGCAGAGGACGCGGACAGTCTGGCCCACCTTTGCGGCCTGCTTCTGGGCCATGATGCCGGTCTGGATCTGCATCACCAGCTCAGCGCGCTTGTCCTTGACTTCCTGATCGATCTGGCCGTCCATCTTGGCGGCAACGGTGTTCTCCTCGGCGGAGTAGGCAAAGCAGCCCAGACGGTCGAACTGCACTTCCTTCACGAAGTTGCACAGGTCCTCGAACTGTTCTTCCGTCTCCCCCGGGAAGCCCGCGATGAGGGTAGTGCGGAGGGTGATGTTCGGGATCTCACGGCGCAGCTTGCCGATGACATCCAGCAGCTCGGCGCGGTTGGAGCGGCGGTTCATGTTTTTCAGGATCGTGTCGTTGCAGTGCTGGATAGGCAGATCGAGATAAGGCAGGACCTTCTCGTTCCGCTTCATGGCGGCGATGAAGTCGTCGGTGATACGCTCCGGGTAAGCGTACATGATGCGGATCCACTCGAGGCCTGGGATCTTGTTCAGCTTGTCCAGCAGCTCGCAGATGCTGCCCGGCTTGCCCCAGTCCTCACCGTAGGCGGTAGGGTCCTGGGCCACGATGATGAGTTCCTTGACGCCCTCACCGGCCAGCCAGCGGGCCTCGGCCACACAGTCAGCCATCTCGCGGCTGCACAGCGGGCCGCGGATGCCGGGGATCGCGCAGTAGTGGCAGCGGTTGTTGCAGCCCTCGGCGATTTTTAAGTACGCATAGTGGGCAGGCGTACCGATGACGCGCTTGCCGCCCAGAGGAAAGTCCTTCTTGAGGCCGTAGCTCTCCAGATGTTCTTCACCGTTGAACAGACGGGCCACGATGGAGTCGATGGCCTTGTTGGAGGCACAGCCGACTACGGCGTCCACCTCGGGGATTTCTTCTTCGATCTGGCTGCGATAGCGCTCGGCCAGACAGCCGGTGACGACCACCTTCAGGTTGGGGTTCGCCTGCTTGTAGGAGCAGGCCTCAAGGATGTTCTCAATAGCCTCGGTCTTGGCGCTCTCGATGAATCCGCAGGTGTTGACGAGGATGACGTCCGCTTCTGCGAGGTCAGCCACCGTCTCGTGGCCCGCCGACAGCAGGATGTGGACCATCACGTCCAAATCGACCTGATTCTTCGGGCAGCCAAGGGAAATACACGCAATTTTCATATGGGGTAATACTCTCTTTCTCTCTTGAGGGTCAATTTTCTTCTTCTACTCTTTTGATTGCTTCTTTTATAATAGGATACGCAAACCCCCGCCGGGCCAGCGCAGCCACCACAAGGTCTTTCCGCCCTGCGGCCAGCTTGCCGCGGTACCGCCCTTCCACGAGGGCGGCGGCGGCTTCCAGCTCCGGGTCTCCGCCCGCTTCGTCCGGGGCGTAGATCTCTTCCAGCGCAGCAGAGATCTGCTGCGCGTCCAGCCCCTTCTGCCGCAGATCCTGCGCGGCAGCGCGGCGGCTCTTGCGGGCGGCCAGCAGGCCGTGCGCCCGGGTCCGGGCGTAGCGCTCGTCGTCCACATACTGCCGCTCCACCATCTCCGCCACCACAGCGGCGGCGGTGGGCTGGGTAAACTTCCGCCCCAAGCGCTCATAGAGCTGCCCGGAGGAAAGCTCCTGCCCGGCCAGAAGCTCCATGGCCCGGGCGCGGGCCTTGGCGGCGTCGGTGAACTTTTCTTCTTCAGCCAGCGGACGGCCTCTTCTCGAAAAGGACATTTAGTCCTCCACCATGATGTCCAGCTCGCTCTCGCTGCTGCGGGCCGGGGCCTTGACGACAGGCTCCTTGGAGGCAGAAGCGGTCTCACCGCCCTCTTCCTTCTCTGCCGCAGCGACAGCAGCTTTGCCCGCCGGGCGGCGGGTGGCGTAGAGCTTGTCCGCGTTGGCGCGGATCTGGCCCTCGATGTCGTTGGCGATCTCGGGGTTGTCCTTGAGGAACTGCTTGGCGTTGTCACGGCCCTGACCCAGACGGATGTCGCCGTAGTTAAACCATGCGCCGCTCTTCTGGACGATGCCCAGCTTGACACCCACGTCGATGAGCTCGCTCATCTTGGAGATGCCCTCACCGAACATGATGTCAAATTCAGCCTCACGGAACGGAGGAGCCACCTTGTTCTTGACGATCTTGGCGCGGGTGTGGTTGCCGATGAACTGGCCGGAAGAGTCCTTCAGGCCCTCGACGCGGCGGATGTCGATGCGGACAGAAGAATAATACTTCAGGGCGCGGCCGCCGGTGGTAACTTCGGGGTTGCCGTAGACGATGCCCACCTTCTCGCGCAGCTGGTTGATGAAGACACAGACCGTGTTGGTCTTGCCGATGACGCTGGTCAGCTTGCGCATAGCCTGACTCATCAGACGGGCCTGCAGGCCGACGTGGCTGTCACCCATCTCGCCCTCGATTTCGGCACGAGGCACCATAGCAGCGACGGAGTCCACGACGATGGCGTCGATGGCACCGGAGCGCACCAGCGCCTCGCAGATCTCCATGGCCTGCTCGCCGGTATCCGGCTGGCTGACCAGCAGCTCGTCGATGTTCACGCCCAGTGCGGAGGCATAGGCCGGGTCGAGGGCGTGCTCGACGTCGATGAAGGCCACCTCGCCGCCCTTTTTCTGCGCCTCGGCGAGGATGTGGAGGGCCAGCGTAGTCTTACCGCTGGATTCCGGTCCGAATACCTCGATGATACGGCCGCGCGGCACACCGCCCACGCCCAGCGCCAGGTCGAGGCCGAGGCTGCCGGTAGAGATGGCGTCCACCTGCATGGCGGTGTTATCGCCCAGCTTCATGATGGCGCCCTTGCCGAACTGCTTTTCGATTTGGGCCAGCGCAGTTGCCAGCGCATCCTTCTTTGCGCCCGGCTCCGTCTTCTGGGTGGCGGGGGCGACGTTGTTGTTCTGATTCTTTGCCATAGCGTGCTGCTCCTTTATCACATGGCCTGCGGGGTGCAGGCGGTGCTGTACAGATTCTTTCCTCTATAGTATATCACAGATTTCAAATATTACAACAGATAGTTGTAGATATTTTCACTTTTTCTCACGCTTATTTGGGTCTCCGGGCCGTCACGCAGCGGTCATTGCCGCCGAAGTCCTTCCGGCAGGCAATGTCTGCCCAGCCGTTTGCTTCCAGCAGGGCGGTCACGGCCTCCCGCTGCTGCCAGCCGATCTCCAGCGCCAGCGCACCGCCGGGGCGCAGAGCTTTCTGGTAGTGTTCCGCGATGGCCTTATAAAATACGAGACCGTCTTCCCCGGCTTCCAGTGCCATGGCCGGCTCTTTGGCCACTTCGGGCTGCAATTCGCCCATCTCCTGCGCTGTCAGGTAGGGCGGGTTCGAGACGATGAGGTCGAGCTGCCCCTCCGGCAGGCTCTCCCAGTAGGTGAAGAGGTCACCCTCCACCGGCTCTGCGGCGCGGGTAGGCTTCATGCCCCAGTCGAAAGCCGGCTCTTCAAAAGGCGAGGCATCCAGCACGTTTTCGGTGCTGCCGCCCCGTCCTTTCAGGGCCAGACGGGTATTTTTCTCGAGATAGACGTAGGCTTCCGGGCTCTTTTCCACGCAGACGACCTGCGCCGCCGGGCAGAGCCGCTTGACGCCAAGGCCCAGACAGCCGGTACCGGCGCAGAGGTCCAGCGCCCGGGGCGCTTCCACGCCCGCCAGCATCTCGGCAGCCGTCTCAGCCACCACCTCGGTATCAGCACGGGGACAGAGCACGCCCGGCCCCACGGCCAGTTCAAAGTCGAGGAAAGGCCAGCTGCCGCAGAGATATTGCAGCGGCTCCCGGGCCGCACGGCGAACGGTAAGTTCTTCGAGCTTTGCCGCTTCGGCGGCGTCCAATGGACGGTCAGAAAGGCGAACGTCCCGGCCTGTCGCCAGCCGGAACAGCTCCCGGGCGTCGAAATCTGCGTCCGGACAGCCCGCCGCCGTCAGCCGCGCTTCCACCTCTTTGACCGCTGCACGGGGCAGCATCGCTTCGCTCACCATTTGCCGTCCTCCGGGTCTTCGGGCAGCACCGGCGTCACGGCGGCGATGGCCACCTCAATCATGCTGTCGTCGGGTTCAAAGACAGTCAGCCGCTGCACCCAGAGGCCGGGCTGGCGGATGATGCGGGTGGCGATGTTGTCCGAGCGGCCGCACCACTTGAGCAGCTCGTAGCTGATGCCCATGACCACCGGCAGGAGCAGCAGCTTGAACAGGACGCGGAGGCTGGTGCTGCTCCAGGGCAGCACGCTGTAGAGGAAAACACTGACGATGACCACCAGAATGAGGAAGCTGGTGCCGCAGCGGGGGTGGAAACGGGTGTACTTGCGGACATTCTCCACGGTCAGCTCGTCGCCGGCCTCGTAGCAGGCGATGGTCTTGTGCTCTGCGCCGTGATACTCGAAAACGCGGTGGATCTCCTTCATCTTGGAGATGGCCACCATGTAGCTGAGGAAGATGGCAACTTTCAGCACCGCCTCGAGGATGACTCTCGGCCAGCGGGTCAGGGTGACCACCTTGCCGAGGCCGCCCACCAGCACCGTCGGCAGAACGGTGAACAGCAGGATAGCGAACAGGCCGCCCACGAGGGCCGCGCCGGCCATCAGGATGTCCTCGGCCTTCTTGCCCAGATGGTCGCCCACCCATTTTTCAAAGGCAGACTCTTCCTCTTCGGCGTCGTACTCGTCGCCCATGCTCACCTGCGCAGAGTACATCATGTAGCGGTAGCCGGTGATGAGGCTCTCTATCATCGAGATGGCTCCCCGCACGAGAGGGATCTTGGCCCAGATGCCGTGTTTCGGGGTGTCTTCTATCTTCGTTTCGATGGTGCCGTCAGGCTTGCGCACAGCGCAGCAGATGTGCTCCGGGCCGCGCATCATGATGCCCTCCATCAGGGCCTGACCGCCCACACTGGTCTTGAAGCATTCCTTCTTGGGTTCGTGATTCATAAAATGGATTTCTCCTGTCAGTTTTTGACCTTTATTCTATCATATAAATATGACAAAATCTTATTTTTTGTAGAGCGGCAGCCCCAGTGTCACCACCGTACCCCGGCCCAGAGTGCTCTTGATGTCCATCGTGCCGTCGAGGGCGGTCATGATGGAGTCCACCAGCGCCAGACCGATGCCGCTGCCGCGCACCGAGTTGCTGCCCTTGTAGAACTTGGTCTTGACGTTCTCGAGGTCTTCGGGCGGGATGCCGCGGCCCTGGTCGATAAATTCGATAAAGGCTTTGTACTCGCCCGCCCAGAGCTTGACTGTGATGCGCCCGCCGGGGGCGGAATACTTGATGGCGTTGTCCAGGATGTTGATGAACACCTGCCGCAGACGGTCGGGGTCGGCGTAGACCGGGATCATCTCCTCCGGCTCATTGTACACCAGCACAAGCCCCTCCCGCTGGATGCGGGCCTCGCAGAAAAGCACCGCATCGGTCAGCTCGGCCACAAGGTCGAGGGGGCGGCAGGTCATCTTGAGGCGGCCATTCTGCAGACGGCTGAAATCCAGCAGCTCCTCCACCATGTTGTAGAGGCGGGCCGTCTCGTTGTTGATAATCTCGAGGCCCTTGCGGTAGTTCTCGTCGGAGGGGTCGTCCAGTGTGCGCAGCGTCTCCACCCAGCCCCGGATGGAGGTGAGCGGGGTGCGCAGCTCGTGGGAAACGGAGCTGATGAACTCGTTTTTCATCTTTTCCGTCTCTTCGAGGCCCTCGGCCATTCGGTTGATGGTGCCGCGCAGGCGGTCCACCTCATCCCGCTCGTCGCCGGTGACGGGCAGACGGACGTCCAGCTCACCCCGGGCGATGCCGGCGGCGGTGCGCTCCACCTGTCCCAGCGGCACCACGATGCTCCGCACGAAGTACAGGCCCGACATGATGGTAAAGGCCAGCACCGCCGCACCCATGATGAGGGCCACCACCACGGTGCGTTTGAGCTGTTCTTCCACCAGTGTCAGACTGGTGACAAGACGCATGGCAGCCACATCTTCGGCTGCATAGGGTACGAGACAGCAGGCCGCCATGACCATCTCTCCGCTCTGGGTGCGGTAGATGGCGATGCCCTGCCCGTCCACGGCGTCCTGCGCCTGCTCAAAGTCGGTGCGGGTGACGATGCCCTCGGCATCGGTGCCGCTGGACGAGGCGATAACGCCGCCGTAGCTGTCCAGCAGCATAAATTCGTATTTGTCCTTATCGGAGAACTGCTCCACCATCCGACGCAGAGCCACACTGCGGCTGGCGGCGGTCTTCTGGCTCGTTTCGCCGGTGTACATTTTGAGCTGACCGGTGATGGACGAAAAGCGGCGGTACATGGTCTGCTGGACGCCGTTGTAGTAGCTGCGGGTGGCGCTGTAGAGGAACATGACCTCCACCAGCAGCACCAGCAGTACCGTAATGAGCAGACTGCCCCGCAGCCATCGCCGGGTGATACCGCTTCGCATGTCACTCCTCCCACCGATAACCATATCCCCACACGGTGAGGATATGTGCCGGATGGCTGGGCTCATCCTCCACCTTCATCCGCAGACGGCGGATGTTCACGTCCACGATCTTGACATCGCCGAAGTAGTTTTCACCCCAGACACCTTTGAGGATGCGCTCGCGCACCAGCGCCACACCGGGGTTGCGGAAGAACAGCTCCATGATCTGGAACTCCACCTGAGTCAGCTCGATGGGCTTGCCCGCCTTGAGCAGGACGCGGCGGTTCTCGTCCAGCACGAAGCTGCCGCTCACCAGTGAGGCCGGAGCCTGCTCCCCTGCCTCGGTGCCGGCCGAACGGCCCACGCGGCGGCAGAGCGCCTCCACACGGGCCAGCAGCTCACTGACGCTGAAGGGCTTGGTCATATAGTCGTCGGCACCGATGGACAGGCCGCGGATCTTATCCTGCTCCTGCCCCTTGGCACTCAGGATGATGATGCCGATCTTCTGGTCGGTGCGGCGGATGGTCTCGCAGAGCGAGAAGCCATTCATGCCCGGCAGCATCACGTCCAGAATGGCCGCGTCACAGCCCGGCCGCTGCTCCAGAAGAGGCAGGGCCGCTTCGGCGCTGTCTGCCTCCACAGCCTCCATCCCGGCCAGACGCAGGTTCAGCGCTATCATCTCGCGAATGCTGGCCTCATCTTCCACTACCAGAACCTTGACCATTTATCGTTCCTCCGTTTCTATCCGGTTTGCCTTATGCGCAAGGCCCGGTATGTTACGAAAAATCATTTTCATTCAGTCCGCTCAGACTCACCCTGCCTGCCAATGGCTCTCCCCTTGGGAGCAACGGCGACGACCGCCGCCAGTGGCGGAAACAGGGAGGAACTGTTGGGGCAGCGGCCAGCAGGATGCGAGCGAGAGCGAAGCAGATGCTGGGAGCCGCAACCCGACCTTGGCGCGAAGCGCCTGAGAGGGCTAATTCAGCCGGTACAGCGACCGGGAGAGCCGGTAATCCGGGTCCTCTATGGTCACATCCGGGCCGAGCTTTGCCTGCATCTGGCGGGACGCCACCACACCAAGGCGGGTCCATCCCACAGCGTTCTCGCTGGACGAAGCCAGCCGCAGGGTAAGCACCAGCTTGTTCTCGTCTACCGTCCGCAGCTCCACAGCGTCTTCCTCGTCCGTGCTGTCCGTCAGCATCAGGTTGCCCTCCCACTCGATGGGCAGGGCGATATAGCAGCCGGTCTCCTCATCCAGCAGGCCGAAACTCTTTTCCGGCGCTGACGCCGTGTAGTCCATCCAGACGATAAAATCCATCCGTCGGCTCTGGCTCATGTTCAGCAGACCCGCTTCGTCGGGCTGGGTCGGTATCTCCACGGTGCCGTCGCCGTCCAGATCGCGGCTCACGAGGCTTGGGACATTGCGCAGCGAGGCATTGTACAGCTCCTCGCTGGTGATTTGAGAGGCCGGCACCATCTGCTGGCTCTCATCGTCGAACCGCAGCAGCACCGAGGCCAGATTATTGCCCGAGATGCCCGTCCAGCCGTCCAGCACCAGATAGTGCTTTCCGTCCGCGCCGAGGCCCGCCGCCACCGAGGCGCAGCCCGAGAACTTATCGCCCGACAGTGCCATAACGGCCACCTGCTGGAAACTTCCGTCCTTATCGACGGTCAGCAGCTCGATTTGGACGCCGCTGTCTTCCAGCGTGGACATCAGGATAAGGTCTTCGCTGCCGCCGCCGGTGATGTCCTCCACGAGGTACTGCTCATAGGCCTGCTCAAGGATAGCCGACACCTCACCGTTCTCATAGGAGTAAACGGCCAGATAGTGGTCATCCTGCGAAGCCGCATAGCCCACGACGAGCTGGGCCGTGCCGCCCGCCTGAAGCTGAGCCAGCCGGACATTGTCCACCGAATCGGCCAGGCCCTCTACGGTCTGGCTCACCTGCCAGGCACCCCCGCTGTTCTTGCGTAAGAAAGCAACGCATACATTGGAGGTGAGGGCCGTGGTGTAGAACACCGCTGCGTCCTGTTCGCCGTCGCCGTCGAAATCCTGCAGCACAAAGGGCGACAGCAGGTCGCCCTGCAGCGGATATTTCAGCTGGGCGCTCTCCCCCAGCCAGTCGTTCAGGGCGGTCTGCAATGCGCCGTAATCGCCCGCAAGGCGGGGCGCACGCAGCAGTTCCTCCACCTGCACCGTTTCTTCCTGCATGGGGATGCTGCACCCGGTCAGCAGCAGGCAGAACGCCACGCACAGCGCAGCCGCCCGCAGCCATCCTTTGATTTTCAACATGTTCCCTCCTGCTCGTGGAAATCTGCATACCATAACAGTATCAGTATATCACGCAAGGAGGGCTCTGCCAAGCGGCGAAAACAGAAAAAGCCCTCTCCCGGACGGGAAAGGGCTTTTTGATACTGATCTATTCAGTCAGAGTCGATCAGACGAGCTCCAGAACTGCCATCTCAGCAGCGTCGCCGCGGCGAGCGCCGATCTTGATGATGCGGGTGTAGCCGCCGTTGCGGTCAGCGTACTTGGGGCTGATCTCATCAAACAGCTTCTTTGCAACATCTTCCTTGGTGATGTAGGCGTAGACCTGACGCTTGGTGTGCAGGTCGCTGGCCTTACCCAGGGTGATCATCTTCTCGGCCATGGAACGAACGTCCTTAGCGCGAGTGACAGTGGTCTCAATCTTGCCATTCTCTAACAGGTAGGTAACCATAGCGCGCATCATAGCGTTGCGGCTGTCGCTGGTTCTACCGAGCTTTCTGGTACCGGGCATCCCGTTTCACTCCTTAATTATTTTTAGTTATCGTCATCCGTGTTCAGCTTGAAGCCCAGAGAGTCCAGCTTTGCCATGACCTCTTCCAGGCTCTTGCGACCGAGGTTGCGGACCTTCATCATCTCGTCCTCGCTCTTGCTGACCAGATCCTCCACCGTGTTGATGCCGGCGCGCTTGAGGCAGTTGAAGGAACGGACGCTCAGATCCAGCTCTTCGATGGTCATCTCCAGAGCCTTCTCCTTATCGTCGTTGGTCTTCTCCACCATGATCTCAGCGCCAGCGGCCTCGTCGGACAGGTTGACGAACAGGTTCAGGTGCTCGGTCAGCACACGGGCAGCCAGAGAAACGGCCTCCTGTGCATTGATCGTGCCATCCGTCCAAACCTCGATAGTCAGCTTGTCGTAGTCGATGGCCTGGCCAACACGGGTGCTCTCGACATTATAATTCACCTTGAGCACGGGGGTGTAAATGCTATCAACGGGAAGAGTGTTGATGTCATTCTTCTCGATGATGGCCTGCTTGTTGCGCTCAGCGGGCACATAGCCGCGACCCTTATCGAAAGTCAGCTCCATGACGAGCTTGCCGCCCTCGCCCAGGGTTGCGATGTGCCACTCAGGGTTCAGGATCTCAATATCATCGCCCTGCTTGATGTTGTCGGCGGTGACCTCACAGGGGCCAACTGCCTCAACACGCACTGTCTTCGGACCGTCGGTGTACAGCTTTGCAGCGATACCCTTCAGGTTCAGGACAATCTCGGTAACGTCTTCCTTGACGCCCTCAATGGTGGAGAACTCGTGAACCACGCCGTCGATCTTGACGCTGGTCACGGCGACACCGGGCAGAGAGGAAAGAAGCACACGACGCAGGCTGTTGCCCAGTGTGATGCCAAAGCCACGCTCCAGAGGCTCTGCCACGAACTTGCCGTAGCGGCCGTCGGGAGACAGGCTTGCCGTTTCGATTTTGGGACGTTCAATCTCCATCATATCTATGCCCTCCTTGTCAAACCGATGTTGCCATCGGCCCATTATTAAATTCTTTCAAAGAAAAGAATGCGAAAACCGGCCATCCACACGGAAGGCCAGGCCTTCTTAATGGATTACTTGGAGTACAGCTCGACGATGAGGTGCTCTGCAACTTCGTAGTCGATGTCGCTGCGCTCGGGGAGCTTGTTGACGACGCCCTTCAGGGTGCCAGCCTCGCGGTCCAGCCAGGAGGGCAGAGCCACGACGGGGGCCTCGGGGCCAGTCAGCTTAGCGAACTTAGCAGAGCTGCGGCTGGACTCACGGACCTCGATGACGTCACCGGCCTTGATGAGGTAAGAGGGGATGTTGACCTTCTTGCCGTTGACGGTGAAGTGAGCGTGAGAGACCAGCTGACGAGCGTCGCGGCGGGTCTGAGCAAAGCCCAGACGGAACACGACGTTGTCCAGACGGCGCTCCATGAGCTGGAGCAGGTTCTCACCAGTCTTGCCGGGCATAGCCTCAGCCTTCAGGTAAGCGTTGTGGAACTGCTTCTCCAGAACGCCGTAGATGAACTTGACCTTCTGCTTCTCCTTCAGCTGAGTAGCGTACTCAGACTGCTTCTTGCGCATGTTGCCATTGGAGTTGCGGGTAGTATTCTTCTTTGCATAGCCCATGACCGCAGGAGAAATGCCCAGGGCCTTGCAACGCTTTGCGATAGGCTGCGTATT
>ENA-ORCN01000937-ORCN01000937.1-human-gut-metagenome-genome-assembly--contig:-NODE-937-length-22432-cov-7.850548_pt1 | contig 22432 bp, 14 predicted proteins | sample MGYA00242984_ERZ507984 | MGnify/ENA primary metagenome ERZ507984 (study PRJEB26167, sample SAMN06115395) | human gut metagenome | host: Homo sapiens | place: China:Hubei | collected 2016-05-19 | study... | reverse complement strand
ACCCACAGGTCTATGACGATCATAATCATCAAAACGGCAGTTCCGTTACCACTGCGGGTAATGGTGGAAAACATGAAGGCGAGGTTCCCGAAAAAAAGGATCGGGAACATCAACTGAGCCGACATCTCAAGAAGGTTGACAGGATAAAGCAAGAGCGTAGCCAACCAGGAAAAGACGATCAGGATCACGAAGATCGCCACGTAGATCATCAGTAGACGGACACCCCATACCTTATATTTATAGTCGGGGATGCCGAAAAGGATTTCCAGTATCCGGCTATCCTCATCGTTCTGGATACCAAAAACAGCAGGATAGAACACCAACAGGACACAGGGGAACATCAGGAGGTTGTAGACCACCCCTTCATTGACCTCCGATCGGCTCCAAGCAATCTGGAACATGAAATAGGCAAAGAACAGAAATGCCGCCAGGAGAAACCAGATGAATCTCCCGGCAAAGATAATCTTCAGGTTATATTTTACCAAGCGAGGCAAGAGATATATGAATTGTTTCAGTGTCATAATGATTTATGATTTGAGATTTATGATTTACCATCGACGCATAAATCATAAATTTTTAAAGTTCTTTCAACAAGCAAAGATAAGCATCTTCCAAGTTCGGTTCCACTTGTACCGCTCCATCATACGGAGAGGTGGTCGAGAGGTAACGGACCCGGATACGGTCGTCTTTTTGGATATGGTTGACGATCCGGGACTTATCCAATGCCTGTTCAAATTCTGTCTTACCTATATCGAACTGCCAGACCTTTCCGGCCGCCATGCCGACCATATCAACCGGATCGCCAAAATACTTTAGGCTGCCTTTGTTGATCACGACCACCTGGCTACATGAACTGGATATGTCTTCGATGATATGAGTAGAGAAGATCACGATACGATCCTTGCTCAACTCCACCAACAGGTTTCGGAAACGGATGCGTTCGCGCGGGTCGAGTCCGGCAGTAGGTTCGTCTACCACTAAAATACGTGGCAGGTGCAACAGAATCAGAGCGATACCGATACGTTGTTTCATACCGCCGGAGAAAGAACCGATTTTCTCATCTTTACGGTCGAACATATGGACGGCGCGGAGGACATACTCCAACCGCTCACGGCGCAGCTCGGGATTGACGAGGCCCTTCAAGATCGCCTGATAATCGAGAAATTCCCAAGATGACATATTCTCGTATGTCCCGAACTCCTGTGGCAGGAAACCGATCAGGCTCTGCAGTTCCTCCCGGTAGACACGCGTATCCAGTCCGTTGATCCAGATACTGCCGTAGCTCTGTTCCAAAATGCCGCAGATGATACGCATCAGGGTGGACTTACCTGCTCCGTTCGGTCCCAAGAGGCCGAACATACCTGTACGGATCTCGAACGATACGCCTCGGAGTGCCTTGAACGGCTGCCGACGTTTCCCGATCAGCGGAATACTTTTCACCATATGGAACCACGAACGACGCAGCCCGGCGAAACGTCCTTTTACACGCTCGATATTGATTTCCTTCTCGTACAGATAGCCAGAAGTCACATAGATTGCTATGCAGAACGCCCACAACACCCCGATCGTCCCCACCAAGTTCGGATTATCCAATTTGTGGAACAGACCAAAAAGGATCAGTGGAGGAAGGCCCCAAAAGATGATCCGGTTAACGTATTTCACTTTCCGGCTTCCTGCAAACCGTCCATAGAGATATTCACGTACCTTGCGCCACAGGTAAAGCGTTGCGGCGTAGACTGCGAAAGAGAGAAGAAATATCCACAACCTGTTCCCGACAAAGAACCAGGTGAACCAGACGCCGAAACCTAACAGGACGAACTGCCAGCCCAGTTCCATAAAGAATCCTCTTTCTCGCGTCTGAAGCGGGATCGCAGAAGCACCAGTGGTATCCGCATAATCAGAGGAGGTATCAGGACTGATCTTTTGCGATCCCATGTCAGGCACGGGAACGGGACAGTCATCCGGCAATCCGGCAGGTATAAGGTAGTTTTTCTCCAAACCTAACCGTCGACGGATCAGCAGGCCACTCTTCCACTGGCGGCTGACACGTCCCGGCCAGTCGTATATCTTCACCAGGTTGCGGACGGATATATGGATGTCCGTCTCCGGATCGATCACCTTCGAACGGGCACGGCGGAGACTTGTCTGCATAAAATAGGTCACTCCCGGAATACCGGCCAACAACAACACCCCATAGACGGACTGCCACAGGAGGCCACCACCATAAAACCAGATACAGCCGGCTCCTGCCATAAAGAGCAAACCGTGCAGAACCCATACTTTCGCGGACAGCTCCTTGTACCATTGTAGCGTGTTTTCCAGTCCCATACAAACAGTAGGGATCAGGATCAGCGTCAACAATGCAGAGAAGGAAAGACCGCCGATCACAGTAATGGCAAACGGTGCACCGATCGCTCCGGCATACTCAGAGTTACCCATCGCCATCGGCAACATGGCTACGATCGTCGTGATGGAAGTAATTAGGATCGGGCGAATACGTGACAGCCCAGCCGTCATCAACGCCCTGTTGCGGCGATAACCTCGCCGGCGGAGAATGTTGGCATAATCGATCAGGATAATACCATTGTTCACCACTACTCCCAGTAGGATCAGAAACCCGATCATCACGTTCGCATTGTTCAGCAGGCTGTTGCCCGTCAGCAACAACGCCAGCAGCGAACCGATCGCAGCCAGCGGGATGGAGAACAGCAGGACGAACGGCGTCACAAAGGACTCGAACACCGAAGCCAGGATCATAAAGATCAGGATAAAGGCAGCCAACAGCAGAAACTTGAAGTCGGCAAACATATCTTCCTCGTGAAACACTTCGACCGCCACGCCCGAAGGCAGGTTATAACCCGACACCAACTGGTCGATATCCGACCGGTAGCCTTCGAGGAGGTCTCTCGACTCTTCAACGTCGCGCGAGAAAGAATAGAACAACTCAATCTGCTTGTCCTGGTTCACACGGGTGACACGGGCACGCCCGCGGCCATAATTGACGGAGGCGATATCTTCCAGCCTGTGCAGGCTGCCGGAAGCGCTTGGTATATGCACTTCGCGCAGGTCGTCCACCGTCTTGTCCCGATTCTTGCCAGCCTCTTCCTCCTCTACCGTCCGGTTACGGATGATGATATCGTAGGTATCCTCCCCCACCTTGAAAGAAGTCCCGGACGAAATCTCCGGGTTCAGAGACGTGAGGCCGGAAGCTATGTTCTGGCGAGAGATATCGTAGGAGGTCAGCAGGATCGGGTCGAAACCGAGACGAATCTCCGGCTGCGGGCGACTGTAGGAGACACGGGTATTGCGGATGAACTCCTGTTCGTCGAGGTAATAGCGGAAATCCTCCGCCACCCGCTGCATAAGGTCAAAATCAGAGCCTTTGATCACAATGCGTTCGCGGTTCTCACCGATACCCAAAAGACGCATGAAGCTCCCCATGCCACCCATCATATCCCCGGAGCCGCCTCCCCCTCTGCTCCCACCGCTTCCGGCTTCAGAAAGTGATATTTCGGCGCCGTTGATGGTACGGAGGCGAGTTTGCACATCGGATTTAATGTCAGTGATGCTGCGCTTCCCGATCTGGCGGTAATCTTCTTTGAGAACAAGTGTCAGCTCGGCGTCCGTTTCCCGGATACGGCTGATCAGATCTTGTTTCTCCGGAAACCCGGCAAGGCGTTCCTCGATGACACGAACGACCTGGTCGGCATTCTCCAGCGTGCTGCCGGTCGGCATCGTCACATAGATGCTGAAACGGTCGCTCTCCACCTCTTTTCGGTCCTGGATATTCAGGGAGACAGAAAGGATCAAGCAAAGGAACAGCAGGATGACGGCCCCAAAGACCGTCACACCGGAATTCCTCATACAGGTCTTCAACAACACCAGATAGATTTGTACCGGCCGCTGCGTGACAGATACTTTTTCATAAAAGACCGTGCCCCTATCCGGCTTCCTCAGTACCGTATAGGTAGCCATCGGAATGAAAAGGAGGGCGACAGCGAGAGAGATCAGGAGAGTCGAGATGATGGAAACGCCGATATGGTGTCCCATCAGCTTGATCAAAAAATTATCGGAAAAGACGAATGGAAGGAAGACCGTAACCGTTGTTAGGGTAGCGGCAAGGATGGAGCGCCAGACCTCGCGCGTACCTTGCGTCACGGAACGTTCGGGTGTATTGCCGGTAGATGAGATGCGGTAGATGTTCTCCAAGACTACCACACTGTTGTCCAGCAGCATACCAATCGCCAGCGCCATACCAACCAACGTAAGGCTGTTGATCGTAATCCCTGCCCCGTAGAAGAAATTGAATGCCGTATAAACGGAAATCGGGATGGACAGAGCGATGAAGAACACCAACCGTAGGTTCTTCAGGAAAAGCCAGAGAATGACGACGGCAAGTAGACCACCCACGATCGCAAGGCGGATGATTTGGTCAATGTTATCCTCCATCGTCTCCGCTTGGTTATTCTCTACGACGATCGAGAGGTCGAGCGGGGCAAGCTGCTCGTTCAGACGGTCAATCACTCCGACCGTACGGTGAGAAAGCTGGATCAAGTTGGCCTGCGAGTCAGCAAGCAGGGAAACGGAAACGGCATCTTTGCCATTGACCCGACTGTAGCTTGTCTCCTCTTTCATGTCGAAGAAAACGGTGGCAACGTCTTTCAGCAACACGGGGCCAGAGGCAACGACGATGTTTTCGAGGTCGGAAACTTCGGTATAAGGAGAATTGACATGGACAAAGTATTTCCCGTCCGGCTCACTGGCATAGCCGACAAACGCCTTCTCTTGCGTATTCTGTGTTAAGAGGCTGCTAATAGCGGAAGGAGTCAAATTGAGGGCTTTGCAGGCATCAGGATCGAGTTGCACCTCTATGGCCTTCTCGCGACCACCATAGATATTGACGGAAGCGATGCCGTCAATGTTTTCCAGGTCGGGCCTTATCTCTTTCTCCACTAAGTTACGAACCCGGTCCGTACCACCCGATCCACGCACCTGGAGCGACATGAAGCCACCGGCAAGCATCGAAACATCGATCTTTTGTACCTGTACTGTAAAGCCTTCGGGAAGAGAAGAGGCGATTTCGTTAATCTTCTCCTGCAACTTCAGGGCAGTAATTTTGAAGTTGATATTTGACTTGAAGTCAATCTTGATGGAAGACTGGCGGCTATCGATCAGGGATTCGATTTGCTCTACTCCACCTATGGTCCCAATAGCCCCTTCGATAGGGATCACGACTTCCGACTCGACATACGACGGATCCATATCCTGTGCCGAGGTGACCTGTACAAACAGCATCGGAAGCTCCGCATTAGGCAACAGTTCTACCGGCAACTGCTTGTACGACACGTAGCCTAATCCTGTCAAGGCTATGAACAGCATACAGATCGCAATCTTCCTATGTAGTAAAAAATTCATTTTCCCCTTTTCATTTTTTCAAATACATAATATACACACGGGATTACCATCAGACTCATGACGGTCGAAGTCACCAACCCACCGATCACTGCGATCGCCATAGGTGAACGAAGTGAAGCACCTTCGCCGAAGCCGAACGTCATCGGCAGGAGAGCTAGGATCGTCGTGAGCGTCGTCATTAGGATCGGGCGGATACGTTGCTGGCCGGATTCCACGATGGCATCCGTCAGCTCCATGCCGGATTGTTTCAACTGGTTGATACGGTCGACTAGGATAATCGAGTTGTTCACAGCAATACCGACCAGCATCACGATGCCGATCACTCCCATCATATTGATCGTCGTCCCCGTCAGAAAGAACAGTAGAATCGCCCCTACCACCGCCAACGGGATCGTCAGCAAGATCGTGAAGGGATGCAACAGCGACTCAAACTGCGAAGCGAGTACCATATAGACCAGGATCACCGAAAGGGCCAAAGCAAACATCAGGCTGTTCATGGACTCCTGGCGCATCTCTTCCTCGCCGGTAACGGTAATCAAATAGTTGGCAGGCAAGTCAATATCTTTCACTGCAAAGCGTATTTCGTCCGCCACCTTGTCAAGCGAATAGCCAACATCGAGATTGGCCGTTACCTTGCTGATGCGATTCTGTCCACGACGGAAGATTTCTTTCGGAGCCTGCGAACAAGTGATCGTTGCGATCTCCTGCAAGCGGAATTCTTTCTCACCGTTTCGTATGACCAGCCCGCCGAGGTCGTGCAAGGTGATATCGGGAACCTTGATCAGGATATCCCGCATCTCTCCCCGGTACTCCATCTTGCCGGATTCGAGACCGCTGAGTTGTTGCTTCAACTGCTCGATAACGGTCGAGACGCTGACATTATGAATGCCGGCAACCGTACGGTCGACGGAGATCGTTACCTCCGGGGCGCCGTCTTCAACGGACGACTGGACATTGTAAAGTCCCGGCAGACCGGTGATCCGTCCTTTTACTTCTTCCGTGATAGACGCTATTTCGTCCAGTTCCTCTCCTTTTACCTCGACCACGATGGGGGCTCCTTCGCTTCCCAAAAGGGAGCTGAGGGAGTTCTCTTCCTGCTTCAGAGTGACCTCTAACCCTTCGGTATCTTCGGTAGCCTGTACGAACTGCGCCATCACCTCTTCGGGCGGAACGGGGCAGGAAGGCGAAAGGATCACTTTCATGACAGCCGTATTCTCCCCTTCGAATATATCATTCTCCGAACCGCTACCCGATCCGACATGGCTGTAGATCGTACACAGGGAGTCTTGCGAGATGGTGTGCATCAAATCCTCCAGGTTACCGACAGCCGAAGTGGTACGCTCCAACGGAGTCCCTTCCGGCAACTTGATAACGGCAGAGAACGCCTTGCTCCCGGCTCTCGGCATAAACTCCGTACCGATAAAGGGAACCAACAACCCCGCTATCACCAGCAACATCAAAGCGCAGCCGATCACCACCCAACGGCGGCGGAGCAGCGTGCGCAACAAGGGGCTGTAACCGGTAATCCGGATGCCGTTTCCCCCCCGTGTACCACCACCAGCACCACGATCCTGCCATCCGGTAATCCGGTCATACAACATCGGGATCACCAAGATTGCCACAAACAACGACGATACCAGCGAGAACGTCACCGTCCAGGCCTGATCTTTAAACAGTTCTCCAGAAGCGCCATGCAGATAGACAATCGGCAGAAAGACGACGATCGTCGTCAACGTCGAGGCAATGACCGCACCGGCCACTTCGGAGGTTCCCGCTATGGCAGCTTCACGTATCGTCATCCCTTTCTCCTGATTACGGAAAATACTTTCGATCACTACGATCGCATTATCCACCAACATACCGGCTCCGAGCGCCAATCCACCAAGCGTCATGATATTGAGGGTAAGATGATTAAAGAACATCAAGTTGAAAGTTGCGACAATGGAAATCGGGATAGCCAAGCTGACAATCAACGTCGTCCCCAAACGACGAAGGAAGACGAACAAGATCACCACCGCAAGGATAATCCCTAAAACGGCACTGCTCTTCACCTCTCCTATTGCCTTCTTGATAAAGGTACCCTGATTCGTGATCACCTGAAAACGATAGCCGGGCAACGCCTGCTCAATAACCGCCAACCGGCGGATCACACCATCGACAACCTTCACCGTATTGAAACGCATTTCCTTGTAAACAGACAATCCGATACTGCGCTTGCCATTGATGCGGACAATATTTTCCGGACGATCATTCTCGAAGCTGACAGTAGCGACTTCACGTAGGAATATCGGAGCTTTGTCCATAGACGATGTGGAAACCGCACCGGAAGTCCCCGAAGCCGTAGCCTCAGCCGCAACCGGCTTATAACCGACAATCAGATTCTCAAAATCACTCTCCGTCGCAAACAAGCTCGAACTCTTGACCAAGTATTGCAGTCCCAACTCGCTGACACGACCGCCGGAGACGCTTTGGTTATTCGCCTCTATCTTGGAAGACAAATCATTTATCGTCAATTTAAAGGCATCCAGCTTATAAGGGTCCGTACGGATCATTAGCGTACTAACCTCATCGCCCGACAACGTAACATCCGCAACCCCTTCCAGACTGATCAACTCGTTACGAATATAGCTCTCCGCCACCTTCCGAAGCTCCGCCATATCGGTAATGCTACGGTGCGAAAGTCCAATCAGAACGACAGGAGACTGATTCGGATCATGCTGCGTGATCTTGAGTTCGGTGATATCTTTATTTTGGGCAAAAGGGTTCATAGCTTTCTGCAAGTCAAGAAAGGCCTCATCCATATCTTTCTTCCAAGTGTACTCGACCGTAATGCGGGCGGAACCGGCACGGATCACGGATGAAACCTGTATCACGTCACTCTGCCGAATCGCCATCGACTCCATGTTCTTGACAAACTGCTTCTCAATCTCCTCCGGCGGACGTTCGCCTGCCTTCAACTCGATAAAAAGACGGGGATTATTCAGGTCAGGCAACAGGTCAACCGCCAACTGGTCATAGGAAATCTTGCCCAACAGCAGGATCGCCAATACCAACATACAAATTGTGACCGGATTGCTTACCGCAAATTTGATAATACTTTTCATTTCTGAACTTTTACCTTTGCATTCTCTTTTAATGTCTCGAAACCTTTCACCACCAAATTATCGTTCTCTTTCAGCCCTTCCAGAATCTGGATGTTCTTGTCGTCTTCCAGTCCGGTCTTGAGTTCGCGAAGCAGGGCCGTGTTCTTCTCGACGATATAAACGTATTTGACACGGCGGTTGGACTGAATCACATCTTTCGGTATGATGATAGCACTGTCCGCCTTATTCACCACGATATCAGCTTTGACAAACATGCCGGGACGGAGTTTCAAACCGTCATTCTGTATCAGTATCTTCCCTTTGAAAGTACGGGTTTCGGAACTAATGGCAGGCGACAATTCGCTAATCACCCCTCGGATCGTATCTTTGGGCAACGTATAATGGGTGATATAGACCGGCTGATCCGCTTTCACATACCCGATAGCACTTTCCGGCAGATTGATATCCATGTACATACGAGCATAGTCCATGATACCGACTATCGGTTTCCCTTGTTCGATACGGACATCAGACGTATAATGGGGCAAATCCACGATCACACCGTCGAAAGGAGCTTTGACATTCATCTTCTCCAAATTGAGCTTACCGTTCTCGTAATCATAGCGGGCGTTTGTCACTTTTACCTCCGTATTACGCATTTCACTAAGCGTCACACCGCCTTTCTCATACAAGGCTTTCTGCTTCACTTGCTCCTGCTCGGCTATTTCAAGACTCAACTCTTTGGCATCGATAGCGATACCGTTTTCGTATTCCCGGTCTTCGAGGCGGACGATCAGTTGTCCTTTGGAGACGATATCTCCCAGTTTAAAGGGCTTGCCTGTACGGGGATTGGTTTGCAGTTTGTACAAGCCACTCATTTCGGAATTGAGCGTTACTCCATAGGTAGGCTGTGCCGTACCGGTCGTATTGACCAGCTTGCTGATAGAACCTTTCTTCAATTTCGTTACCGACACGGGTGTAGCAATATCGTTCTGTGTATTCTGTGGCTGATTATTACAACCTGCCGTCAACAGGACGAACAATAAGAGAGATGTGATTGTATGTTTCATATTCATATTATTTTTTCGTTACTAAATCTTCCATCGGGACAATAGGCACATCATGCTCGAAATCGTAGAGGGAAAGTATCTTAAGGTTCAATAGTTCGATCTTATAATTGATAAGCGCCTGCGTATAGGCGATCTTTTTATTTGAAAGCTGGGTCTGGAATTGGTTCATGTCCATACCAGTTATATCGCCCTCCCGGTAACGGGTCAGATTCAAATCATAGGTACGCTGTGCATTTGCAACATTCTGCTTGGCTATCTTGATCTGCGAAAGCAAGTTTTCCAGGCTACGCCAGGTCTGGCGGATGTTCAGTTCAATGTTGACTTTGTCTTCATGGAATTCCAGCCTGTTGATCTTCTGGGCTACTTCCTGCGCCTTGACACGGGCTTTCTTCTCTCCCCAATCAAAGATCGGGACACTAAAGCTGATGGCAACACGCGGATTCTGCGTCGGGTTATTATAAATCTTTTCCAGATGTCGGTTATCACCGATCAGACCGAAGGAGAGAGCAATATCTCCCTTGAACTCGTTCAGAGCCTTCGTCTTAATCATATCGAAAGCTAGTTCTTTGCTCTCAATCTCACGCTGACGCAGTTCCAGACGCGATTCAAGACCATGCTGTATCGCCTTTTCCAGATTCACTTCCACCGGCTTGATCTGTACTTCGGCAAAGACTATGATATCCTCGTTCAGATCCATCCCCAACGTCTGCTTTAACTGGTCTTTCGAGTTTTCAAGCGATACTTGCTGTTCTTCTAGAGAAGAACGCGCGGAAGCGAGATTCACTTCCGCTTGAAACAACTCATCGCGAGCAGCCAGGTCGGCTTCCACCTTATTCTTGATAATCTCATAGCTTTGCTGTGCATTGGTCAGTTCTTCCCTAGTAATAGCCAATTGGCTTTGTGCCATATAGACAGAATAGAACTGTTGGGTAATATCCTTTTCCGTACTCAACCGTTGCAATGCGTAGCTGATATTGGCATTCTCATAATCGTATTCGATCTGTTGCAGTTCCATCTTACGCTTGTTATAAGTAAAGATGGGTTGCGAAAGCTGCAGGTAAAGGTCGTTGCTGAACGCCTTGTTACTGGTCTTCGTACCGTCGATATTGGAGTTATTATCCTGCCAGCCGAAACGGTTGATCAATGAGAGAACACCATCCGTCCACAAGATCGGTTGATCCACCTGGAATGTTCCAGTCGCACTGAACCTCTCATTCGTATACCACTGAGACAGGCGGTTATCGAAACTGCGGCTCTTGCTGTAATCCACCGGATTAAGGTTCAACGAGAACTTCGATTTCAGGGAAGCCCGCTGTGCAACCAAGTTCTGCTGATAACGTTCCAGATTCATGTGGGAACGGCGCAGGGAAGGACTATGCTCTTCCGCTATATCCATCGCCTTCTCGATCGTCAGCGAGACCTGCCCCTGCGACGAGACATACCCACCTAGGCAGACGGCAGCCGTCAGTATTATCTTTTTCATGGATAGTAACTCTCTTCGTATCATGTATCTAATTCTATTAATATCGTTTTACTATTTTGACCGCATCTGCCGTCACGCTTCGTAGCTTGCACTCGTTCGTCAGGGTGATCCGGACCGTATCGGAACTGAAGTAGTAGGCGCCTATGGGTTCCCAGCCTTCATTCGCTTTTTTCAGATCTATATAAGCATCTTCGTTTTCTTCGTCATACTCCACCTTAAAATGGTATTCACCGCCAGCCTGCTTATTATATTTCAGCTCATTGTCTTTGGAAACATAATAGTAGACATCATATTGTCCGGCAGAAAGAATCGGAACTTTCCAGGTTGCCGTTTGGCTGCCGTTACCACTCTTGATCACATAAGCTGACCGGATATAGCGACCATAGTAGGCGGCATTCGTCGTAGCTGTCCACTGCAACGGGGCACGCCAGGGAGAGACACCGGCATATTTAAAAGAAGTATTTTCGACCTTATCGAGCCACTTGGGCAGAAGCCCAACCACGGCTGGTTCGGACAGGAAAAAAAGAGAATCTTCATTATCGACGACCACCTCTCCTTCCACTACGGGAGAAAAGTCTGTAACAATGAAATCTCCTTCGGTATCGACCGCCCTCTCTCGTTCTTCCCGGATGTTAGTAACAGGCAGGTTCAGTATACTCGGCAGATTTCCGGCTATCAGCGTATTCACATCCACCTGGCGAGGCGCTTCCTCCCAGACCGTTACCAGCAACTTGGTCTGTCGGGCGGCAAGAGGCAGTTTACGGTTCACACGCGGATCGATACTCGGACCATAGCCTCCGATCTGTATATTAAGTTGAAGCATACCGTCATTATCAGAATTATTGCTGACCAATTGCTTCAGCACGAAACTCTCCTGTCCCTTGTTCGTGATCTTGGTCACTTCGGGCTGCCCGATCGTATAGAAAGGAAGAGGCGTCGGACGATCCCATCCGGAAATACCTGCACGGATATCGGCCCCGCTGATCATCTCCAACGTATCTAACAGGTTCTCAAAGCGCATATTACGAAATTCGTTCCGTTCCAACAGGGCATACAGGGAATCCCTGAACAGACTGATCCCCATATTCACTTCGGCAGGAGCAAACAAGCAATACCCTTTCAGACTGATCGTGTTATTCAGCAAATCGAGATGTTTCACATCAGACAGAAGCTCTTTAAACGAATATCTCTCCATCAGCAGGTTCGCTTTCTCATTATTGCTGATCCCGTTTATCTCGCGTTCCCACCCATTATTATCGGATTTCCTCTGCAGATAAAGTTCGACCAACCGGTTCGTAACAGACCATTCGGAAGAATAGATATTATACCGGAAATTATAGAGTTCGGGAAACAGGAAATATGGATTGCTTTGGGAAGAGATATTGAACTTGCCTCGACTGCCAGAAGAGAAATTATAGTTACCTTCCGTCTGCGAAAAAATCCACAGGAAACTGTTCATCACCCGAATCTCCGCCTCTTCTTCACTGATCTCACGCCCTCCCCGCTTCGACCATTTCAACTGGTTTTTCTTGCTTCTGACAAAATCCATCTGATTGAACATACAGCCCAGTTCCGGGAAAAGAACCATTTCCGGCTGCACCACTTCCTGCGCTTGCGACCAGGAACGGACATAGCTATAGAACTGTGCCGGAACTTCCACCACTGAAAACCGGTCGAACGGGTAACTCAACTTATACGTACGTTCGAGATTTTCCCGCAGGTTGCGGATCAATCCCGGAATCGTATCACGGATCGAATCGAACGCCGCCTCGTAATAATCGTGCCCTTTTATATGCCAGATGCTATAGAGCGTACTATCACTTTCCACACTCTTCTGTTCGTATTTTCCGATAATAAGGGAAATGGACTGATAGGGATTGTTTGCTGACTGCGAAATAGCAACCAGTCCGGGAAGCGGCTTCACATCCAACCGAAAACGACTGAAATAGGTCTGTTGCCAATCAGGACTCTTGTCGCTATACCCCGTTCCGGGACGCGGATACCAATAGGTTTCGGGCGTAAACAGCACATAATCTGATGTCTGAAAACTATATTTCTTATCGAGCTTAAGCATTTCCTTATCATGCGGTTGCTGCAAGACCTCCTCCGGGATATCCAGATAACAAAAATCATCCTTTATCCTCCCCTCATAACTGACCGAAAACGAAATGGTATCACCCTTTTCTATCTTCCTTCCGAAATCCACCGCTAAAATCTGTTCCTCCCGCTTAAAATTCAACGACTTCTCTCCATCCTTTACCTCCTCGACCCTCAATCCGGGATTCAGGCAAAAGATAAATACTTCCGATGCAGCAAGCGCCGTTCCCTCCATCCCGACAACGGAACGGATTGTTTCAGACTTCTGTTCCACCGAAATATCGTAGTAATCAATCGCCATCTTTGGCTCATATACATATTTATTGTTAATACTTGTGTACAAAGCACGCATCTCCCCTTCCCTGAGAATCGAACGTACATGCCGAAAACCTGCCGTCCCCATCAGCAAGAACATGCAGAACGAAAGGAATAACCACGGATAATGGCTTCTCCTAGCATTCGGCAACCGCTTGAACAAGAAGATCGTAAAGAAGATGAATCCCAAACCTGCAAAGAAATAAATCGCTCGGTGGTTTAAGATCAGCTCCAGGTTACTGAACCCGACGATCGTCGATTTGAACAACGGCAGGTTATACACCATATAATCGAACAGATAGTAGAACTTATCCTGTATATAAAACAAGGTCAGCCCAATATACCCTAACAAAAGTATAAAAGTGAGCGCCTGGTTCTTTAACAACAACATAAGGAAAATTGAAAGTCCGATGATAAATATCAAAGTAGGAATACTGATCAGAAAGAAATAAATCAGATAAGCCGGCAAATCGACCGTCACGCCCGATGCCATAAAGTTAAAAGCCAGCACAATCGCCAATACCAGCAGGTTCAGGAACAGGAACACCCTGAGGTTTCCCCATATCTTCCCGACCACATACTCGGCATTACTGAGCGGCCGGACATAAAAGACCTCGGAAGTATCGAGCTTCTTGTCCCTTTTCAGAAATTCGGAAGAAAGGAAAACTGCGACCACCGCCTGTCCCGTATTCAACAACAAAAGGTTCAGATAGGGTATATTGGATGAAACCGATTTTGCAAACCACAGGCCGAAATTGTCCTCCATCAACATCATGGCAAAGTTGAAAAATCCTAAAAACACCACGGCAAGCAGGGTGAAGATACGGAAAAACCAACTCCTCACCAATATCTTGCTTTCGTATTTAGCTACAGATCGTATATTCGTGATAAATGACATAGGCAAGTGATCTCTTTTAATCGTTTCTCCAACGGTTCAACTTGTTTTCCATATAATAGACATAGGCATGTTCCAGATTAGGCGGATAGGATTCCGCATCATATCCCTGTACCTCGTCAGCCACGACCTGCACTTCCCAGCCCGTACCGGAGGGAATCGTCGAGATAACCGGATACAGTTTATCCACCTCATGCAATTCGTCGCTAGTCACCCGTATACGCCACACTTTTCCTTCCGCCTGCCTCAACATATCTTGCGGGGAACCGTAAAAAGAAACTTCTCCCTTATTCATAAGCGCCATACAGTTGCATGTACTCGATATATCGCCCACGATATGGGTGGAAAGGATAATTGTCACGTCGTTTTCGCTGACTTCCGACAGGAGATTGCGAAAACGAATCCGCTCCTCAGGATCGAGCCCCGTCGTGGGTTCGTCTACAATAATCACTTTCGGATGATGAATCAATGCCTGCGCAATCCCCAAACGGCGCTTCATACCTCCCGACAACTTATTGGCATACCGGTCGCGTACATCGAAAAGTCCGACATTCTCCAACATCTCGTCCACTGCATTTTTCCGCAAAGACTTACAGTTCATACCGGAAAGACGCGCAGCATAATCTAAAAACTCGTACGTTTTATATTTGGCGAAAAAACGGAAATCCTGTGGTAGATATCCCAATACCCCCCGTATCTCCTTGCGCTGCCGCATCAGGTCGTACCCACAGATATTCACCTCACCCGAAGTAGGTTCCATAAGAGCCACTAAAATACGCATCAAAGTAGATTTGCCAGCCCCGTTCGGGCCCAAAAGTCCGAACATACCAGTCGGTATTTCTAGACAGACATCTTTCAATGCATGGTTTCCGTTCGGATACACTTTATTGAGTTTTCTAATCGATATGCTCATCAACAAGTAAATTCAAATTCATATAAATAGAGAGTCTAAAGATAATAGTTATAATATAAAAACAGGCACGGATTACATGGATTTCACAGTTTTAAATCAAATTAAACCGTGCAATCCGTGTAATCCGTGCCCGAAAAACAGATAAAACTATGTAAATCTATCGATTAATAGTTCTGTTTCATTGGTTCGAAGTAAGCCTGAGGATGTTCGCATGCCGGACATTTCTGCGGAGCTTTCTTTGATTCGATAACGAAACCGCAATTACGACACTGCCATAAGATAGCTTCGGCTTTTTCAAACACCGTACCTGTTTCGATGTTAGACAACAGCTTGCGATACCGTTTTTCGTGTTCAGCCTCAACCTTGGCAATCATACGGAAAGCAACAGCAATAGTTTTAAATCCTTCTTCTTCAGCAATATCAGCGAAAGCAGGGTAAAGGTCAGCCCACTCTTCGTTTTCTCCGGCAGCAGCAGCAGCCAGGTTTTCAGCAGTTGTTCCGATCACGCCTGCCGGATAAGCTGCTGTGATTTCAACCATACCACCTTCGAGGAATTTGAAGAAACGTTTGGCGTGTTCCTTTTCCTGTTAAGCTGTTTCCATAAATACACCTGCAATTTGTTCGTAACCTTCTTTTTTGCCCACGCTTCCGACGAACGTGTCAAGACTACTTGCCTCAGATTCACCGGCAAATGATTTCAGCAGATTCTGCTCGGTACGAGTACCCTTAATACTTTTTTCCATAATGCTAATTTATGTATATATAAAATAAGTTCATATAATCACCCCTAAATAAATAACGTTCAAAGGTAGGAAAATGTTCAAGCAAACAGCAAATTTACATATACAAAATATTTCTATAACCCAATAGATAATATTTATGCTAACCCGAAAATAAATTATTTAAGTATCTAACTGCAGATTCCTTTGCAGGAGACAGAAGGTTTCATTGCAACAACAGATTCATACAAGCTTATAAAAAAGATTAAAAACATATTTACTTTTTTTGTAACTTTGCAGCACTTTTAATCAATCAGGCAGAAAGATGAAGAACAAGTTTGATTTTCAGCCCAAGCTAGTATCAGCGCTGAAAAACTACTCTAAAGAGAAATTTATGACCGACCTGATGGCCGGTATTATTGTTGGGATCGTAGCATTACCACTCGCTATCGCTTTCGGTATCGCTTCGGGAGTAAGCCCGGAAAAAGGGTTGATCACCGCTATTCTCGGTGGATTTTTCGTATCGTTGTTAGGAGGATGCAACGTACAAATCGGCGGACCGACAGGTGCGTTTATCGTAATCGTATACGGCATTATCCAAAATTTCGGAATCGAAGGACTGGCTATCGCCACTGTTGTCGCCGGTATTATTCTAGTAATCATGGGGGCGTTGAAACTAGGAACAGTTATCAAGTTTATCCCCTACCCGATCGTTGTCGGTTTCACTAGTGGTATCGCCCTCACCATTTTCACCACGCAGATGAAAGACCTTTTTGGGCTGACAATGGATAAGGTCCCTGCGGATTTCATTTCCAAATGGATCGCCTATTTCGAACATTTCGATACGATGAACCTCTGGTCGTTACTGATCGGGCTTACCAGTATCGTGATTATCGCCATCACACCGAAGTTTTCCAAAAAGATTCCGGGTTCGTTGATTGCCATTATCCTGATGACAGTTGTCGTCTACGTCATGCGCTATCATTTAGGGATCACGGGAATCGAAACGATCGGAGACCGTTTTACGATCAATGCTTCCCTGCCCGGTCCCGAAACGATCAACTTCAATATGGAAACGATCAATCTTCTGCTTCCTTCCGCATTCACCATCGCAATGTTAGGAGCAATCGAATCGTTGCTGTCCGCTACGGTGGCCGACGGTGTGACAGGAGACAAGCATAACTCCAATACCGAACTGATTGCACAAGGGGCCGCCAATATCATCGTACCTATTTTCGGCGGTATTCCCGTTACCGGTGCGATTGCCCGTACCATGACGAATATCAACAACGGCGGACGCACTCCGGTTGCCGGCATCATCCATGCAATCGTATTGTTACTGATTTTGCTCTTTTTAGGTCCGTTGACCAAACATATCCCGATGGCTTGCCTGGCAGGTGTATTGATCATCGTTTCATATAATATGAGTGAATGGCGTACGTTCCGTTCGCTGATGAAGAATCCGAAAAGCGATGTGTCGGTGTTGCTGGTAACTTTCTTTCTGACGGTTATCTTCGACCTGACGATCGCAATCGAAGTAGGATTGCTTATCGCCATGTTTCTCTTTATGAAGCGTGTAGCTGAAACGACTCATGTATCGGTAGTAAAAGACGAGATCGATCTATCGGACGATGGAGAAATCCACCATGACGAAGAAGTCCTTTCCCTTCCTAAAGGTGTGGAAGTATATGAAATCGACGGTCCGTTTTTCTTCGGGGTGGCAAGCAAGTTCGACGATATCATGCACAATATGGGAGATAAACCGAAGATCCGTATCATCCGCATGCGTAAGGTTCCCTTTATGGACTCGACAGGATTGCATAACTTAGAGAACCTGTTCCGCCTGTCACAAGCCGAACACATACATATGATTCTTTCAGGGGTGAACGAGCATGTACGTCGTGTACTTGTCAAATCTGGTTTCGACAAAAAGATCGGAACGGAAAATATTTGCAGCAATATAAACGAAGCTGTAGCAAAAGCACACGAAGCAATAAGATAAATAAAAAATAGCTCCCGTCCTCCTTTTTTCAGATGGGAGCTATTTTTTCAGATTGGAGACAAAAGATAATTCTGTATGACTCAAACATCACACAAACGCTATATGAAGAAAACGGTCTCCCGATTTATCCTTCCTTGCCTCAAACACAAACTCTTTTGCAATCGTCTCTGCATCTTCAAAACTAAACCCATTCTCCGGCTGGCTCCAATACCAGAGCTGCGGTACATTTTTTTTGCTATTCGATGATTCCATTATTTTATATATTTATCCAACTTTATCCATAAGACACAGAATATGAAAAAACCCCTATCCAAATCAGAAATAAATATTACATTTGTCAATTCTGTCTATACCTCTAAATTGGATACTAGAATATTGGTTATACAAAAACAGATTTATATCCAATTATAAAATATATGAACAAAAAGGCCCTACTCCCGCTAATCGGTTTATTCCTGTTGGTAACAGGAATAGTTCTTCCCGGATCTGCCCATGCACAAATCAGCGAAGGTGGAACACCCACTTCCTTCAAGTATCAAAACACACTGAAAAGCGATCTGCCAACCGTTCAGATCCCCATCAATTTCAGCGTAGAGGACCTGAAAACAGTAGACAGATGGCAGGTCAGCCAAGGGGCACCGTTGAAAGTAGGAGTTTTACTCCCGACAGACCTGACAATAGACAATGCTGGTAGCTGGAATACCCTACCTGATGGCAAAAGAGTATGGCGACTACAAGTACAGGCAAAAGACGCCATAGCTTTAATGCTCAGTTTCAGAGATTTTTATATTCCGGAAAATGGGAAACTCTTTATTTACAGCTCCGATAAAACACACCTGATTGGTGCCTTTACCCATCATACCAATCCACCGACGAAAGAATATGCCACCGAATTTTTAGCCGGTGACAAGATCATACTCGAATATGAAGCAGGCATATCGGAAAACGAACATCCCCGCATCGCAATAGATGCTGTAGGATACGGATATAACCATTTGCATGTTTCACGTACGATGGCCGATACAGGCCCTGGCACTTCTGGATCTTGTATGGTAAATATCAATTGCGAAGAGGGAGAAGCTTGGCAAACAGAAAAAAACGGTATTTGTCAAATGACATTGCCTATTGGAAACTACATCTATATCTGCTCCGGAGCTTTGGTAAACAACACAGCTGAAGATTTGAAACCTTACATCCTTTCTGCTTTCCATTGCATTGACTTGGATATACCAGTCACAGAAAAAAACTTAAACAAATATACTTTCTATTTCCATTTCGAACATACCGGATGTGAAAATAACTCCAGTATCGCATCTTATAGAACAATAACCGGATGCAAGAAAATAGCCGGAATCCCATTAGATGGCGGTTCAGACGGTCTGCTTCTTTTATTGAACCAAACTATCCCGGAACACTACAATGCCTACTATAACGGTTGGGATCGGAGCAACACAGCCGCCCAATCAGGAGTAGGTATCCATCATCCGTCAGGGGATTATATGAAGATATCGACTTTCAACAAGGTGGCAAGAACCTCTACTTGGTATGGTATAGACAACATCAAAGGCGCACCAAACGCACATTGGAACGTCGTGTTCGAACAAACAGCCAATGGGCATGCTGTAACGGAAGGAGGATCCTCAGGTTCTCCATTGTTCAATCAAAACAAACAGATTGTCGGTACATTGAGTGGCGGTTCATCTTCTTGCGAAAAACCGAACGGAGCCAATACTTATGGTAAACTTTATTATCACTGGGATCAATATCCAAACAAAGACAATACATCTCGTATGGATATATATTTAGATCCCAATCATACCGGCAAAACACAACTGGCCGGCCGATACGCGACAGCTCCGAAAGCAATGCCAACTGATCTGACATCGGTCTACCAAAACGGAGAGGTTCTATTGAAATGGAAAGCACCCGTCTCTGCCAGCGAAAAACCGGAACAGTATAACGTTTATCGAAACAATATATTGATCGGACGTACCTTTTCTACATCTTATATTGACAAAGAACCTGAAACCGGTATCCAATCTTACAGCGTTTCCGCATCGTATACAGACAACAAAGAGTCTGCTGTAGCTACCACATCTATTTATGTCTATGAACTGAAGATCCCAACCGATGTAACCACCTCAACTGATGGCAAGAATATCCTCGTCAAATGGAAGGAACCTATTTACCAGCAAATGATCTACTGGGGAAATGGGACAGCTTATCTTTCGTTAGGTTTCAAACAACCTTTCTATTTCGGACAAAGATGGAATAAGGAAGATCTGAAACTCCTGCACGGGCACCTTGTTGAATCTGTTTCCTTCATACCAAACTCAGGTTCATCTTATACGCTGAACATCATACAAGGAAAACGAAAATATGTACAAAAGTTGACTAATTTACCTTTTGATAAATTAATTGAAATCCCGCTTAAAGAACCATTTGTCATTGATGCTTCCCAAGAACTAATCATTGCTTTCCACGCTGAAGCTAAACTATCCACCGCCTATCCAGCAGTCATGGACGAAGGACCAGCAGTCAATGGAAAAGGTAATTTAATTTCATTCGATGGAGAAACGTGGGAATATCTGTATGAACCTTCTGAAAATGAAAATGAAAATTATGATTTCAACTTCTTTCTTGCCGCCACCGTCAGTTCAAAAACAAAGGATATACCAACTATAAAAACTGTATCCAACGACACAACATTGTTAAGTAAGTCATCAGCAATGCCCATACTCACTCGGATATCCGAAGTCGGTTCTTCACTCCGGAGCAGCCAGGCAAGTGCATTTCCGACAATAACAGGTTATAACATTTATCGTAATGGAAGCAAAATCGGCAACGTCCCCAATAAGTTTATTACCCAATATATAGACAAGCAAGCACCGACAGGTAGTATCTTGTACCAGGTTTCCACTCTATACGGAAAAGACGAAAGCAAGAAAGCGGATGCCGACAAAGAAGTAAATGTAGGAAATGAAAAGATCATCCTTTCGGAAACAACGATCTCTCCCACTGTGTTTACAGATCAGGTAGAACTATTCGGAAATGAAAAAGTGGATTTGCTAGAAGTCATCACGTTAGACGGTAAAACGGTCATTCGCCAAAAGAACCCTGGAAAGATCGTTTACACCGGCTCTCTTTCTTCCGGTATTTATATCTTCCGCATCCATACAGATGGAAAAGCTAAGACAATGAAAGCACAAAAAATAAATTAAGAATTAAAAAATGGAGAATTGAAAAGCATTGTGACTTCTTACAATGCTTTTCAATTCTCCATTTTTTAATTTTTCAAGCTGACACCGTTACATCAAACCCTTCTTGACGGGCACGGTCGGCAATAGCTTCCAATTCATCTTTTGTCACCTTCTTCAAGTTTTTTACGGGAGTTTCACGGTCGATTGTATAGATCATGACCTGTCTAGGCTTGATTTGTTTTAAAGCTTCCAACCAACCGGAAATTTCGTGTTCGGTTGTATTCGTCACGCTTTCTCCATCCACTTCCCCTTTCAGAAACATGGTTTGTATAATCAGATTGCCATTAAAACGGCAAAGTTGTTCCAACAACCTATCGAAAGTAAAAGCCGGGGAATTGGGAACATTCAACTGCCCGATACGACTATCCGAAATGGAGTCGAGTTTCAATATATTATCTTCAATCTTATTCAATGCCAAGAAGACATCCTCCTTATGGAGCATGGTCGAGTTCGAGAGCACGGCAATCTTAGCCTTCGGGAAAAAACGGTTACGGGTTTCAATCGTATCATCGATAATATCGGCAAATTCAGGGTGCATGGTAGGTTCACCATTCCCAGCAAAAGTGATTACATCGGGAGCAACACCCTCTGCCTGCATGGAAGACAATTTATTTATCAAAGCCTCCTTTACCTCTGCACGGGTTGGCAGTTTACTGCGCGTACGGTGATTCTCGTTTAGTCCGCATTCACAATAAATGCAATTGAATGAACAAAGTTTCCCGTCTGTAGGAAGCAGGTTCATACCTAAAGAAATACCTAACCGACGGCTATGTATCGGTCCGAATACTATTTTATCAAAAAGAATTGTAGACATAATAATTTATATTTGAGTGCAAAGCTACAAAAGCTATCAAAATGGAGATATGAATTTCCCCAGCTTTAGGACTATTTAGCAAACCGTCAAAATTTCCAGCGCAGTAACGTATATATATCTGCTTTAATATTTCCTTCGATCTCTTCTAAATCAGTACCGACCACGTCGCGATCAGCATAATATGTGTATCCTAATTTAGCAGACACAGAAAGTTGCTTCACAATATCCCACCGGAAAGAAAGCGCCAACCGAACACCTTTTCCATAAAAGGAAGGCATATTGAAAGCATACAAGATATTTTTTTCATAAGAAGATATACGGGTCCGATAATTATCCGTATGAAATCCGGCTATATGAAAATCTGTT